>Ga0209541_10010675_pt1 | contig 14580 bp, 15 predicted proteins | sample RifCSPlowO2_01_FD_184027 | JGI IMG/M metagenome (GOLD analysis project Ga0209541, IMG submission 184027) | Groundwater microbial communities from Rifle, Colorado - Rifle CSP2_plank lowO2_0.1 (SPAdes) (version 2) | ecosystem: Environmental > Aquatic > Deep subsurface > Groundwater | place... | reverse complement strand
TGAAAATTTTCGATTTAACCATTCCTTTAGACGAAAACGCTCCAGTCTATCCAGGAGTTCCCAAGCCAAAAATCTCCTCTGTTTTGAATATTGATACGGATGGATTTAATGAACTAATGCTTAGTTTTCCTACGCATACTGGCACGCATATTGACGCGCCATTTCATTGTATAAAAAATGGGAAAAAACTTAGCGATTATGATATTTCTTATTTTGTTGGTGAAGCAATAGTTTTTGATTGTAAATGCCAAAAAGAAATCGAATTATCTGAAACCGAACTTAAAAAAATAAAGAAAGATGATTTTGTTTTTTTCTATACAGGACATAGTGATAATTACAAATCACCAAATTATTTTACAAATTATCCAGTTATTTCAAAGGAAACTGCGCAAGCTTTAGTTGCAAAAAAAGTAAAAGTTATTGGAATTGATTCACCATCACCAGATAAAGCTCCTTATAAAATTCATTATATCCTTTTAGGAAAAGGTATACCTATTGTCGAGAACTTATATAACCTTGCTACGCGCGTAGGCAAACGGTTTAAATGCATTATTGCTCCATTACATATTCAAAATGCGGATGGTGCGCCATGCCGGGTTATAGGAATTGATTGATATGAATAAAGCACGTTTACATATTACCGTTAGTGGTATTGTACAAGGGGTATTCTTTCGAGCTACTACTTGTGATATGGCAAATGAGCTTAAGCTAACTGGCTGGGTTAAGAATAGCGAGGATGGAGAAAGTGTTGAAATATTGGCAGAAGGAGACAAGAAAACACTTGAAAAATTCTTAGAATGGTGCGCCAAAGGCCCTAAGGGCGCAAATGTTGAACAGATAAACTATGATTGGTATAATTTTACTGGCGAACATAGAGGTTTTATAATCAGACACTAGTTTTTTTACCCTTAAATGCCAAATAAATTCCAAATAACATAACTAATGCGCCTATCCCTGCAAAAAGTAAATAAGGCCAATTAAAAGGATTAACATCTTCTTTTAGGCGTGATTGGTACGGATCAGCTGGATTCACAAATATATCCACCTCTTTATCTGCTGCGTTGTTATCAACCATCCTTGCAATACTGGTAAAATCGCTTGTGGAAAATCCGCAACAATTACCTCGGTATGTTTTTCCATTATATGTATAACTATAATCTATCTCTGCAGAAAACATGCGATCGCCGTCTGAATCATAATCCTCACTAATCTCAGAAAATGTTACTGTCCCTTTGATAAGATCCCATGAAAGCGCATTATAGTCATTCCAAATAAAATAAGCACCTACTCCAAAAAATATCAGGCCAAAGATTATAATTATAACAGGGCTACCCTTAGCATTTTGTTTTTTACCTTGATAATAAATTCTGAATCTTGAATTTTCATTAGCACCGTCTGCCACTCTTCCACTTGCTTTTTCCGACCATGCCGACAATGCCTTATTTGCACTTTCACTTACGTATGGCACAGAATCAGAAGTCGCTCTTTCAAGAGCAGGAATAGCGGATGAAATATCTGTTCCATTTGATGCAGCAGATGTTAATGCCTCAGCAGCATTTGTTCTAATAATTGAGGATTTATCGGATAAGGCAGTTATGAGTGCGGGTACCGCGCTAGAAATATTTACACCTTGAGCTGCAGCATCACTTAAACTAGAAGTAGCACTCTCTCTAATTATCAAATCATTACTTTTTAGATCTTCAATTAGTTTTTTTATATCAGTCATGTGTAAGATTTGGGGATAGAGTTTAAAAAGATAGTTAACAATACCATTTGGAGGTAGGTAAAAATGACAAGATTAGTTAAACATGATATAAAAGGACCGCAGCAAGTTGGAGAAGCATGGATATGCAGGTGTGGTTTAAGCAAGAATCAACCAAGTTGCGATGGCTCTCATAAGAAAACACTTGACGAACAAGACGGCAAACTTTATGTATATGAAGGCGACAAGAGAGTAGAAGTATAGTTCTTTTTATTCTTTTACTTTGAATAAATAGTTATGACTTTTTTCAAAGACGTAGCACAGGTTTTCTTAGAAATTGAAAAGCGATCTGGCAGACTGGAAATGACAGATCTACTCGCAGAGCTATTCAAAAAAACTAGCTCCAGAGAAATTGATAAACTAATATATTTAACTCAAGGCATACTTGCACCGCCATATGAAGGCATAGACCTTGGAATGGGAGAGCAATTTGCAATACGCGCAATAGCAGCAGTAAGCGGTTATCCAAAAGAACAGGTTGAGCAGCATTATAAAAAATCAGGCGATCTTGGCTTAACAGTAGATGAGATGCTTGGAAAAAGAAAGCAGCTTTCACTTAGTAGAGAAGATATGGATATTGAATATGTTTACAATGCACTTTTAAAAATTGCAAAAACAGGTGGGGCAGGGAGCCAAGATTTAAAGATAAAACATCTTACTGAAATGTTAAATAACTCATCACCAGCAGAAGCGAGATTTATTGTAAGGTTTGTGCTTGGAAGATTACGCTTAGGCGTGGGCGATCCGACAATATTGGATGCACTTAGCGTTTCAAAAACAGGAGATAAATCCTTGCGCGAGCCACTCGAACGCGCCTATAATGTTTGTAGTGATTTAGGTTATGTTGCAAAAACATTTTTTGAAAATCCAGAAAAGATAAATCGATTTATTGTTCAGCCATTCAAACCATTACAACCTGCGCTAGCAGAACGCTTAAGCACACCAGAAGAAATAGTTGAAAAGATTGGTAAGTGCGCGTGTGAGTTTAAATTTGATGGATTTCGTTTGCAGGTGCACAAGCGTGGCAAAGAAGTTGAACTTTATTCCCGCAAATTGGAAAAAATGACTCACATGTTTCCTGATGTGACTGAGGCAGTAAAAAAACTTAAAGCAAATGAGATTATATTTGAAGGCGAAGCATTGGCATATAACGAAAAAGAAAATAGATATTATTCATTTCAACAAACAATGCAGCGCAAGCGCAAGCATGGGATAAGTGATGCAAGTAAGGAATTGCCACTAAACATATTTTGTTTTGATGTATTATATTTGGATGGAAAGGATTTGACTGAAAAACCCTATAGGGAAAGAAGAAAAACACTAGAGAAAATTTTTCCATTAGGTATCCTTAAACTACCAAATCGAAAAATTGTAAAAACTTGGAAAGAACTTGATAAACTGTTCAAGAAATCAATCAAAGAGGGATTAGAAGGCATAATGGCAAAGGATTTATCTGCACCATATACAGCAGGCAAGCGCAAGTTCGCATGGATAAAACTAAAAAAATCATATGGAAAATCAGTTGATACAATTGATGGTGTGATCGTTGGGTATTATCTTGGAAGAGGAGCGCGTGCTGAATTCGAATTTGGTGGATTGCTTGTTGCTGTTTATAACGAAGATAAAGGCAGATTGGAAACTATTGCAAAGATCGGCTCTGGATACAGCGAACAGGAGATGGTTGAACTACAGAAAATGCTGGATGATATAAAAGTAGAAGCTCCACCTGCGAAATTAGATTTTAACGAAGCTCAAAAACCAGATTTTTGGGTTGAACCACGCTATGTTATAGAGGCTTCATTTGATGAGATTACGCTTTCGCCAACGCATACGTGTGGTATGGATGAAGGGAGGGGGCATGCATTGCGATTCCCAAGAATGTTAAAGATGCGGCCTGATAAGAGCATTGATGAGATTACGACTACACAGGAAGTAATTGATATGTACGCGAAGCAGGGGCCACATTAATAAATATTCTTTCTGTAATAAAATAATGCGATTTTTAACATTAGTATTTGGGGTTTTTGTTTTATTTATTGCAGGTTGCTCAGGTCTCGGAGGTCAACCTCAACCAAAAGACTGTGGTTATGCTTATCAGGAATGTCTTGAACCAGCTGAACAGACATGCACACCTGCTTATGGAAAATTAGATAATGGCGAGATTATTATGTCTGAAAGAATTCTCGGATTCGAAGGAGATGACTGCAAAATGGAGATGCAATTCGAGTCTCCTGCTGAAATAAAAGGGCTTACTGCTTCATGCAAATTTCCAAAAAGTACATTAACAGCAGTAACTGATCCTGATGATATAACTGACTTGTGCACATATTGCTCAGGAACAATAATAGATCAATTTAAAGCTCTTAAAATGTGCTAATTTTAGGTGATCTTTTGCTTTATAGATATAAGGATAAACATCCACATATTCATGAATCTTGCTTCATTGCACCATCTGCAGATATAATTGGGGATGTGGAAATAGCAGAAAACTCTAGTGTTTGGTTTAGTGCAACTATACGCGCTGATCAGAATTATATTCGCATTGGGAAAAATGTTAGCGTGCAGGATAATGCTGTTTTGCATGTTGATGATAAAAATGCTGTTGTCATTGCAGAGGATGTTGTCATCGGGCATGGTGCAATTATTCATGGTTGCAAGATAGATAGTAATTGTATTGTTGGTATGGGTGCAATTGTTTTAAGCGGGGTTGAGATTGGTAAGAATTGTATTATTGGTGCTGGTAGCGTAATTACTGAAGAAAAAAAGATTCCTGATAATTCCATTGTACTAGGAATACCAGGGAAAGTAGTAAAACAGACAACTGATGAGCATGTTACGAGAATAAAAAGAAATGTTCAGATTTACGTAGCGCATAATGAGGATTATAAGAAATATTTTGAGAAACACTGATTTTTGATAGCGGGTTGGCTTTCTTGGTTTATAAAAACAACATAATATTGTGCACCAGTATTCTACTGCTCTTCTTGCTTTCAGGATGCAGTTTGCTTATCAATAAAGAAAACACCCTTGTTTCTGATCCTATTTATGATAAAACTCCATTGATTGAAAAGGACTTGCTAGTGAATCCCTCTGTTACCGAAGTTTATATAGACGCACCCAAAAATAAATCTACAAAGGAAGACACACTTATTCCTGTCCATCCAGAAATTTGGTCTCAATATTCCCCCTATGGCAAAGGATGGGAATTTAAGGTAAATTGTTTTGGAAACTATTCGCTGCTTGAAGAATGTTTTCTTTGGCGTGTTGATGAAGTTTTGGTTGTAACACCAAACGGTTCGCGTTATTTTCTAAATAAAGATTTCAATCTAAATAATTATTCTGGAGAAATAACACGGAGATGGGTTCTATACGGACCAGCAAATGACTCTCTTCCAGAAAGTGGTACTTATGTCTTTGAATACACCAAGAATAAGACCATTATTTACCGACAAAACGTTTCATATATACAAAGCAGTATTTCGTATCCGACAATGGTTCAATGGGAACAGAGGCAAAAGAATCTGTATGTTCGATGGAATGCTCCACAAGTCGTTGATAAAACAATGTGGTATAAGGTAATCGTATGGAATGAATTTGGAACCCCATCACTCTTTATTTCAAAGGTCTTTTCATGGAACGCAACAGATGCTCTACTTGAAGCAGTACCCTTTACGCAAGGTGGCAACTACTCGCTTAACGTTGCGCTTTTCTTTCCAAATGGATATGCGCACAGTGAGTATGTAATGGTAAGATGGAAATAATTCTATTTATTATGACCGCATAGCCTTAATCAAATCTGATTTAGTGATTATTCCCACTACATCACCATCTCGCTTAACCAAAAGCGCTTTATAGAATTTAAGCATTTCAGTAACTACTTCTATTTCAGAATTTTCAGGAATTATCGGAAAGCTCTCTTTCATTACGTATCGCACAGATACCTTAGATATTTTATCTCCATACTTTGTTAGCCAATCTACAAATTCATCATCTGTTACGCTGCCTATTGGCTTGCCTTCCTTGAGTACGGGCAATTGCGATATCGCGCGTTCGCGCATTATTTTCATTACTTTATCGAGTTTATCATCTGGCTTAATGGATATGATATCTTTTGTCATTACCTCGCTTGCTTTCTTTGTATGCTTATGCTTGTTTAGCTGATCTTCTATTGCATGAAATATTGCAACCACCTTTGAATATGCAGGATCAATCTTTCTTGCCTCGATCTTAGCAATCAGACTTTGGCTTACGCCTGCAAGCGCAGCTAATTCTTTTTGAGTTAGATTTAGCTTTCGCCTTAAATCGCCGAGTTTATCTATTTCGAATTGAATAAAATCACCCTCACATATTCCAATAAGAATATTTTTATCAGTAATATATAAATATACGAATATTTTTAATAGTTTCACAGGTGATTAAATTGGGAGCCACACAAACAGGAAGGGGTTTACGGATGCAAAGATCCTACAAGAGTTATTGATAGAATAACTGCAGCTATAAGCGTATTTAGAAGACCTCCTTTGGTAGAAGAAAGGAGGAGGGCAACAATTGTATTTGCCCATGATTGGGGCGCTGATGGGGCACAGGCAAATGTTGAGCATCAAATTAAAACTATTGGCAGATCACTTAATGCAGAGTTAGAAGTAACTACTGTTCCAGGTATTCCTCCATTAGGCAGCCCATTAATTGCTGCAATTGAATTTGATAGAGTTATTGATACGCATAGAATTACCTTAGAATTATGTGCAAGAAAGCTGGAAGCTAAAGGCTTGTCAAAAGATGAAATTGAAAAGAAACTCTCTAATCTTGTTTTAATAAATGTTTTTGACCGAGGCGTTGGTAGCGAGCGTGTTGCGGCAATTGTAGAAGGCAAGCTTAAAATAAAAGGCGCTGATGGCGATTATCTTATTTCAGTTGCTTTGGTTGGTCCTTTAAATAATGGTATAATTGGCGCATTAGTTAAACGATTAGACTCAGTTACTGCATTTGATCTTGCTAATGCTAAGCACCATGTTGATGATTTAGGATGCGTTACATGGGATGGTAGAACTAAATTTGGACCAGTTGCAGCACTTTACGCTAGCGGTACTGCAGCAAGCGAATTTGGTAAGCCAGTTGATGTAAGCGCTCACCCAAGAATAGCATTTGAACCTATTTATACTGGAGATTCTGTTTCGGTTCCGTTGGTTGATATTGACCCTATTGGTAATTTAGTACTTGGATTAAGAAATGGCGAAGCAAACAAATTGTTAGAGGCACCATTTCTAGCATTGTCAGTTGCAGGTAGAACAATATTGACTAAAACCGGTCATAAATTTAGCGATGTTGGAGAAGGTGAGTTAATTGCTTACAGGGGTTCTAATGGATTATTAGAAATCGCAATAAATAATGGAGACCTAGCAAGACAACTAAATTTATCTAGAGAACAAGGACATCTTGAGCTTATTGTTGCTGCGAAGGTGCTACAACCAGCAACTGTTTTTGAGCTACAACCGGTATCTGAGGCGCAAGCTAGAGAGGTCGCATAATTTTTAATAGCTCCTAAGCTAATAATATTCAAAAGGTGATTAGCTTAGCCTCTACATTTTATTTAACAACCGCAATCGATTACGTAAATGCAAGACCACATCTTGGGCATGCTTACGAAAAGGTATTAACAGATGCAATAGCACGATATCATATACTGCTTGGTGAAGATGTTGCACTGATAACCGGCGCAGATGAAAATAGTTTAAAGAATGTGCATGCAGCTGAAGCTAAAGGTATTACGCCAGCACAGCTATGCAAAGAAAATGCAGCTATTTTTAGGCAATTAGCAGATAAGATAGGACTTTCTTATACCTCTTTTATTCGCTCTTCTATAAAGGAAGAACATTGGGTCGGACCACAAAAACTCTGGCAGCTTTGCAACAAAAACGGAGATATCTACAAGAAAAAATACCAAGGTCTATACTGTGTTGGTTGTGAATCTTTTTACGAGTCAGAGGAATTACCAAATGGTTTATGCCCAGAGCATCAGAAAAAACCCGAACTAATAGAAGAAGAGAATTATTTTTTCAGACTCTCAAAATATCAAAAACAACTTGAAGATCTGATAGAAAAAGACAAATTAAAAATAATTCCCGAAACGCGCAAGAATGAAGTGTTAAGTTTTATTCGTACTGGACTAAAAGATTTCAGTATTTCACGTTCAGTTTCACGTGCTAAGGGATGGGGAGTCCCAGTTCCTGAAGATAAATCTCAAATAATGTACGTTTGGGTAGATGCACTAAGTGTTTATATAACTGGAATTGGCTATGGGTTTGATGAAAAGAAATTCAAAAAATACTGGCCAGGATTACACGTAATTGGTAAGGGAATAATTCGCTTTCATGCTGTTTATTGGCCAGCAATATTGCTTTCTGCTGGTTTAGCAGTGCCAAAGGAGTTGCTTGTGCATGGTTACATCACAGTTGAGGGTCAGAAAATGAGCAAAACGCTTGGAAATGTTGTTGATCCATTTTATTTAATTGATACTTATAGCGTGGATGAGCTTCGCTATTGTTTGATTAGTGAGATTTCTACGTTTGAAGATGGGGATTTCTCAGAGCGTACGCTTATTGAAAAAAATAATAGTGAACTACTTGCAAATATCGGTAATCTAGTTAATCGTACTCTAGTATTTATAAAAAATAATTTTGATGGAAAAGTACCGAACGGCAAATCGAATGAAAAAGACAAGGGATTTATTGAAAATAATAAGAAAGCTTACGAAAAGATTGCGCAATTATTAGATGAATTAAAACTAAAGGATGCATTAAATGAAGTAATGCTACTTTCAAAAGAAACCAATCGTTATTTCCAAGAAAATGCGCCTTGGCAATTAATTAAAACCGATAAAGCACGAGCAGCGAGCGTATTATACACGCTCACAAACCAAGTAAAGGATTTAGCTATCCTGCTTTGGCCATTCTTACCTAAAACAAGCGAAGAAATTTTTAAGCAACTTAATATTAAACCAGAAAAATGGAAAGACTTGGGTAAGCAGTCGATAAAAGAAGGACATACAATAAGCGAGCCAAAGGTTTTATTTAGAAAGCTGGAGTTAGCCAAAAAAGAAGAAAAAACAGATATAACCTTTGACTCTCTAGATATAGAAGTAGGAGAAATAACCTCTGCATCACAACATCCAAATGCTGAGAAATTATTAGTTGAGAAGGTTAAAGTCGCTGGTGGTGAAATACAGTTAGTTTCTGGAATTGCTAAGTTCTACAAGCCAGATGATATTGTCGGAAAGAAAATACTTGTGCTTAGGAATATTCCTTCTGCAAAATTACGCGGAGTGGAGAGTCAGGGAATGCTTTTGGTTTGTGAAAGTGCTAGTGGCGATGTAGAAATAATTAATCCAGATGCAGATACTGGAACAAAGATAACCCTAGACGGCTCAAACATCAAGACTCATGACCAAAAACTAATAACCGCAGATATGTTTTTCAAAATAAAATTAGAAGTAAAAGACCATATTGCATACGCTGAAGGAAAAGTGCTCTTAGCAGGAAACGAAAAAATTAAAACAGAAAAAATAAAGGATGGAAAAATTACCTAGGTTTAATATCCTGTTGGTCCATCTCCTCTTCCAACTGCAACCATTCTTTCTATTGCAATTCGCGCACGAGGAATAAATTGCTCTGGAACTTCTATTAATTTTCCATGCTGTGCTATTGCAGCTACATTTCCTTCTGAAAGTGCCTTCAGAACGGCTATTACTCCTTCTATAGAAACTGATTTCATATACGGGCAAACACAACTAGCATCACAGCTCTTATGCTCATAAACTGGTAAGAACGTTTTGCTTGGGTGCTCTTGGCAAAGCGATTCTATAAGTCCTATTTCAGTTCCAATAATCCAAATATCTATTTCTGGGTGCGCACGTACAAATGTGATCATCCCGCCAGTGCTAAGTACTGCATTAACATAACGTAAACCTCTAACGCAATCTAATACCTCTGGCATGCATTCTGGATGAACCATTATGCCTATTTTTCCTCTTTGTGGACCTCGTTCAACTCTATCTAATGCTGTTTCCAGCATTTCTAATGTAAATTCCTGATGGATCGGACAACTTCCTTCCCATGCAATTAGATTCTTTGTTGTTCTGTTTCTTATTGAATAATACAAATTTCTATCTGGCGCGAATAAAACATTTGAATGTGGCAAACTCTCAACGACTTTTAATGCATTTGAAGAGGTGCAAATAACATCTGCTTCTGCCTTTGCATTTGCATAAGAATTTATGTAAAGAACCAAAGGTAATTCGCTTTCTGGAATTCCTAATCGTGCTGCTTCACTGGAGCGCCACGCGCGTATTTGCTCACCAGTAACATAATCTGCTAATCCGCATCCACCATAATGTGAAGGTACAACAACTGTTAAATCCGGGCGCAGAATCTTTGTAGTTTCTGCCATAAAATCTACTGTGCAATGAATTACAACCTTGCCAGCAGGAAGTTCCTGCGCTGCTTTTGCAAGTGCAAATGAATCTCCGATTGCATCAGCAATTGCCTTCATCTCAAAACCTACACTATTTTCTGCGTTTCCTTTAACCACAATATTTCCTCCTTCCATAAGACCACCTAAGTGGTCGTTTGCATTACCATTAATCACAATGGCTCCACCCTGCATTAATAAACCTGCAGCTGCTCTCACATCTTTTTTTACACTTATGGTTCCATCTTTCATTTTTGTCCCAAGGCGCATTCCTGCGTTTCCATTTATTTCAAGCGACCCGCCTTGCATCTCATATCCTGTGCCTCCACCAGTGTTTCCATTGATAACCATTACACCACTTTCCATCTTATACGCAGCGTCAGCACCAACATCCCCTATTATTGTAATATTTTTGGTATTCCTGAAACCTAGATATTTAATCGGTTTTTCTAAGTGTCTTGTGGTTATTGTATAGCTCGCGTCCTTTCCATTATTTATAAGAGCGCTTAAGAAGAGGCCTGCTTTTGAAAAAAAGTCTTTTTCTTCCTGAAACTCAGTTAGCGCTATGCTGAATTTGCCGACATCTACAGAACTATAATTAATAGAAGATACAAGAGAAACTGCAACTTCATATTCATCAACTATTGCCCTTCTTTTTCTGCAGTTGAATTCCTTCCATGCTTCTTTCAATTGTGCGAGTGCTTTATCTTCTTTTACATCTGCTTTTCTTACTTCTTGTCTCTGTTCTCTATGATATCTTCTAAATAGGTCGCTCGCTCGCGTAACAGTTGGAATAGCTCGAATTGGAACAGTTTTCCCTAATCGCCTCTCTGCATTAATCATTGCGTAGCTATTATAATTGGTTACCTTTTTATACTTTTCTTAACACTACCAACATTGATTAAACCTGACTAAATCCCATATTCCTATCAGTAAACCTCATTGCTTCTTCTCCACTCATTCCTAAGGTGAGCATTCTTACTGTATCTATATTCGGAAGTACTGCTATGTAGCGATAATCTATTGCTATCATTATTCGAAATAACGTAGAGCGAGCAGTCGAATTAAGATCACTGCCAAAAACTGTAATTGGAGGCATTTCTTTACCAAATGCTTGCATCCTTTCTTTATGAAAATGCGCTATTTCATATGTTGATTTTATATCAGGAACTACTCGTATGCGCGGTTTATTTTCTAACAGTTCTTTTATTTCTTGTCCGCTCATCTGATACTTTGTTTCAACTAGTAAAGTAGCAGTATAATAACTAAGACCAGATACCTGAGATACTCCTAAAAGCATTAGCTCTGTTTCAGGAAATAACGGCTCGAGCTCAGTTTCTACTTGTTGCTTTACATCCTCTCTAATATACGTAGAACCTAATCGCTCTCCAGTTGTATAATCATTTAGCTTTTCAGTATATTGAGTTAGTATGCTCATTATTATTCGCTTTGCTACTGGTTCTAGATAATGTAATACTGGCACTATTCCAGAAAGTACACAATCACCTTGCCTGAATATATTTTCGTTTTCGCTGTATGACATTTTTCTTGGCGGTACTATTAATCTACCTAAAGGATACTCACCTGATTGAATAACTACTGGTCCATTAAAAGTGCGATAGCGTTCCATCCATTTTTGCGAGCTTCCTGGACTGGCTGCATCTATTACAACATCGCAATCTGAAAGATTAAGCTGGTCTGCTGGCTCGAATGTTACCATATTCTGCGATGCATTGACTTCCCGAACAACGCTGTGTTTGTCATCTAAATACATTTTTTCAGCAAATAAATCCTTTCTTATATCTTCTGGTAACGGTTTCATTGTCTTAAGCGCATCATGAAGTGTTGGATCGTTTTTCGCTATGCCAACTGCTAGCTTCATATCTGGATTTTTTCTTATGGCTAAGGCTATTCTTGATCCAAGTAAACCAAAAATCCCGCGTATGCAAATATGCTCGTTTCTCTGGGCGCTAGGAGTTTGAGCATTATCTCTAAGCATTTTAATCAGCTTAGAAAATCAGATAACTAACAAGAAAGAGTTATTACTTACGCTAGCGGTTTGCGCCCTCTCGCATAAAGCGAGCCTGTTGCTAGCTATTTGATTCATAACATAATTATGTCATAACTAGTATATAAATACGCGTCCCAAAATGATTTCACGAAAAACTAGCCATAACCACAACATTTAAAAACATTTACACACATAAATAGCTACATGGCACAAATAGCAGAAATATCAAAATTTAGACAATATGTTAAGCCAGAACCATGGCGTGATGGCGCAGCATATGCTTTTCGTTCATTTGCAACTATTAGGGAAGGAGTTAGACGTGGCTCCAGACTCGATAGAGAAGAATCAGTTGCATTTTGCAGTGGGCAGGCAGCAGGAGAATTCGCAGAGAAAATTGCTGTAGGATTAGAAGCTGCTGGCAAGGCAGTTGGTTGTGATACTGTTTGCGAGTTAACGCCTCAAGTAGTGAGTGGTCTACCGAAAATTCATGGACAAATGATGCCAGTTGGTGCTGATAATGCTGATGCATTTGTTTTCGGTTCAATGAATACAGTTGTATTCGGCTTAGTAAGGGCAGATGGATTGGTTACGCCAGTAGTTTTTAATGATCGAGGAGCAGTTTTAGTTCAAAAAGGACACGGACCGTTTGCCACGCTTTATGATGAACAAACTGATCTCGCTAGATTATTAAAAGATAATTTAACTCCGCGCAGTTTTGTATAAATATTATATTTTAGCAAGTTTTCTCTTTTTCAATTCAAACGCTAGCGGGTATAATAGCAACACGATTCCATTCAGAATCAGTACAAAAGAAATATCAAAATAGGATAACAAAACAAATGCAATAAACGAACTTATAATAGCTCCAAAGTTAAGCAAAATCTCTCTACCCAGCATGCTATTAACTAGACTTTTTGAGTTATCTACTACAAGTGCTAAAGGTAATGGAAAGAATATTGTTTTTATGAAATTTATTATTGAGAATCCAATGAAGAACTGGGTTATTCCAGAAGTAAAACCAGTAAATATTGCAGCAAGTCCTAATGCAACTGCTGATGCAATAATAAATTCTCTTCTCCTTTTCTTGACATCAGAGATTCTCGCGATTATAAGGGCTGCGATTATTGATGATAACGTAGTTAATGATGTAAACATACCAAAATCTGCTGGCATTGTTGCATATTTCAACAACATTGTTTCCAATAAAACAGATACGATTATTCTTGGAGAAAGACCTTCTAGGAAAATAAGGGTTTTCAATCCTGACAGTGATCTGATGCTCTCAGAAAAACTATAGCTATAGTCTTTATTTTTAAAGAATTTAAATGCAAGAATGAAAGTTATAACGTAAGAGAGCATTGCTAGACCGTAAAGGCTCTCATATCCTAAATTAGCTGCGATTACCCCTGATAAACCAGGCAGCACAAACATAAGAAGCGGGCCAGCAGAATAGTAAAGTGCAGCAAGCGTTGCATTGTTTTCTTTGCGGAATTCATAGAATGTAATATTAAATGGAATCCAGAAAAAGAAATGGGTTAGACTAAGTAATAATCTATAGGCAAATGCTATTTCCTTGGTTTTGATAAAATAAAGCGATGCAACTGCAAGAAATGCAATTGCTATTCCAAGAAGCATAAATCTCTTTGATTGGATTTTTTTGAAAAATGGGGCGAGCAACAGCGAGCCAATAGACCAGAAAAAACTAGTACCTACTATTTCCTGTATGCTTAAACCTAACCCAAAGAAATACACTTCAAATAAACTGCCAGCAAATATCCAGCTGCTAAGCCAAAATAAATAAACAATAATTAGTTTTGAGAATGGGGAGGAGAAAGATTTTAGACTAAGCATAAAATCGCCTATCTAATAATGAGAAAGAGATTATTTAATCATTATCCAACTACAATTCCATTAACTACGCCATCTTGACCTACTCTATTAGTAACCTTAACCTTACCGGCCTCAGTATTCAAAACAGCGCCTTTTGTAATTATATTTTGACGGACGTATTCTGGATTATGACTTTCAAGCACACCTAAAATCTTTGCCTTGCTCATTTTTCCTTCTTTATTTTTAACATTAACAAATGCTGCTCTTTTTAACTTGGTTTTTAGATTAAATCCCCTGCCTCGGGAAACAACGCGCTCGTCTTTGTCAGCAACCTTTGTTGCTGTAAATACACCGCCAACATGCGCAAGCTTTTTATCCCTAAACTTAACGCGCTTTCCACCTGTTCCGGAACTTACTTTTTTAGTATGTGGCTTGTGATACTGCTTCATATTATGACCTCCTATATTTTCTCATTACTACAAAGCCGTCGTTTTACTTATGTTCTCTATAC
>Ga0209541_10010673_pt1 | contig 14582 bp, 15 predicted proteins | sample RifCSPlowO2_01_FD_184027 | JGI IMG/M metagenome (GOLD analysis project Ga0209541, IMG submission 184027) | Groundwater microbial communities from Rifle, Colorado - Rifle CSP2_plank lowO2_0.1 (SPAdes) (version 2) | ecosystem: Environmental > Aquatic > Deep subsurface > Groundwater | place... | reverse complement strand
CGATCCGCAGGGAAGAGATCAAAAGGATCGAAGACCGCGTGAATGCAAATGTTATTGCCCGGATTCCGGTCCAAAAGGAAGTTTTGGGTATCGAAGAGGCCAAAAAGAAAGGCGCCCTGGCCTTTTTTGCCGAGAAGTACGGTGAGAAGGTCCGCGTCGTTTCCATTGGCGATGTTTCAAAAGAATTTTGCGGCGGGACGCATTTAAAGAATACCGGCGAGATCGGGACTTTCAAGGTCACCTCCGAAGGCGCGGTCGCGCAGGGGATCCGCCGCCTGGAAGCGAAGACTGGAAAAGAAGCCGAGCTTTTTATACAGAAAGAAGAGGCCCTGAAGCGTGAAAACATAGAACTGGCTAAAGCGAAAGAGCGAGAAAGAGAGTTAGAAAAAAGTCGCTTTGATAGGGTCAGATATTCTCTTGATACAATAGTTAGCACCGCTGAAATTGTGAATAATGTCAGGATTGTTTCTTATACTCTTCCAGATGCAAGTTCTGAACTCTTGCGTAAGACTGCCGATTTGATTAAGCAGAAAGTAGCACCTTCCGCTGTCTTGGTAGGTACTACAACGAGCGAAGGTTCTTCGTATGTAATCGCTGTGACACCTGACTTGGAAAATAATGGTATTAAGGCCAATGAAGTGACAGATGAAGTAAATAAAGAAATTCCGGGTGGTAGCGGTGGCGGACAACCCCGTATGGCACAGGCGGGTAGTAAAGATATCAATTGGGCAAGATCTGCTATGGAAAAAGCGACAAAAATTTTGAAGGAGAAGCTTAAAGTATGAAAATATTGACGCAGACCGGCGAGGGCATTCAGGCGCTGTATAACCGGCACTTAAGTTTTCGCAAAAAACATGTCGAGGAAAAGGTCCGCGGGATCATCGAGGACGTTCGGCTCTACGGGGACGACGCCCTCATCAAATACACGCGCAAGTTCGACAAGGTGAAGCTGACAGCCAAAGAGTTGCGGGTCGCTGAAAACGAGATTAGCGGCGCCTTTCAGAATATCACCAGCGATTTTATTAATGACCTGAAAATCATCCTCAATAACGTCACGGCATTTTACAAGAAACAAGTCCCCAGGGGCTGCCGTGTGCGCAGCGGTGCCGGAATTCTCCTTAAAGAGAATATTTTACCGTTGGACACGGTGGGGATATATGTTCCCGCGGGAACGGCGCCATTGATATCCACCGTCTACATGACCGCGGTCCCGGCGCGCGTGGCCGGCGTCAAAAGGATCGTTATTGCAACCCCTCCTGATAAAAACGGTCATGTGAATCCGTATATCCTGGCCGTGGCCAATTTGTTGAAGGTCAACGAAATTTATAAGATGGGCGGCGCCCAGGCGATCGCCGCGATGGCCTTCGGGACCAAAACAATTCCCCGGGTCGACAAGATCATCGGTCCCGGAAATATGTTTGTGACCGAAGCCAAGCGGCAGATCTTCGGCTACGTGGACATCGATATGCTCGCGGGCCCGACGGAGCTGGTCATTATCGCCAACCGGCACAGCAATCCGGACTATGTGGTGGCAGACATGGAGGCCCAGCTGGAACACGTGGGAGGCATGGCCGTTTTGGTCACAAACTCCAAACAGCTGATCCGCCAGGTGCGCCAACGCGTTTCCAAAGGATACGGCATCTATGTGAAGAACATGGATGAGGCTGCCGATATTGTGAATACGATGGCACCGGAACATTTGCAGATATTGACGAACAGCCCGGCTTCCGTCGCTAAAAAGATCAGGAACGCGGCGGCGATCTTTTTGGGGCCGTACAGCCCGACGGCGCTGGGGGATTACGCGGCCGGGCCGAGCCATGCCCTGCCGACCATGGGTACGGCGCGGTTTTTCTCGGGGTTATGTTTGTCGGATTTCATGAAGAAAAACCATATCATTGCCTATTCTAAAAAGGCGTTGGAAGAAATACGCGGCCCCATCGAACGGGTCGCCAAACTGGAAGGTTTACCCAAACACTACGAATCGGTTAACATCCGTTTTCTTGGATAGATGAGGATAATGTCATGAAACAAAAACAACGTCAGGCAAAACTGGAACGTAAAAGCAAAGAAACGCAGATCAAGGCGGAGCTCAATATCGACGGCCAGGGCAAGGCCAAGATCAAGACCAACATTGGACTGCTGGATCACATGCTGGAATTATTCACCTTTCATGGTTGTTTTGATCTGAAGATCGAGGTCAAGAGGGCGGATCTGCAGGTTGACGCGCACCACACCAACGAAGACGTCGGGATCGTTTTGGGCAAGCTTTTTAAGGAAGCGCTCGGCAATAAGGCGGGGATCAGGCGTTTCGGCTCGGCTTTTGCGCCGATGGAAAGAACGATTGGCCGCACGATCATCGATATCAGCGGACGCGGGTATTTTAGTTCAGAAATAGGCAAAGGACAGATTCCTCCAGCAGCCAATGACCAGGAGGGTTATTCAATAAAATATCTCGAACACTTCCTGGAATCATTCGCGCATGGTTTGGGCGCGACGGTCCATGTCAAGATCGAGAATGTCGACGCGGATTTGCACACGAATCTGGAAACGGTATTCAAGTCTCTAGGGATGGCCCTCGATCAGGCGACACAGGTCGATCCACGGCGTAAAGGAACGGTACCTTCCACCAAGGGAATTATTGATTAGAACCTGTCTCGAGGAAAAGGTCATCGGTCAATGCTCAATCCCGAAGTGAGCTTTGATGCGAACGAAGGGATTGACATTGACAACGATGGCCCGCCAAAATTAGATAATTTTGGCGAGGTCTCGCCTCGTTTGTTTTACAAAGTTGGCGGACGAATCTGGGCGTAAAGGTTTAATCGCCGGGATGGTTTGAGTGAGCTGAATATAAACGAGAGAATATGATCGCGATCATTGATTACGGAATGGGGAATTTGCGCAGTGTCCAGAAAGCGATGGAACGCGCCGGCGCCCAGGCAAAGATCACCCAGAAGGCGGAGGATATCGCAAAGGCCGCCAAGATCATCTTGCCCGGGGTGGGAGCCATGCGCCCGGCCATGGAAAAGCTCGACGCGTTGGGATTGATCCCCGCCGTGAAACAGGCCATCGGCGCGGGAAAGCCGTTTTTGGGAATTTGTCTGGGGTTGCAACTGCTTTTTGAAAAGAGCAATGAAGGCGGGGACGTAAATGGTTTGGGAATTCTTAAAGGGAAAGTGGAGCGTTTTTCTTCAGCGAAACAAAAAGTCCCTCACATGGGATGGAATCAGCTTAAACTAAGGAAACCGGAGAATCGTTTGTTCAAAGGTATTGCCCCATTAAGTTATGCCTATTTTTGCCATTCGTATTTTGTGAATCCGCAGGATGCCAGGATGGTGGCGGCGACCACGGATTACGGTGCCGAATTCGTGTCCGCCATCGCGGTCGATAATATCTACGGTGTTCAGTTTCATCCGGAAAAAAGCCAGGCGGTCGGTCTTAAAATCCTCGGGAATTTCAATAACTTATGATCATTTTCCCCGCCATCGACATCAAAGACGGCAAAGTCGTCCGCCTGTTCCAGGGAAAATTCGATGAGGTCACCGAATATTCCGGTGATCCGCTGGTGGTGGCGCAGAACTGGCAGCAAAAGGGCGCCCAGTGGCTGCATGTTGTTGACTTGGACGGCGCCAAGACCGGAGAGATGCATAATCGTGATACGATCATCGCCATCGCGAAAAAAGTTTCCGTTCCGGTTCAAGTTGGCGGCGGGATCCGCAGCGGTGAGGATATCCAGCGGCTCATCGAGGGCGGTGCGGCCCGTGTTATTTTGGGAACGAGAGTTATCAGTGATCACAATTTTCTCGTCGAGATGCTGGGGCTTTGGAAGAAAAAGATCGCCGTCAGCCTGGATTGCGCCGAGGGTTTTGTGGCGCAGCGCGGGTGGACGGAAAGTTCAAAGGTTAAAGCCATCGATTTTGTCAAAGGGCTTGCTGGGCTGAACCTCGCGTGCTTGATCTATACAGATATCGCCCGCGACGGGATGTTGACCGGTCCTGATATCGTGGGATTGCGCGCGTTGCTGACCATGACGGAGATCCCCGTCATTGCTTCGGGCGGTGTCGCGAGCATTGAAGATCTAAAAAAGTTGATGGCCCTGGAACCCGAAGGGCTTCTGGGCGCGATCGTTGGCAAGGCGATCTATGAAGGCAGGGTGAATCTGGAAGAGGCGATCCGCGCATGCTCACGAAAAGAATAATTCCTTGTCTTGATGTCAGGGCGGGCCGGGTGGTCAAGGGGACCAATTTTATCAATTTGCGCGATGCCGGCGATCCGGTCGCCATTGCCAGGATCTATGACGAGCAGGGCGCCGATGAGATCGTTTTCCTGGATATTACGGCCAGCCACGAGAAACGTTCGATCATGCTCGATGTCGTGCGCCAGAGCGCGGAACAGGTCTTTATGCCGCTGACCGTCGGTGGCGGCATCAATGCGGGGGAAGATATTCGTGAGCTTTTAAATGCCGGCGCGGACAAGGTTTCCATCAATACCGCCGCGGTGGAGAACCCGGATTTGATCCGGCGCGCGGCGGAGCAATTCGGCAGTCAGTGCATCGTGGTCGCGGTTGATGCCAAGAAAATAAACGGCCGCGCAGGCTCCCCTCCGGGCTCCCCTTCGGGGAGCAAATGGGAAGTGTACACGCACGGGGGCCGCACGGCAACCGGGAAAGACGCGATTGCCTGGGTTAAACAGGCCGAAAAATTGGGCGCCGGGGAGATCCTTTTGACCAGCATGGACGCGGACGGTACCAAAAACGGTTATGATATTGCCTTAACGGATGCGGTTTGCCAAGCAGTCAATATTCCGGTGATTGCCTCCGGCGGAGCGGGCCAGCTGGAAGATTTTTACGCGGTATTTGCGAAAACCGGGGCGGACGCGGCCTTGGCCGCTTCGGTTTTTCATTACCGGGAATTTTCCGTCGGCGAAGTAAAAAGTTATTTAAAAGAAAAGAAAGTCGAGGTCCGGCTGTGAGTGACAAAAAATCCAGCGAGACAATAAAGATTGCGCCGCGGACGCTAAACAAGTTGCAATTTAATGCCGACGGCCTGATCCCGGCGATCATTCAAGATTATAAATCTAAAGAAGTCTTGATGATGGCGTACCTGAATATCGATTCGCTGCGCCAGACCTTGCAGATCGGCAAGACCTGCTTCTGGTCGCGCTCGCGCAAGGAATACTGGGTCAAGGGCATGACCTCGGGGCATTTCCAGTATGTGAAGTCCGTGTATTATGATTGCGATTGCGACACGCTTTTGATTAAAGTCCGGCAGGTCGGCGCGGCGTGCCATACGTTTCGCAAGAGTTGTTTTTACAGAAAAATAGAACTACGAAAATGGAAGATTGAAAAGAGAAAATCGAGATTAGTTCCGGGATTCGGCTAGTTAAACCAAATCATTATGCATTTCCCGTCTGAAAAAGAATTTTTGAATCTGACCAGGCAGGGCAATCTGATCCCCGTGTACCGGGAAATATCCGGGGACCTGGAAACGCCGGTTTCCGCGTATTTCAAGATCGCGGGCAAGAGCAAATATTCGTTTCTGCTGGAATCCGTGGAAGGGGAAGAGAAGGTCGCCCGATTTTCATTCCTGGCCCGGGACCCGGAGGTCGTTATCCAGTCCAAGGGTGGCGCCGTGAAGATCGTCCGTCACGCGACGGGTAAGCCATCCGTGCACACCGCGAAGGTCAAAGGCACGCCATTGTCATTTATTCGGGATATTCTCAAACAATATCAATTTGTCACGTTGCCCGGCTTGCCGCGTTTTTGCGGCGGGCTGGTGGGGTATTTAGGTTACGACATCGTCCGTTTTTTCGAAAAACTTCCCCACACGACCAAAGACGACTTGAAGTTACCGGACACTTATCTGGTTTTAGCCAAGGACCTGGTCATCTTCGATCACATCAACCATAAAATGAAAGTGATCAGCTGTGCTCATATCGATCCCAAAAGCTCCCCGCCGCGCAAATTACAGGAATACAAAAGATCAATCGCCCGGATTGACGCGCTCGTGCGCGAATTGAACAAACCGCTGGTGGTGAACGTAAAACCGGCCAGGGGGAAAAAGGCAGCTTCCTTGAAGATCAAATCGAACTTCACTTCGCCCCAGTTCCAGAAAATCGTTAAAGAAGCGAAAGAAAAGATTCAGGCCGGGGACATTATCCAGGTGGTGCTTTCCCAGAGATTTGCGGTTGACTTGACGACAGAACCGTTTAATATATATAGAAAGCTGCGCTCGCTTAACCCGTCGCCGTATCTGTATTATTTGAATTTCGCGGACGTGCGCATCGTAGGCTCTTCCCCGGAGTTGCTGATCCGTTGCGAGAAGGGAGTGGTCGAAACGCGGCCGATCGCCGGTACGCGTCCCCGCGGCAAGGACGGGGCACAGGACGCGGCGCTTGCCAAGGAATTGCTCGGCGATCCGAAAGAAAAGGCCGAGCATATCATGCTGGTCGATCTGGGACGAAACGATCTCGGGCGCGTGTGCGAGCAGGGGACGGTACAAATTTCGGAATTTATGAACATCGAAAAATATTCGCACGTGATGCATATCGTTTCGAACGTACGCGGAAAACTTCGGAAGGATAAAGATGGCTTGGATGTTTTACAGGCCGCGTTTCCGGCGGGAACGGTTTCCGGCGCCCCGAAGATCCGGGCGATGGAAATTATCGATGAATTGGAAAACGTCGACCGCGGGCCGTACGCGGGATGCATCGGGTATTTCAGTTTTTCGGGGAATCTGGATACCTGTATTACGATCAGAACGATCGTCGTTAAGGGGAAGAAGGCTTATGTTCAGGCCGGGGCCGGCATCGTGGCTGATTCGGTCCCCGAGAAGGAATATCAGGAAACTGTCAATAAAGCGAAAGCGCAGCTAATGGCCATTGAATTGGCCGGTCAATGCTGAAAATGAACAAAATAACAAGAGATCCCTCGCCTCACAAGATAATCGAGCGAGGCTCGGGATTCAGTTCGCACAGATCCTTGACAAAATACTATTTTGTCAAGGATGTGCTCATTGAAGGAGACAAACATGGAAGTACGTATCAGGTTGCAAAAAGTAGGGAAGTCCGCGAACAAGCATTATAATTACCGCGTTGTGGCCATTGGCCGGAACACGGCCCGGCAGGGAAGGAATCTGGAGATCCTCGGGCATTATGACCCGTCCAGGAAGCCCGCGGTCGTGTCCATCAACAAAGAGAAGCTCGAACAATGGATCAAACGCGGCGCCCGGATGAGCGATACCGTTCGTTCGCTCGTAAAAAATATATAAGATAAGTTGTTCGTATCTCGTATGCCGTATACCGTATTTGGTCAGACTTATTTATGAAATACGGCATACGAACGACGAAATACAAGCACTGAAAGGAACAAACAATGCCCGCTGAAGGAGCCGCTAATCCACTCGGTTCGTTGCCGATCATTCCGTATATTCTTATTTTTTTGGTCTTCTGGTTTTTGGTCATCAAACCGCAAAAAGACAAGCAAAAAGAGCACGCCGGCATGCTCAAGAATATCAAGAAGAACGACGAAGTGGTCACTGCTAGTGGCATCCACGGAACGGTCGTGTTGGTCAAGGACAAGACCGTGGTCGTGCGCGTGGATGATAACGTCAAGATCGAATTCGACAAGGAAGCGATCACCAGAATCACCAGTGTTAAGAGTTAAAGAAGAATAGGGAGATAGTGATGAACAAAAGCCTTCGTAACAGAATTTTAATCATCCTCGGCGTCGTTGCCGCCGCCGTTTATTTTACGTTTCCACTGGACAAGCATATCAATTTGGGGCTTGACCTTAAAGGCGGTATGCATCTGGTCCTTAAGGTGGACACGGAAAAACTGGCGGAGAACGCTAAAAAGGATGCGGTTTTGCGCGCCATTGAAATTTTACGTAACCGCATCGACGGCATGGGGGTCGCCGAAACGGTCATCCAGCGTCAGGGAGAAAGCGAGATTTTGGTACAGCTTCCCGGCGTGACTGACCGTGACGCGGCGCTCGCAATGGTCGGCAAAGTCGCCCAGCTGGAATTTCGTTTGGTCGATGACGACCCCAGCCGGCTTAAAGCGGCACTGGAAGGCAATGTCCCCCAGGGATTTATTTTGAAATATGTCAAAGAGAAGGAACGTGAACCTGTATTGTTGGAAGACTGGGTCGCTTTAAGTGGTGAACGGATCAGCGATGCCCGGGTGGATTTTGACACGCAAGGTTTCGGTCAGCCGTATATTTCCATAACACTTAATAATGAAGGGACCACGGAATTTGCCAATTTGACCAGAAGTAATGTGGGCCGAAGGCTCGCGATCCTTCTGGATGGAGAAGTTCTCTCCGCCCCGAATATCCGGGAAGCTATTTTGGGTGGCAGCGCCCAGATCACGGGCCAATTCACTCTGGATGAAGCGTCTTTGTTGGCGCTGGCGCTGCGTTCCGGCGCGCTCCCGGCACCGATGCACGTGGAAGAGGAACGCACCATCGGCCCGTTATTGGGGCAAGATTCCATTTCGGCCGGTATTGACGCGACAAAGATCGGCGCGGCGGCGGTTTTTATTTTCATGCTGGTCTATTACAGGAAAGCCGGGTTCATCGCCGACAGCGCGCTTTTGGTCAACCTGCTTTTGATTTTCGGCACGATGGGATTCCTCAACGTGATGTTGCCGGAGAGTCAGTTGACGCTGACTTTGCCGGGCATCGCGGGTATCGTGTTAACCCTAGGGATGGCAGTCGATGCCAACGTGCTTATCAATGAACGTATCCGCGAGGAGATCAAGAATGGTCGCACCATACAAGCGGCCATCAACAGCGGGTTCAGCCGCGCGCTTTCGGCGATCATCGACTCCAACGCGACGACCCTGATCGCCGCTTTCATGCTTTTTCAGTTCGGGTCCGGCCCGATCAAAGGCTTCGCGGTCACGCTGACGATCGGTCTTTTGACGAGCTTGTTCACGGCGCTCTTCGTCAGCCGCACGTTGTTCAGCCTTTTTTATAATCTGGGGTTGATGCAAAAGCTTCCCATGTTGAGTCTTTGGGCGACGTCGAAAATTGATTTTTTGACCAAACCAAAAAAATTCTTCGCCTTCGCGCTTTCCGTCGGCTTGATTGCCGCCACGGTGGTGACGTTAATCCAGAAAAAGGACGCCGCCTATGGCATCGACTTTGTCGGCGGGCAGATCCAGGAGTATAAATTTACCAGGCCCGTGGAGGTCGACCGCTTACGGGAGGGATTGCGCAAATCTGGCGTAGACGCGATCATCCAGCAGTTCGACCAGTCACCCGAGATCGTCATGATCCGCAGTTCCGCGGATACCTACGAAAAAGTTTCAAAAGAATTTCAAACGCTGTTCCCTGACAATAAATTTGAGATTCTGCGCATAGAAAACGTCGGCCCTGTTGTCGGCAAGGCCTTGCGCAAAGCCGCTGTCCTGGCGATCGTTTTCGCGTTGGGTGCCATCCTCGTTTATGTGGGGTTCCGTTTTAAGCACTTTGACTTTGCCACCGGCGGGGTCGTTGCCATCCTGCATGACGTGTTCGTCACGATGGGGATATTGGTCATGCTGGGCCGTCAGCTGGACTTGCTGGTTGTGACCGCGCTGTTGACGATTGCGGGCTATTCCATCAACGACACGATCGTCATTTATGACCGCGTGCGCGAGAACATGCTCAAGCTCGGACGCAAGAGCCTTAAAGAGATCATTAACGAAAGCATCAACCAGACGTTAAGCCGGACGATCCTGACGACCTTTGCCACCGCCCTGGTCGTTGTGGCGTTGTATTTCTACGGCGGCGAGGTCCTCAACACCTTTGCCTTGTGCCTGATGATCGGGTTCGTGGTGGGAACGTATTCAACGGTCTTTATCGTTTCGCCCATTGTGCTGGCGTTGCAAAGGAAGAAATAGCCGGAAAATACCCAAGGCAGCATGTTCCAGTCGATTGAACTCTTTGTGGAAAAAACCCTGGCCCCGGACGAACTGGTCCGGCAGGTAGGGGATCTGCGTTACCGCCGGGTCAACCGGGTCTTCAAACAGGGGGAGTTCAGCCAGCGCGGCAGCATCGTGGACATTTATCCGGTCGATTTTGATGCGCCGCTACGCGTCGATCTGGAGAACGATCATATCCGTTCCATCGCCACGATCAACAGCCAAACCGGCAGACCGATCTGGCAGCACAAGATCGTCATCATCCTGCCCAACAAGCCTGCGGGGCGTGAGGTCTTCAGTGCTGATGTCCCGCTCAATAATTTTATCGAGCTCCGGAAAGGCGATTATGTCGTTCACAACAATCACGGCATCGGCCGGTATCTTGGCATCGAACCGATGGACGTTGCCCACGGGAAAAAAGAGCACCTGGTCATCGGGTATCAAGGAGATGACAAGCTCTTTGTCCCGGTCCATGACCTGCATCTGGTCCAGAAGTACGTCGGTTTTCAGAAAAAACCGCCGCGGTTGTATCCGTTGGGCAGCAAGGAATGGAAACGAGTCCGTGCTTTAATTCAAAAACGTTTGCAGCGTCTGGCCGCGGAGCTGCTGCACGCCCAGGCTGTGCGCGCGAGTTTAAAAGGGTTCGCTTTTTCACCGGAGACGGATTGGCAGAAGGAATTCGAAAAGAAATTTCCGTTTGCAGAAACGCCCGACCAGGCCAAAGCCACGCTGGAGGTCAAAAAAGACATGGAATCTCCAAGACCGATGGACCGGTTGTTGTGCGGGGACGTGGGCTACGGCAAGACGGAGGTGGCGTTGCGCGCGGCCTTCAAGGCGGTCATGGACAACAAGCAGGTCGTGGTGCTGGTGCCCACAACGATCCTGGCGGAACAGCATTATTACAATTTTACCAATCGGCTCAAAGATTTTCCGGTGAAGGTGGCCATGCTCAGCCGCTTTCGTACTCGCAGGGAACAAACGGCGATCCGCAAAGAGTTGCAGGACGGCGGCGTTGACATCGTCATCGGGACGCATCGGTTGCTTTCCCGGGACATCGCGTTTAAAGATATCGGATTGATCATCATCGATGAAGAGCAGCGTTTCGGCGTGCGCGCCAAAGAGCGTTTGAAACAATTCCGGCTTTTGGCGGATGTGCTGATGTTGACCGCGACCCCGATCCCGCGCACCCTTTATATGGCCTTGACCGGCGTGCGGGACATGTCGGTCATCGCCACGCCGCCGCAAAACCGTATTCCGGTCAAGACCGGGATCGTGGCGTTCGACGAGGAGCTGATCAAATCCGCTATCGAGCGCGAATTGGAAAGAAAGGGGCAAGTGTTTTTTTTGCACAACCGGGTTGAAGATATCGAACGGATTGCCAAGCTAATCATGCGGCTGGTGCCGCAATCCAGGATCGGCATCGCCCACGGGCAGATGCCGCCGCATGAGCTGGAAGGGATCATGCTCAAATTCCTTAAAGGGACGATCGATGTCCTGGTGTGCACCACGATCATCGAATCCGGCATCGACGTGCCGAATGCCAATACGCTCATCGTCAACCGCGCGGACCGTTTCGGACTTTCCGACCTGCACCAGTTGCGCGGACGTGTGGGGCGCTTCACGCACAAGGCTTATACGTATTTTATTATTCCGCCGCGCAAACAGCTCTCAATCCAGGCGAAGGCGCGTATCGAAGCGATCGAAAAATACAGCGGCTTGGGCGCGGGCTTTCCGATCGCTTTCGAGGACCTGCAGATCCGCGGCGCGGGAAATATTCTGGGGCAGGAACAACACGGCTACATCGCCACGATCGGCTTCGATCTGTATTGTCGCCTTTTGAAAGAATCCGTTGAACATCTTAAAAAAGAAATGGCCGACAGGCTCTCCCCATCAGCCGAAGGATCCCGGAAGGGAGGGGACCTGTGGCCGAAGGGAGCGGGAACGATTCATGGATCGCTTAACTAAATTCTTGTCCGTTACCATGGGGGTGGTGATCCTGACCGCCGGCATGCCCGGTGTTGCGCACAGCGTCAACGACGGCATTATTGCCGTGGTCAATGACGAGGTGATCACCTTCAAAGATCTGCAGGATTATATCCGTCAGACCTTTGCCAGTCTGGCCGCGCAAGGCCTCCCGGATGATCAGGTCAAGGAAATGATGGCCGATCTGCAGACCAACGGTCTAAAACAACTGATCGAGGATAAATTGATCTTAAGCCGCGCCAACGAGATCGGCATCGAGGTGCGCGATAAGCTCGTGGACCAGCGCGTCGCGGAGATCAGGGCCAGGTATGCGTCCGAGCAAGTTTTCCTGGACGCCCTGGTCAAAAATGGCGCGAATGTTACGGACCTGCGCGACAAGATTCTGGACCAGCTAAAGATCAAGTTCGTGATCGACCATGAGGTCAGGTCCAGGGTGTTCGTGAATCCGCAAGAGGTCACGGAATTCTACGAGCAGAACAAGGGGAGTTTTCAGAAAAGCCGTCGCGTCAACCTGGATTCGATCTACGTTACCTTTACCGGAGACAAGGAAGCGGCCCGCGCCAGGGCCAAGGAAGCCTTGGCCCTGCTGAAGGAAGGCAAGGATTTTGCGGGAGTGGCCAAACAATATTCCGATTCTTCTTCCCTCGGGATCGTTGAGGAAGGCCAGTTCTTGCCGGATATTGAAAAGGTCGTTTTCGGCCTGAGGCAGGAGCAAATTTCCGATCTGGTCGAAACGGACAACGGGATATTTATCTTCAAGCTCAAAGGCGAGATCCCCGCGCAGGTGGCCGAGCTCAAGGAAGTCAAGAGCCAGATCTACGATCTGTTGTATCGCAAGAAATTCCAGGAACGTTTCGAGCGGTGGCTCGGCAAGCTCCAGCAAAAGGCCTATGTCGAGATCAAGCCATAAGTCGATCGGCATCACGCTCGGTGACCCCGCGGGCATCGGGGCCGAGGTCGCGGCCAAGGCGCTCGCGAAACCATCGCTGCGGCGCGCCGCACGTTTTACGATCATCGGCGATGAATGTCTCTTCCGTAAATATTTCCCCGTCCGCTACAAAAACTGCACTTTTCTCGATACCGGCTGTCTTGGCGCGGGAGAATTCACCGCCGGCCGGCCCAGCCGTCTGACCGGGAAAGCCTCGTTAGTGTATCTGCAAACAGCCATTGATCTGGTCAAAGATAAGCAATTGTCGGCGCTGGTCACCGCCCCGGTGTGCAAAGAGGCGATTGGAGAAATAATTCCCTCTTTCCACGGGCACACGGAGTTTTTGGCCGACGCCTTCCACGCGAAGGACATCGGCATGATGTTCGTTTCCGGGCCGCTGCGGGTCCTTTTGGTGACGCGCCACATCCCGCTGGGGCAGGTGAGCCGGGCGATCAATGCCGGGCTTGTTTATCGGGCCATCCGCTTAACCGACACCGCGCTGAAAACACATTTCCGCCTCAAAAAACCGCTCATCGGCGTATGCGGGTTGAACCCTCACGCCGGCGAGGGAGGCACGCTCGGCCGCGAAGAGATACGCCACATCATTCCCGCCATCAAGCGCGCGCGCTCACAAGGGATACGCGTGCAAGGGCCTTTCCCGGCCGACACGATCTTTTATCCGCAGAACTCCAAACGCTTTGACGCGCTTCTGGCCATGTACCACGACCAGGGGCTGATTCCAGTGAAGGCCCTGTATTTCCGTAAGCTCGTTAATCTGACCGTTGGGCTGCCCTTTGTGCGCACTTCGCCCGCGCACGGCACCGCCTTCGACATCGCCGGGAAAAACAAGGCCGACGCCTCCCCGATGACCGCGGCCATTAAACTGGCCGGGGACACCACCGTTGTGTCCATTTGAGAAAATTTGAGAAAATTCACTACCCGCTGCCGGCGGTTGGTGGTACGATAAAAAAATCAGCGGGTATCTGCCGGGATACTTCGCGTTAACCTTGTCATTGTGGAGAATATTATGTATACGATTAACGATCCCATGTTCGCCCTGATCCTGCGGTTTGTGGGCCGCAATCAAAAGGTCGCCCTTGAGGACGACACATTCATCAAGAAAGAATTGAAGGTGATCGAGGAGTATATTGAACAATTTCCCCCGGAAGAACGGGAATTGCGCGCCCTGGAATGGATCGAAGCGCATGCCTACGGCTACCGCAAGACATGGGAAAAAGAAACTATCGGCAATGAGCTTTCTGGCCAGAGATGCCCGGATTGTCCGCTGGCGGTCATCGATGATTCTGAGCATTGCGAGATCCACCACGAGTGGTTGAAGATTTTGAAGCGATACGCGGCTAATGAGATTAGCTCCAGGGAATACGTGGAAAACGCGCTGAAACTCATTGGCAAACATAAAGAAAATCTCAAAATTAAGCTGAGCGCGATCAGAGACGCGCGTAACGAACCCCGCCGCGAATGAATCTTCCAGGTCCCCATAAAAAATGCCTAAAGCATTAGCCAAAGCCGGCGGTTATAAAACCCTCGTCAGGAAGATCTCGCAGGAGTTCGCGGAGCTGGGGGTCTTCGTCAAGAACCGCTTCGCGAAGGCGTATTGTCCGCCCGATCTTCGATTGGGCGAGACCTCGCCAAAATCTCCTCATCAATTGTTCAAAATAGCAAAAAGAAATTTTGGTGGGGAACGTCGAGAAATATATCGACGAACACCTGGCCGTCGTGTATGAGTAAAAGCCAGCCGCGATTTTCA
>Ga0209541_10010672_pt1 | contig 14583 bp, 25 predicted proteins | sample RifCSPlowO2_01_FD_184027 | JGI IMG/M metagenome (GOLD analysis project Ga0209541, IMG submission 184027) | Groundwater microbial communities from Rifle, Colorado - Rifle CSP2_plank lowO2_0.1 (SPAdes) (version 2) | ecosystem: Environmental > Aquatic > Deep subsurface > Groundwater | place... | reverse complement strand
AACGGGGATTCAGCTTTCTTCTGTCTAATGCTCTTCTTTTCATCCGATTCATCTTTAAGATGTTTGGCTTCTTCCTTAGAAAGAAAAAGTTTTGGTTCTTTAATCAATTCAAAAATCTATCCATCTATCATAAATAGACCTCTATTTTTAAGTTTTGACTCTTTCGATTGGGCTTAATAGTGTGGTATCATAAGTTTTATTAATCCATCTTCTTTTTCCTGTTTATCAAAAAATCCCTTATGTTGGGGATTTTAGGATCCTAAAAATGGAGGAGAATTTTTATGATGATTGAGATTTCAATTCATGGCCGCGGGGGGCAGGGCGCTGTCCGCTCTGCGCAGCTTCTTGCAGAAGCCGCTTTTATCGAAGGCTATGAAGTCCAGTCCTTTCCGATGTTTGGCGTAGAGAGGAGAGGCGCTCCTGTCCAGGCATTTGTAAGGATTGACAGGCAGAAGATTTTAACAAGGGCACAGGTTAAGAAAGCAGATTATGCGATTGTCCTTGATTCAACACTCTTGTCTGATAATATAAATTCAAAAAATATTTTTGTCAATACAGCAAAGGCAGGAAAAAATAATTTTGACGCTACCTCTATTGCATTGAAAATATTTCCTCAGGCGGTAAACACAGCAATGATTGCATTTTTTGCCTTGTCAACAGGGCTGATAACAAAAGATTCTCTTGTAAAAGCAGCAAGAAAACTTTTTTCCGGCGATTCTCTTGAAAAAAATCTTCTTCTGGTGGAAGAGGCATTCAGAACCACGAAAAAATGACTCTTGAGAACAAAGTAATGCTTAGAATGCTCAATGAGGTTCAGGAGTATAATAATCGCTATCCCAAGGAAAAGGTTGCCAGGATAACTGATGCAATGAAGGTGATTGACAGGAAGCTCTTTGTGTCTGCAGGAATGGAGAATACTGCTTATGATGATGCGCCATTGCCTATCGGGCATGGGCAGACAATAAGCCAGCCTTCAACAGTCTCAAGAATGATACTGCTCCTTGGAATAGGCAAGGGAATGAATATCCTTGAGATTGGCGCGGGTTCTGGCTGGAATGCAGCATTGCTCTCTTATATTGTCCATCCTGGCAGGGTGACTGCAGTAGAAAGGATAAGCCTTCTTACAAACAGCGCAAAAAAGAATATAGAAAGAATAAAAAAATATCTTTCAAATGCAGATAAGAATAAGTTAAGCAAGCTTATCCTGCTTACAGAAGACGCACTCAGCAAGAAAAGCAGCATATGGGAAAACAAATATGACAGGATAATAATCACCGCAGGAATAGAAAGGGATGACACAAAGACAAACAGCATAATAAAGGATATGGCTTCAAGATTGTTAAAGAATAACGGGATACTGATATGCCCTTATACAGTAGGACCCTTGCAGATTTACAAGAAAGAAAAAAGGTTAAAAAAGGAGGAAACATCAGAGGAGTACGTCTTTGTTCCCCTCTTGGAAGAGGTAGTATAATTCTTCTTGCTAACATAATATTTGCCATTTTTCTCTTCTAGATAATAGCTGTCTAATAACCATGCAGAATTTCCGTTATCTAGTCTGTGCTCCCTTTCGTTGCAGGCTTTGCTGATAAGAATGTTGCATTCAGAACAGCAGGGCATTTTAGGTAGGTGGGGATTAATGCCAGATTTTATGTATAGCTCAATTTCCTCTTTGCCTATATCCTCTCTGCTTAAATTGTTGTAGACAATGTTCCCATTGCCTAAAACCCTTTCAAATTCCTCTATACCCTTCCATGCTGGAATCTTGTTTTGTTCTCTGAATTCCCCGAATCCGCCAATTCCCGCATAAAGAGTTCCTTTTCTCGTTCTCCCAGTCCTTTCCATTCTGCTAAGTTAACAATAGTTAACATTTATAAACCTTTCTGTGCATACCGTTTATAACTAAATTTAAAAATGGGGCTTCTTTATAGATAAAATGAAAAAATCAACCAAAAAAGAAGCTGAATTCGCTGCAATTGTTACGAATCCTGGAAGCAGCATCAAAAATAAAACCGGCTCTTGGAGGACATTAAGAGCTGTTGTCCTGAATGAAAAATGCACTGCATGCATGACATGCACGAAATTCTGCCCGGATGGAGCAATAAAAATAGTTAATGGAAAGGCAAAAATAGATTATGACTACTGCAAGGGATGCGGCATATGCGCATTGGAATGCCCTGCAAAGGCGATAATAATGCAGAAGGAGGAAAAATGAAATTTTCTGTAATATACACTACAACAGGAAGCATTGCTGAAGCAAGAAAAATAGCAAACATGCTTGTCGGAGAAAGGCTTGCCGCATGCATTAATATGTTTCCAATAGAGTCATTATACAGATTGAAAGGAGAATTATGCAACGAAAAGGAATGCGGAATGATTATCAAAACTACTAAAAACAAAATTAATGATGTAATGGAAAAGATAAAGTCTATTCATAGTTATAAAGTCCCATGCATAATATCATTTGATATTGGCAATGGAGATAAGGAATTCCTTGGCTGGATTGCAGGAGAAGTAAAATGAAGAATTCACAATTGGCAGATATTGTGAAAAAGATTGAGGGTGAATCAAATGGCGCCTGCCAGATTGAAGTAACCATAATTAATGAGCATGTCAACAGAAAAAAATATGGGGATCTTGAAAAGCGAGCAATAAAGGTTGTGCCTGATTCTGAAATAGAAAAAGGGGAGATAAAATCTGATATGGGGGTTTTGGCAGGAAGTTATAATTCAATAAAGGAGCTTAAAGAGATAGTATTAGGATACAATTCAGGAAGATACTTGAGGAATCCGACTCCAGTTCACATGAAGAAGAGTCTGCATCTTCAGTATGATGTGGGAGAGGATGGAATATTCCTTAGGGTAAATGGGGCAGATACGAGGTTTAATAGTTACAGGGGCGAGAAGGTTGCAAATATAATTTATGAGAGGCTAAAATGAAACAGGAAATCAGGAAGAGAGAGCTTGTTGAATGCAGCCAGGCAATTGCAAATGCTGCAAGGCAATGCAAGCCAGCAGTTATTTCTGCATATCCAATAACGCCCCAAACCCATATTGTTGAAAGGCTTGCAGAGATGGTTTCAAACGGCGAGTTGAACGCAGAATTTATTAACGTTGAATCAGAGCACAGTGCAATGTCCGCCACTATAGGCGCTTCTGCAACTGGTGCGAGAACATTCACTGCTTCATCCTCGCAAGGAATTGCATTGATGCATGAAATGCTTTTCATTGCCTCTGGAATGAGGCTTCCTATTGTAATGGCTGTTGCAAATCGCGCATTGTCTGCTCCAATAAACATATGGAACGACCATTCAGACACAATGGCAGAAAGGGATTCTGGATGGCTGCAGTTCTACTGCGAGAATTCGCAGGAGGCATATGACACAACAATAATGTCTTACATAATCTCAGAATCAAAGGATGTAATGCTTCCGAGCATGGTCTGCGTTGACGGCTTTACATTAAGCCACTTGTGGGAGCCCGTAGAATTTTTAACTGACAGCCAAGTGGAAACATTCCTTCCTTCATTTAATCCAGAATTCAAGCTTGAAGCATCATCACCAAAAACATTCGGAGCATTGGCATTTCCCAGCACATATATGCAGTTCAAGAAACAGCAGCAGGATGCAATGAATGATTCAATTGATGCAATAAAAAAAGCGAATTCAGATTTCAGGAAAAGATTCGGCAGGGGATATGGCGATGGCTTGATTGAAACCTATAAAATGGAAGGCGCGAAAACAGCATTGATTGCGATGGGAAGCGTATGCAGCACCTCTAGGATAGTTATTGACAAATTAAGGAAGCAGGGCAAGAAAATCGGGCTGATAAAGATAAAGGCGTTCAGGCCCTTCCCAATAGATGAATTAAGAAAACTGGCAAATGGTTTAGAGGGAATTGCGGTAATTGACAGGGCAATCTCTCCTGGAAGCTATGGCCCCCTTTTCACCGAAGTAAAATCTATTGTCAATGATGCAAAAATGAATGATTTTATTGTTGGACTGGGTGGAAGGGATGTTAATGAAGGAATGATTGAAGGCATAATAAAAAAAATCGGGCAGAAAAGCGAGGTTGAATGGGTTTTTGATTGAAAATGGCAGAAGAATTTGAGGGCTTTGTGCCAGGGCATAACGCTTGCGCGGGATGCGGCGCAGCAATTGCAATGAGGCACATAGCAAAGGCAGTTGGAAAGAACGTAATAATATCATTGGCAACAGGATGCATGGAGGTTACTTCAACTGTCTATCCATTGACGGCATGGAATCTTCCAGTAATACATTCAGCGTTTGAGAATGCAGCAGCAACTGCATCAGGCATTGAAGCAGCGTTAAAACATCAGGGAAGAAAGGAAAAGGTAATTGCGATTGCTGGAGATGGAGGGACATTTGACATAGGAATACAGGCGTTGTCAGGAATGGCTGAAAGAAAGCATGATATTCTTTTTATATGCTATGATAATGAGGGTTACATGAATACCGGCGTGCAGCGTTCTGGCTCCACCCCGCAGTATGCAGACACGACAACCTCTCCATATGGAAAGGCAATTCACGGCAAGGTTGAATGGAAAAAATCAATGCCATTTATAATGGCGTCTCACGGATGCTATGTTGCAACTGCAAATATCGCATACCTTAATGACTTGTATGCAAAGATAAAAAAGGCAATGGCAATAAAAGGCCCCAAATACCTGCAGATTTACGCGCCATGCGTCATTGGCTGGGGCATCCCCACAAATGAGACAATAATCCTCTCAAGAATGGCAGTCCAGACAGGCGTCTATCCGATTTATGAGATTGAAAACGGCATTCTCAAGCTGTCAATGGACGTCAAGAGCAGGCCTGTTTCAGAATATCTTGGAAAGCAGAAAAGATTCAAGCATCTTACTGAACAGGAAATCAAGGAGATACAGGAGCATGTTGATTCTGAATATGAAAGGATTAAGAAATTGAGCGAGACAGGGATAAAAGTATTCTAAGTTTCTTGGTTGACTAATCAAAGAATCTTTCTTGGGAGGAAATAAATATAGATAGCACTGATGAAGCAAAGCAAAGCCATTGCTATAAATGCAGCATTAAAACCAAAAGAAGATACAATAAAACCGCCGATTACAGCACCAATAGCCGCGCTGAAATAGTTCATTGCTTCCCATGAGCCCCACTCCCTTCCTGCTTTGCAAATGCAAATATGCCTTGAAAACAATGCATCGAATGCCGGCGAGTAAATTGCTTCTGAAAAACCAATTAATATCTGGACAAGGAAAAGGGACCATGGCACATTTACTACAATATACAATAGAAACCCCGAACCCATCAGGGAGTATCCAGCAACTACAATCAGCTTTTTCTCTTTCAGCTTGTCAGCATATCTGCCAGATATCAATGTTGTTATGCCTGCCGCCAAGGCAAAAAGCCCTCCGCTGATGCTGGCATCCAATAAGCTGCCGCCAACCTTTTCTACAAAAAGCGCATAAATCGGCCCAAGCATGGCCGCAGCAGTCAGCACCATCATATTGGTAAAAAGAAGAATCCTCAATGCCTTGTTGAAAAACAACCTCTTCATTCGCTTAAAATGAAATATGCCCTTATTAAATTTGCGATGCCTTATTTCCCAAACGAAAACTTTATAAATCACTGTTGCAATGCAAAATATAGTTTAAGATATATATCTGATAAGATATATGAGATTAGGGGTGAGGGAGAGTTAGTATGGGTATGATGAAGGATTCATTTGAAGTCTTTTTTAGAAAGAAGCCTGCATTGATGCTTGTCGCATTGAAGAAGTCATCAAGGCCAAGATATGGGAGCATTCTTGCAAAGGAAGTTGACTGCACCTATTCTCATGCAGTGAAGATTTTACAAGGGCTTGAAAGGCTTGGATTAGTGACATTTGAGAAGAAGGGCAGGATAAAGCTCATAAAGCTGACAAAAAAAGGGCTGGAAATTGCCGATAACATAGACAATATCAAGAACTTGCTGAGTTAAGGTTTCTTTCGAATAATATGAACTATTCTGGTTAATTTATGCCCTGCCTTTGCTTTCGCCCTTTATGATTCCTGAAGCAATGAGATGAGCGACTCTTAACGGCTCCGGGATTAATGAATGCGTTGTTGTCACCCTTATGATTTCACCCGCCTTTGAAGGGGCAATTCCTGAAAGCTGGAAGTATACTCTCCTGTCCTTTATTCTTGTGCTGTAAATATTCCCTGCCTTTCTTATGATTTTCATCCTTTTTTCCGCCTCGCCTTTTTTCATGAATGATTTTAATGCCCTGTCGATTTTTTTCAGGTCAGGAAGCTTTCTCATTATAACAACAACAGGAATCCCTGTTTCTTTGCCCAGTTCATTTATATCAACAACATTAAAGCCCCCAAGCGCTATCCCGTCAAGCATTATGCAGCTTAATTGCCCGTAATGCCTTGTCTTTTTTACCAGCCCGATAATTATTTTTGTGGCATCATTCCCGTCAATTTTCACTTTTGATGATACAAGCCCGTCAATGTAATTCCCCCCGCGATAAATTGTGCCGATAATCATGCATTCCTTGTCTGATTTTTTGAATGGGGAATCATCAATTCCAATAACCCTGATCTCCTTTTTGATTTTTCCATCTAATCTTTTCATCCTGTCTGAAAGAGGAAGTTTTATAAATATTTTTTCTTTTGGTTAAGGATGGAGATTGAACTAAAAGAGAAGCCGCAAAAGCCGGTTGTGATACAGGCGTTTCCAGGGGTAGGGATGGCAGGCACAATCGCGGCAGAATTTCTTATCGACCATCTAAAAGCAAAGCAGATAGGAAGATTTTACAGCGAGAATGTTCCCCCAATTATTGCAGTCCATCACGGCAGGATAATAGAGCCATTCAGTATCTTTTATGACAAAACGCATAATATTGTGCTAGTCAGCGCTCTTGAGACAATTCCTGGAATGGAATGGGAGCTTGGCAAGACAGTCCTCAAGCTGTGCTCAACATTAAAGGCAAGGGAATTAATCTCTATCGAGGGTGTTGAATCGCCTTCTACAAGCGAGCCAAAAACCTTTTACCTTACAAAGGATGCAAAAAAGGAGAAAAAGCTTGAGTCTATTGGGTTAAAAAAGCTTGATGAGGGAGTTATTCTTGGGGTTGCGGCATCATTGCTCCTGAAATCGCCTGAAGAAACTTACATCTTTGCGGAAACGCATTCAGAACTGCCTGATTCAAGAGCCGCGGCCAAAATAATAGAAACCCTTGACAAATATCTCAAGCTCAAAGTGGACTATCGCCCCCTGGTTAACAAGGCAGAGGTATTTGAAAAGAAGCTGAAAGAACTGCTGTCAATGGCGGCGCAGCAGACAAAAGATAAAAAGGAATCATATTTGGGATAGATTAATATTTAATTCTGATAATCTATTAAGAAGGTGTTGGACAGGAGTTCTTAGACTGGTGATTGCATATAAAAGAATCAAGCCCCTCAACGTGGCTTATCTTTAATTTTATTAATAATTCCCTGATCCTGTTGTTGATTCTGACATTCATCTGCGAGAAAGCCTTTTTCATCAAAAAATAAATCTTCTTTCCTTCTTTGTCAATATCAGTCATGATTACAACTTCTTTTGCCTTTCCAGAGATTTCTTCAATCTTCTCGCAAATGCTTTTGCTGGTTTCATTCAGGACAAAAATGTTTTTCAAGCCAAGATTTTCAAGCGCAATCCTGTCTTTCTTTCCCTCGACAATAATCAAAGAATCATCTGATTTTGCGTTTTCTATCTCTGAAAGGAGTTCATCAAAATATTTTTCAGCGAGTTTCATTTTAGCAGCATGAAATTGCCTCAAGATTTTTCCTGCCAGTTATTACATTAATCTTTGAGCAGAAAATCCGATATATTGCCCTTCCACTCTTTTTGAATTCCTCTTCAATTTTCCTGAACTGCTCTTCTGAATAGGAGATTACTTTGCCCTTGTAATAAAAATTATATGTTCTTTCCATTTTTTATCCTTTCACTTTGTTTTTTCCAGTTCCCTCATTCTTTCACGCATAATTCTTGAGTATTCCATTGTCATGAATGTTGAACTGCCTCCCTTGAATTCTATTTCCACAGCGCTTATTGCGCAGTCATTATTCCTTGTGTACTTCACTTTCTCAAGCTTGAAATGCGAGTTGTTGTATAATGATTCGTATGTTGCTATATGCCCTGAAAAAATATTCTCCAGTTTATTCTTTATGCCGTCATTCAGGCAATTCTCCGGCTTTTGAACAATCTCCCATTCATTTCCCTTTTTGTAAAACAAGAGGGAATCTAGGCCTTTGTTAAGGTACATGTATTTTCTTATAGTGTCTTCTGCGACTGCATCTGATATTCTTTCGCTGAGCGGCTTTGGTTTTTCCTTTTTGTTTCTGCCGCAATTCATAAAAGAATCAACAATCTCCCTGAATCCCATCCTAATATCTCTCGTCTGCCTTATATAAAAATTATTGCGATAGAAAAATATGGACCCGACGTCCTTTGCACTGGTGGTACAAATCACTTAAATTTAAGCTACTTCTAGATGATTCTTAGGGTATTTTATTTATAAATATTAGTATAATGGGGTATAGAAATTGGGGGTTAGTTATATTTTATTGTTCTTGACATCATACTCAATTGAGTCTTTTATAGCTTTTTTAATTCTAGGGATTACGTCTTTAGTTTCTATTTCAGTATCTTCAGAATTTCCATTACCCTTATATTTTCTAGATTTTAATATCACTTTGGGGTCTGCCTCTAACTTTGTTTCAGAGAAGATAGTGTAACTTAAGTAAAAACCCCCATCATCTAATCTCAATTCGCATTTACCTCTTTCCCAGTTTGTGATAGGATCTTTTTCTTGAATATCAATATATATCCCAGTAGGGATGCTATGGTTCTCTTTTAGCATAATCTCTGTCATCTTGTCCATTTCACTATAACCAAGATTCAGGTTTCTTAATGCAGGACCAAAAGCATTTTCATCACTGAGATGAGAATCAATTATTCTCTTTCTCTCTTTAGGAGTGCTATAATTAGTCTTTCTTATGAATCTCTTTAGATATTTATCTCTTTCTATAGCCCTAAACTCCCTTATAAAATCAGAAAGACTACAACTACGCTCATCTCCATCCTTATCTCTTTTTTTGCATTGGTCGATAAATTGACCGAATTCTGATTTTTCTCTTCTAAAAATTAGGCTAATTAAGTTTTTCATAATAGAAACAATTTTCTTGACTTTTTAAACCTTTCGGTACTGTCACTACTCTTAAGAAACAAAATAGTGGGAAGTGGACCCGACGTGATTTGAACACGCGACAACCTGATTTCTTTAAACTTGAGGTATTTTAGTTTTCTTCTCCCCAAGGGCTCTTCTTTTTCTAAAAGAAGAGGGCTTTAAGAGTCAGGTGCTCTACCAAGCTGAGCTACGGATCCGTTGAGTTTTAACAGCGGATTTTATTTTATAAATCTTTTTAAACCTCTTGAGTTTCTGTTTTTCATGCAGAAGCTTTTGCCTTACATTCTTTTTGGCATTCAGGAAAAGTATGACAAGAAGAGGAGAGAACTTGCCGATATGAAAAAGGGCAGATTGGAAAAAATTGTGAAATCAACCGCTTATACAATTCAAGAGGGGGCGGAATTTACTCTTTACAGGGCAGTTCCAACTCTTGGTGTTCTGATGGGGATAGGGGAGATTATTGCAGAATACTATAAGATTGCAGCAGCATCTTTTGCATTATCAGGGCTAATAGTGTATCAGGATATTAAAAGAATAAATGCTGGTTAATCTCTTTTGTTTTATCAAGAAATATAAACATTTGTGAGGGAAAGCATAGGAAACCGTAGGTTTCTTATCTGTACTCTCTCCATGTATGAGAGCACTTAACGCATCTATAGAAACTTGTTTCTCCTTCGTCGCCAGCCCTCATTTGTGTTGACCAGAAATATGCCTCGTGATGCCCGCATTTCGGGCATGTTGCCGAAGTGACAGGCCAGACATTGCTGTCCTTCTTATGCAGAACACCAATCTCTTTCTTTACCTGCATCTTCTCAACCACCTGAATCTTCATTGTTTTTTCCTTTAAGGTGTAGCCGCATTTGATGCATCCGTAATGCTTTGTTTTTTGAACTAATACACTACCGCATTTTGGACAGAATTGCATTTTACTCTCTATTTTGCAGCATTTAAAAAGTTAACGGTTATCCAAACTTATCAAAACCGAAAGATTTATATAGTAATATGTGAATTAAAATTCACATATCATAAAAGATAAAAAGAAAATCAAAAATGAAATCTAATTGTCATCTGTTCTTTGAAACGCTTGCCACAAAACTTAAGGTCGGTATAATACTCAAGCTGAAGGAAAAGCCATTAAATGTGAATGAGTTATCAAAACAGCTTAATCAGGAGAGAAGCAAGGTTTCTCATGCATTATTGACATTGCATAAGTGCGGTTTTGTCAGGGTTAAGAAAAAGGGGCGCGAAAGAGTATACTATCTGAATAAAAATACAATTGTTCCTCTATTGAATCTTGTTGAAAAACATGTCAAAAAATACTGCAAAGTCTGCATTAAGAAATAAGGGAGAATAGAATGAGAAAGAAGATAACAAAAACAATGACTTTAGGCGAGATACTTGAAATGCATCCAAAATCAGCAGAAATAATGATGAGTTATGGGCTACATTGTGTAGGTTGCCATGTTTCTCTTTGGGAAAGCCTTGGGCAGGGAGCAGCAGTTCATGGCATAGGGGGAAAACAATTAAACAAGATGCTGGCTGAATTAAATAAATTAGCAGACAAAGGAAGAACTAAATGAAAAAAATGAAATGGCCTATTAAAAATTTAGATTTGAGAAACATGCCGCCATTCGAAAGGCATACGAAAATATTTGAGATGTGGGGCAATCTAAAAGAAGGGGAAACCCTCAGAATAATAAACGACCATGAGCCAAAACCATTATACTATCAATTTGAAGCGGAATATAAAGGGCAGTTTGAGTGGAATTATGAGAAGCAAGGCCCAGAAGACTGGATTTTTGCAATAAAGAAGGTCTTAAGTAAAGTTAATAGAAAGCAGGAGATAAAGAACCTGATAAAACAACTTAAGACAGAGGGGGATATTAGCAGACTGAAAGAAAAAGCAAAGAATATACTAAAGAATGTTTCACCAACTGATTTAGGGCTTATAGAACAGGAGATAATTGAAGAGGGCACAACACGCAAAGAAATGAGAAAATTGTGTGACGTTCACCTGGAGGTTATGAAAGAAAGTATGGGAAAAACAGAAATGAACCTAAAACCAGGTCATCCCATACACACTCTGATGGAAGAGCATAAGGTTATTCTTGATTTTATTGACAAATTAAAGGGCACTTTTGAGTTGCTTAAATCTGCAAAGGGTTTTGATGAAGCCAAAGAGGATATTAAAATGCTTGGGCATATTTCAGAGCATCTCGTTGAAGCTGACAAGCATCATCAAAGGGAAGAGGATGTTCTATTCCCGATGCTTGAGCAGTTTGGCGTTACTGAACCACCAGCGATAATGAAGGAGGAGCATGAGGAACTAAAACCAAAGAAAAAGGAATTATACAAGACTGCAAAGGAGCATAAGGGTGCATCATATCAAGAATTTGTTAGAAAAGTTAAAGAGCTTGCTGAATATTTGATAAAGGAACTTCCAGACCATATTTACAAGGAAGACAACATCCTTTATCCAATGGCGCTTCAGGTAATACCAAAAGATAAATGGCAAGAAATTAAGAAAAGGTGTGATAAGATAGGATACTGCTGTTTCACTCCAGAATATTGAAGATTAAAATGAGCAAATTCAAAATAAAATTCAACAGGGAGGCATGCATTAGCTGCAGTGCATGTGTGTCTATGTGTGATAACTGGGTTCTTGAAGGAGGTAAAGTTAATCCCAAGAAAACAGAGATTTCAGACAAGGAATTAAAAGCGAATAAAGAAGCTCAAGATGTATGCCCTGTGCAAGCCATCAAAATAGAAGCAAAATAATAAACATGAATAAAAGCCCAACAGATGTGTTAAGAGAAGAGCATGACAAGGTTTTAGGTATGCTTGACAGGTTAGAAAAGGGACTGGAGGATAAAGATTTGAAGTCGCTGGAAAGAAACATTCTTCTCTTGAGCAAGGAATTTGACAGGCATTCATTGAACAAGGAAGAAAAAGTGCTGTTTCCAGAAATTGAAAAATTTATTGCACAAGACAGCGGACCCACAGAAGTAATGCGGATGGAGCATAAGGACCTGACAGAATCTATAAAGAATTTTGCAGTTTACATGGCACAGACTGCAAAAACAAAGGATTTTTCTAAGCTACAAGAAATAGGAAGCCATATTATTGACATTCTTAGACAGCATATAGACAAAGAGAATAATATTCTATTTATGATAGTTGATATGCATCTTGAAGACAAACAAAAAAAGGCAATTCTTGAGAAATTCAGGAAAATTGATGCTGGAACTAAGGTGTAACATGCCCTCTATTGAAGAACATACCAACATAAGCTTAAAGAGAACTGGAAAAAAGTATAGCGAGGTTCATGAGTGGCTTGATGGGAAAAATGTGAGAGACGAGGAGAAAATAGCAAGGCATGATATTCTGAATATTCCAAAATTTTTACCTATTGTTAAAAAGAGGTTTGGGAGTGAAGGGGGTAAGGAATATTTACAGCATATAAAAGATGATTGCGGCAACACTATCTTATTGAAGATTTTTAAAACAATTAAAAGAATTAAATTCTGGAAATAAGATTATTTACCAAAAATACTTTTAAAAATATCAACAAAGAATAATTTTGCCCAGCCGAGTTTTGGTATTCTGAATATCGTTCTTCCAATAATCTGCTTTTGGGAGATTGAACCTTCAACAGATAGCTGCCCCTGATTATTATCGCCTTTTGTCGATATAGTTGTGTCATTTTTAATGACGCGATGTATTATCGGCACTCTTTGGCCGACATCAAAAATAATAACATCCCCGATATTCAGGTTCTTTGCGCCCCTTAAAACCACTATGTCACCCTTGTTGATGCCGTTGTGATAGGGCCATTTTTCAACCTCCGCCTTTGTTATGTTCTGCTCGGTATACCACCATCCGTAATTTTCCCACCAGGAATCAAAGTTTCCCTGATGAATCATGCTCCCAGATTCAACTATCAGGCTGGGCATCGAGGTTGACAAAAAAAATCCTAATGCGGGAAAGAAAATCCATTTTACAATAATATAAAGCAAAACTAAATCAGCAATCCAGCTTAATATCGAGTCAGAATTCCAGAGAAAGTCCCATATTTTTCCCCAGGTGGTTTTTGGTTTTTTGTTTATTAATGCAGCTCTCTTTTTTGCCATCTATTTATTTTGGTAAACGGGATTAAAAAGGTTTCTGTCAGAATTTCTGTCTGCATAAAAATATCATCGAAAAGTTTATAAACCATTTTTGACGAAACCTTATATCAAAAATGATTGGTATGAGTGCCTTAATGGTTACCTATTTATTGCATATTAAGGTATGATGTATGCATCGGCAGTCATACAAGTGATTTTCTTTTATCAATACTGAAGATTTTGATTTTTTATTGAAATTTTTTGGTGTTGGTATGTTAATTGTGCTTTTAAGTTAATTCCCAAAAAGTTTGAAAGTTGTAACCTTTATAGGATTTACAATTTGCTCAATAGGAGTAAGGCTTTGTAATAAATCTAGTTTATCCTGCTAGAGGTTGCTGCTCTTTGGTTTGGGCTAAGCCATGCAAGTTCCTCGAAAGAGTGCGAACTGCTCAGTAACACGTAGCTAATCTGACCTGAAGCCGGGAATACCCTCGCGAAAGTGAGGATAAATCCCGATAGGGCATAGTTTCTGGAATGAGTTATGCTTTAAACGCAGGGTTTCAGGATGAGGCTGCGGCTGATTAGGTAGTTGGTGGGGTAACTGCCCACCAAGCCGATTATCAGTAGGGGCTCTTAGCGGAGTTGCCCCGAGAAGGACTCTGAGACACTAGTCCTAGTTCTACGGAATGCAGCAGGCGCGAAATTTCTGCAATGCCCGCAAGGGTGACAGAGCAAGCCAAAGTGTCTTCTCGCAAGAGAAGACTTTTCTTTGTTATAAAAAGACAGAGGAATAAGGACTGGGCAAGACTGGTGCCAGCCGCCGCGGTAATCCCAGCAGTCCAAGTAGTAGCCACAAGTATTGGGTCTAAAACATTCGTAGCTCGTTCGGAAAGTCTCCTGTGAAATCGTTCTGCTTAACAGAATGGCGTGCGGGAGATACTACCGGGCTTGAGACCGGGAGGCGTGAGAAGTACATCTGAAGTAGTAGTAAAATATGTTAATCTTAGATGGACTAACAATGGCGAAGGCATCTCACGAGAACGGATCTGACGGTGAGGAATGAAGGCCAGGGGCGCGAAACGGATTAGATACCCGTGTAGTCCTGGCAGTAAACGCTGCGTACTAAACATCGTGTTCTCCTCGAGAGAATGCGGTGCTGTAGGGAAGCCGTAGAGTACGCTACCTGGGAAGTATAGCCGCAAGGCCGAAACTTAAAGGAATTGGCGGGGGAGCACGACCAGGGGTGACGCGTGCGGTTC
>Ga0209541_10010668_pt1 | contig 14586 bp, 20 predicted proteins | sample RifCSPlowO2_01_FD_184027 | JGI IMG/M metagenome (GOLD analysis project Ga0209541, IMG submission 184027) | Groundwater microbial communities from Rifle, Colorado - Rifle CSP2_plank lowO2_0.1 (SPAdes) (version 2) | ecosystem: Environmental > Aquatic > Deep subsurface > Groundwater | place... | reverse complement strand
GCTGTGGAAGTAATTAAAATTAAAGCAACGATTATTATTTGCCAAGACATACTTCAATTATAGACTCTCTGATTGAATGGGGTTAAGATAACTTTTTGAGGCTGACTCAGTGGTCAAAATTTGGCTGCGGGACTAGGATTATAAATAATCTGTACGGATCTTCAAAATTGCTCCGCAATTTCTGCATATTGTAACGCAAACTATCGTAATCGTTGTTACGATAGTGCTTCACAATACCGAACCTAGGTAGGTTCGATCTAGCCTACAAAGCTGTAAAAAAGACAGCCACATGGACTGCCTTTTTTACAGAGCTGCGGGACTAGGATTCGAACCTAGATAAACAGCTCCAAAGGCTGTTGTCCTACCATTAGACGATCCCGCATCAAAAGGGTGATCCCGCAACGTCAGACGTTGCTAGTCACGTTTGACGTGACGCAATGTCTTGTAATTCTATCAAATAGTCGTGTTTATTGTAAAAAGCGTTAACTAGAACAATTGACAACTGATTGCTAATTCAAAGTACACGTAATTCTAATTTCTTTGTACAATTAAGTTGATGGGCAGAGTAATTTCTGTTTTTTTATTGGTAGCAATTATAGCCGGTGGAGCATATTTCTACTACAAGGGGGATGTATTTCCGCAGACCTCTACTCCTAAAATTTACGGGGTCTCATCGGATAAAGCCTATATTAATAATTGGTTTCCAAAGGCGAATCCAAACTGGCAAAACAGAAATTCTGAAGATATTTACATTAGTGCAAAATCAGCGATGATTGCCGATTATGACAGTGGAGAGATTTTGTTTGCTAAGAACGGCGCGCAACAGTTGCCTGCGGCTTCCACCATAAAAATCATGACCGCACTGGTTGCACTGGAAAATGCCAAACTTTCTGATAAATTTATTGTTTCTGAGTATGCTGTATCAATTGGTGAAAACAGTATGCTGCTTTCTGCCGGAGAAGAATTAACTCTGGAAGAACTTTTATATGGAGCGATGCTGGTTAGCGGCAACGACGCTGCTATTACAATAGCCGAGGGTATTGCCGGTACAGAACGAGCTTTTGTTGAGATGATGAATGAAAAAGCAAAGGAGATAGGGCTTTCTGATACTAAATATGTTAATTCTACCGGGCTTGATGAAGATGGTAGCAAGCAGTATACAACTGTTTACGACATGGTAACGATTACCAGATATGCATGGGAAAATTATCCAAAGTTTAGAGATATTACTTCTACGTATGAAAAATATATTACGGCAACAAATAACCATAAAGAGTATCTCCTTTATAACGATACCAATCTTTTGACAAGTTACCCCGGAGTTAAGGGTGTTAAACCCGGATTTACCTGGGACGCCGGTTGGTGTTTAGTAACATACGCAGAAAGCGGAGGGAAAAAGCTTTTGGGCGTTATTTTGGGTAGTGAGGACAGGCGTGGGGAAATGGTTCTGCTTCTAGACTATGCATTTGGGAGATTCGGGATTACTGTTGAGCACCCGGGGTTGGATTTGTGATTTTGTGCCAAGTCCAACTTGTCTAACCGCGTTTGACGCGGTGCCGGGGGTGGGGACTATAACCCATGCTTTGCTGCAACAAGATTTTAGTGGAGCAGGCCGGTCTAGGCCTGTTGCGTCCTTATAACTCCACAGGGCCAGTGTACCACTTTGAGGCTAAACGAAACAAATGGTACACCAAAAAAGTGGGGACAAGAATTTCCTGGCAACTCTAATCGGCAGTTTAAGCCAAAAGTTTTCAGTTATATTCGATACCCGATCTTACATGCCTTCTATCTGATGTTCATTTTTCCTTCGGAGGAAAGCCAATTTTTCTCCTTACATTTTTAGGAGATTTGTCTATTATATTTACAGGGCCATGAAAGTGGAATTCTGTTTTGTTGAATGTATTGTTAACTTCGGAGTGGAAAAAGTCAGCTACTTTTATTCTAAAATTACCTATCCCATCAAGAATCTGTTTCATTTTTTGTCTAGTTCAATAATAAAAACGTCACCGATATTTGGTATAGTCTGTTTTCCCCAGTCATATCTTCCAGCATTGGTTTCCAAGTCTAGCTTGTTTGCCTTAAAGAAGGACTTTGCTGAAACTGTTGCTCCCGTAGTATCTCGGGTTATTTTAAGAACACCATTTTCTCGAGTGTTGATGAACTTGAATGCAATTGCCTTATTTCCGCTATCGTAAAACAACACACAATATTTAAAGTTTGTAACGTTTGTTGATTTGCAAAATCCAGACGAAAGCCTTATAAGTCCGGATTTATTTATTCCGATCTTTGTATCTCCCCTAGAATATACCCCATCAAACTTCTTAAATGACCAAATTTTCATTTCTGTGTTAATTCTTAATCTACATCATTTTGCACCTCGCGTCAAGTCTCGCGTAAAGTTCGGTCTGGCACATTGCGTTCTTATAACTCCACGGTCACAAGTGAGCACTTGAGACCAAATGGAATAAAGAAGTCCCATCAAAATTAACTTTTTCAGTGCTCTTGTTTGGAAAAATGATCGATTAGCAAGCCCTCTCAAGCTGTTTGAGGGGACACGGTCGGGCTGGGGTGCCCGTGTTGGTGGGGGCACAGGGACTCGAACCCTGAACCGACGACTTAAGAGGTCGTTGCTCTACCAATTGAGCTATACCCCCAAAACCTGTTTTGAAATGTACATCAGATGAAATGCTGATATACCCCCAAGCTGTCTGTAATTAGTACGCCTGGAGGGATTCGAACCCCCGACACCTAGTTCCGAAGACTAGTGCTCTAATCCACTGAGCTACAGGCGCTTATATAGTGGTAATTTTAACACAAACTGAAGCTGCTGAATAACAAATTGAAGCTATAATTCCTCGTCTACGTCCAATTCCTTAGCACCCTGTTCGTCTCCGTGAAGTCCGACTTTTTTCAGTTCTTCATCAATGTCCGGCGATTCAGAAGAAGTTGCGTCTCCGGAAAACGGATCTTCTTCCCCGGTAACCGAGGGTGGTTTCTCAGGATTTTCTTCTTCGTTCGAATCCTGATCGTCGTAATTCATCATCTTTCAAATAATTCTAAAGATAACCCTCAATTGAATCAACCCTCTAAATTAAGCTAAAATGTTCTAATCTGACAAGCCGAGGTGGCGGAAAAATTCGTTCTTGATTTCATCAAGAAGTGATCAAAGCGCAATAAAAAGGCCTGGTGGTGAAACCGGTATACACGTCAGACTTAAAATCTGATGGCTGAATAAGCCGTGTGGGTTCGAATCCCACCCAGGCCACAGGTAGTTCACGTTGAACGAAGTGAAACGGGGAGTAGCTTCAACCAAAGGTTGACCACCCTCTGGGTGACAGTTTCAGCCAAAGGCTGATCGTCTTTTGGACGAGGCTAAGTATGTATTTTGTCTATTTACTCAGAAGCATAAAGAACGGTAAAACATATACAGGTTTTACGTCAAAAGAGGCAAGTAAAAGATTAAAAGAACATAATTTAGGTAGTAACAAGTGGACAAGGGATAATAAGCCGTTCAATTTAGTTTACTATGAGAGTTTTTATTGTAAGCAGGATGCCATGCACAGAGAAAAGTTTTACAAGACTGGTGTGGGGAATAAGTTAAAAAAAGTAATTATAGGGTATTACTTAAAATCCGGGGAGTAGCTCAGTTGGCTAGAGCGCGCCGTTTGGGACGGCGAGGTCGGAGGTTCGAGTCCTCTCTCCCCGACTAGAAGGGACATAAGGTTTAGAATACGTCTGAAGAGCTGGTATAACGGACTAAATTAGCGGTTCAATATTCCTTAAGTATTCTTCTGCTTCAGGTTTAATTTCTGCCCAGATTTTATCCAATTGTGCATCTTCTTCAGAATTAAGAATTCCCGATGTATGTGTTTTTCTAGACCTGCCGTCACGGCAACTTATAGATAGTCTTTGTATGAAATGACCTACCTTGGCTCGCTCAAGTGTTAATTCCAATTCACTACGCCTTATCTCTAAATCTGCCTTTAACTTCTCACAGCTCATATTTAAATCCGTATTATATATCAATGCATCAATTTAAGTTAGGTAATAGCCATGCTGTAAGCACTATAAAGTCTGTTTAAATCAGATAGAAGCGGTTCAATTGTGCGCCCCTCTCCCCGACCCGAGTCAAACTCGGTTTGGTTAGAATCGTAGTTTGTACGAGGAAGTCACGTCTGACGCGACACTATTTTTGTACATTTAATTCACGTTCAACGTGATTTATGTATTAGACGTACATTTTATTGAGTTTGAAAGTTGGTCCAATAGTGTTTACACACTATAGGTTTAACTGGCGTCAGATTTGATATAATTCGCCTGAATTATGGATATTTTGTTTCTTTTACTCTTTTTGATTTCACCGGTCGCAATGGTTGTTTTTCTCTTTAAATCGGCACTGCTAAATAAATACACTATGCGGGATCTTTCAAGAAAGAAGATAGCTTCATATTTCGGAATTCTGACTATCGTATTTTTTGTTCTCTTTGGGGTAACTACCGACACAACTTCTGTTAAGCAAGACCAAGATGAAAATGCCCAAGAATCAGCACAAGTCCACGAAAATCCGGAAGTTAAAGGTGAAGGTACTGAAATAGAAAGTCTTCAACAAGATCAGCAAGAGACAACAGATGCCGAAGGTGTAAAAGTAACTAGGGTTATAGACGGTGACACAATTGAAATTGAAGGAGGCGCAAGGGTTAGATACATCGGCATAGACACTCCGGAAACTGTAGCACCAACAAGTACTATCCAATGCTACGGTAAGGAAGCGTCTAACAAAAACAGAGAACTTGTTGAAGGAAAGCAAGTTAAGCTGGAAAAAGATGTTTCAGAAACAGATAGATACGGCAGGCTATTAAGATACGTCTATGTTGGTGATACTTTTCTTAATGATTACCTTGTTAGACAAGGTTTTGCCAGCGCATTTTCCTATCCTCCCGACGTAAAAAACCAAAGTCAATTCACAGAAGCACAGACAGAAGCAAGGAATAACAACAGAGGCTTATGGGGTGCTTGTTCTGGTAGTGGGCTAACCCAACCAAAAGCCATAACACAGCCTACAACCCCTCAAAGCGGCAATTGCGACCAATCGTACCCTACAGTCTGTATTCCACCTGCACCGCCGGATTTAGACTGCAGTGATATTTCATACAGAAGGTTTAAGGTTGTCGCTCCCGATCCGCACAATTTTGACGGAGATCATGACGGCGTGGGATGCGAAAGTCTATAAAACGCTATGAGAAAAATGAAAATTCTTATTCTTGAGGATGATCTTGAAACTCTAACAAGCCTTGCCGTTATCTTTAATAAACTGACAATTCATCTAGCTTCATTATACTAGCTACAGTAATCGTGCCAGTAATTGGCGCATCTGTGAATTTTAATAAAATCAGTTGTTGTTTCTTAAAAAAGCTTGAGCTTCATCATGAGTTCCAGCAAAGCGAATTATCACTTTCTTATCGGCCTTATCAACAACTACATAAATTACTCTTTGTCCGGTTGGCTGTACGTAGTATTGCCAAAACCTTTTTTTCTTCTTTACAAGTCCGTATAATTCAGGGTCAACATTAATATTAGGTCGTGCTTTTGGAAATTTTGATAGGGTGTTAAGTAGCTTTTTGCTTTCTTTAACAGTTAGTGAATTAATGAGAGTGTCAAAGTCTTTTTCAACGGATCTTGAAGAATTTGCAACAATATCATACATCTACTCATCAATTAGGTAAGAGTATTTCTTGCTTAGGCTTACAAATTTCTCTGGCTCTCTTTCTAAAAGCTCTATATCCTCATCGGTTTCGCTGTTAAACGATTTGTTTTCTAACAATAAATCAAAAATCGAATCTTCAAAAGCAGAAGATGAATTAGTTTCTGTTATTGTATTAGTTTCCACAAGTGATTCCTCATTAGAAACTACAGTGTCATTTGGGTAAATACCAATACTTGGAAATTGTACGTCAGGCACTTTTACCACCTTTCTTTTCTGTGTGCTCTTTTATAGTTTTCAAGATAAGGTTTGCTAGTGATTCTCCGGCAACTTTAGGTAAAGTTACTCTTGAAACCAGCTCTCCTTTTTTGTCTCGAGGATTCACATATGCAAATTCTATTGTCACGTCTAGGTCACTAACAGTCACGCTAACGAGCTGGGAATAGACGGAACCAATAATGGTTCGTGTATTTACCTCAATAGATGGCGCAATTTCTTTTTTGTCATTTTTTACCATATATTTATATTGTAGCAGGGAATTATATCACATAGAAATAAGTCATTTTAGGTAAAAGCGTTAAGAGAATGTCTATACCGGAAACTGAAGTTTGGTTGGAGTGTATAATTGTTCTAAGTTCCCTCTTTCACATAAAGCTCCAGACTCGCAAGCCCTTCGGTAAATTATAATACTGAGTAAAACCGATGTACTCAAGGCTATAGCGTCCAATATTGTCGGTCAACTCACCCACGCCACAAATGCCATGGCTTTCTCGCTTGGAATAAAGCACTCTTTAAACCATACCAAAAAAGCCCTCATATGAGGCTTTGGTAAAAAATATAACAATTAAGAATATTTTTTAATATTATGAGTTTTTCTTTTGCATATAGCAATCCCGACAGTAAACCGGCCTGTCACCCGAGGGTTTAAAGGGAACTTGGGTATCTTTTCCGCAATTACTGCACTTTACGTTGAAAAGCTGGCGGCCTTGTTGGTCAACTCCTGCTGGCGCCGCATCGGCTGATGCTACTTTATCTTCTGCAGGTTCGTCAGTTTTTGGCTCTTCGGCTTCCGGCTCTTCGGTTGCTTCTGCCGGCTTTTCATCCGCATCTTTCTCTTCAGTTGCTTCTTCTGCAGTTTCATCTTTTTTTGATTTATCATCATCGCTCATATTAAATCACCTCCTTTGAATATATTTTACCCTACTTTGGACATTTAGGAAACGAACATGTTTGAAATTCGGGGGTGGTGCATATTTTAAGAGATTTCTGAATGCGGATTTTATAATTCTTAGAATTTTCGCGGCTTAGCGGGTATTCTGACCGTATTAAAATGTTGATCAATTGTTCGTTTGTTTGCCGTAGTCTCATCGCATGTTGAATCCGGACCGCAGTTGCTGCAGTAGCACTCATCCGCGGTATCTTTTAGTGAAGCATCAATATCTTCCAGGTTAATAGGCGTTGGAGGTTGTTCCATAATGTTTTTTAGTTGTAATTCGGGTGGGTTATCATGATTACGGGTGACAGTCGTATATATAATTTCACTAGGGAGGCTGAGTTGATTCGGTAAGTGTGAATCAGGTAGATTCTGTGCAGTCTCTGCACCGAAAGATGAGCCCCACGCAGCTTCTTGGTGTCTCAATGACTTTATTCTTTCCTTATTTCTTCCCATAAAAATTAGCTGCTTGGTCGCAGCCGAGGAAAATATACTATATGTTATAGGTTTTGTCAATAGCAACACAAAGCCCGGCTTTGGTCATCTTCTTCTGTGTCGTCACTTATTTCATTATTGTTCTAAGGTCCCTCTTTCATTAAAGTTTCAAAGGATAGACGATTAATATTGCCGATAAGCTTACAGCCTTCCTTTTTCCTCTAATGTTTCAAGAAACAGATCCAAAACTTTACCGCCGATTTGGCTCCAGTCGTAATTTTTGGCATTCTTTCGGCCTGCTTCACCCATTGTATTTCTTAAATTCCGGTCATCAATTAAAGTTTTTAGAGCTTGGGCTACCTCTTGGGTGTTTTTCGGGTCCAGTAAATATCCGGTTTCGGGAGTAACTGTTGTTCTATAACCCGGGTTGTCCCCGGCGATAATAGGCAAACCGCTTGCCATTGCTTCTAAATTTACCACACCCTGACTTTCTCCGTGGGTTGCGAGGGATGCAAAAATATGTGCAGTTGCATAGTATTTTGGCAAATCTTCATCGGAAACCTTGCCTTCGAAATGTACATTTTGTAAACCGGAATAGGTTGCCTGAGCTTTAAGATCACCTGCCATTTGCCCATCCCCGACTACTATTAATCTAGTATTTCCGTGCTTTTTTGGAATATGAGCATATGCGCGAAGTAAATGCTGTACACCTTTTCTTTCTTCAAGCCTTCCAACAAAGAGGATATTTACTTTATCATCTGCAAACTCTGCCACTTTTTCATTTAAGGGATTAAACTTTTGAGTGTCAACACCATTTGGAATAACGTAATATTTACCCGGAAAGTAACGATTAGCAGCTTCTGATACCGCTTCGGAAATTACTACCCTCGCGTCAATTTTGCGACCGAAAATCGGTGTTATTAATTTGTATAATAAGTACCGCTTTTTTGGTTCGTTATGAACATGGAACGTAACAACATTCAGCCATGGGGCAGCCAAGATTAGCTCCAATGTTGGTAAACTTACTTCGGGTTCATGATAGTTTGCGATATCAAGGTTGTGAGATTTTATTAAATTTCTGATAGTTTTGGGCATTACAGGGGGCCAGGTGTGGGTGTAGGCAATTGAGCCGTCATGCTCGTGAGGTTTTGCCGTTCCAAAATGAATGAGCCTTTTGCTTTCTTCTGGGGGCCCGTTTTGGGGTGAAAAAACATAAACTTCGTGACCTAGGCTTTCAAGAAATGATCGGGTTTCGTAAATATTTTCCTGGACACCACCATTTACACCGTCCATTGCGTAAGCGCTGAACAGCCCTACCTTTAGATTTTCCGGATTGGCCTTTCTGCGTTCCGACATTGCGAAATTATATGCCAATTGGACTATTCAGTCCAATATCGCCGAAATTATACTTATACTTGAATACACGCTATCGGTCAAGATAAAATTTCCTGCATTGATTCGAAAGATAACACAAAATGTTATGGGTTATGTCAACTGTCGAGCTTAATTATCTTCTTCTACCTCGTCTTGTATTTCTTCGGCAGATGTTGGATTGATTACAAAACCTGTCATATCTTTTCTGCCTATGATTATCGGGTAATTCATGTGCTTTCTATCGGTAACCGTACCAGTGGTTTTAATTCGTTTACCGGCTAGAGTGAAATCAAGTTTAACAGCGGGTCTTTGCTGACGACCATTGGTAGAATCTATCCAGATTTTTTCCGAAAGGGGTTCAATATTTAGATCTTTTAAAACCTGCCAGTCCACAGCTGTTCTAAAAGCTCCGGAGTCGATCTTAGCTTCATAAGTTTTTTCGGTATCTCTACCGTGAAAAGTTGTAGGTTCGAGAACAGAGAGCATGGTTGGTGCAACATTCACATTCTGAACGACTTCCGAGGCAAAAAGAGATTTAGCCAACTCTATCCCCCTCTCTACATTGGCAACTTTGATATCCTCTACCTTTTCCATACGCATTCTGAGAGAATCCAGATTCGCTTTTTGGATTTCAAGACCAGGCCGGGAATTAATTTCCAAAACTACCGGGCCCTTTTTGGCGTCAAATACAATATCTATTCCCATATATCCGAGAGTACTTACTTCCTGAGTTTTAGCAGCAAGTGTTAGTAAATTATCCCAATTTGGAATTTTGATACCTCTTGTTTTGTAATTTGTACCCGGGATTTTTTTAATTTCTGTACCGTGCCTAATTGCGTGTTGAGTAATGCCTGTTCTAATGTCGATTCCAACACCAATAGCGCCTAAATGTAAATTGGCTGTTCCTTTAGATTCGGAAGTTGGTAAGCGCAGCATCGCCATTATAGGAATGCCCTTAAGAAGAACAATACGGATATCGGCAAGGCCAACCGGAACGAGTTTTTTAAAAAATTTGTGGGAAGTAACCTTTTCTTCGATATACGCTTTATCCGGAAGATCTTGAAGCGAGTAGACGCCTTCGAATACATCGAATATGTGGGATTCTAATTGTTTCCTGTTATAGCGCTTTCCTGAAATGGTTCTACCCCGGTCTTTTTTCCAACCGGTAAAAACTAATATGCCTTCTCCGCCATAGCCCCGGGCCGGTTTAACTACAAAACCACTTTGGGGCAAATCCCAATCAAATTCTCTAACGGACTCTCTGGTATTAAATGCTTTAATGAGTCTGGTAGTAGGAATTTTGTGGCTAATTAAGAGCCTCTTAGTTCGTAGTTTATCGTCCGCAATTCTTTTTGCCAGTGTTGAGTTATACTTTCTTATATAAAGAAAGTTTCGGGCATTCATGCCCAATGGGCCTTTGCTAAGAGGCATGTTTTTTTATGTATGAAAAACGGTAGATTTCCGTTAGCCTTAAACCGAAATAACGGCCGATTGCGTAATTAACCGGCAGTAATAACAAAGTTATCTCCGGGTATAGAAGAATCGCCTGGGTAAACATTTTTGTCGAGAGAATCCAAAACCCGAATATACCAATTGAAATGGTGACTGCAGTAATCGTGAGCGTTTCACTAAAGCTTCTAGTAAGCTGAAGTGAAATAATCTTTTCCCCCAGTAAAATAAGTATCAAAATTGGGAAAATCGAGAGTTGTTTAACGATTAAAATACCATTTGCCGCGCTGACAACAAGCGCCAAAAATACGAAAACCGCAACTATTAGTATCGAGAGGGCCTTTTTGGGCAGCTGCATAATGCGAACTTTTCTAAGTACAAATCTGCCTATCGACGAAGCAAGTAAAATGGCTATTAACAGTATTGAGCCTGCAATTATTCCTGTTGAAACGATGGTAATTGAAAGAGCAATTGGAACAAGAATATCCAGGCTTGGTAAACCGACTACATGTCGGGTGAAGGCTACGATAGTTGCCAAGAACGGCAATAAAAGTATTAATACGATTGTATTTGCAGGTACGCCGACACCCACTGCGTATTGGACGGTAAACGCAATAAAATTCAGAGGTGAAAGGTTCGATATAGGACGATTTGCAAAGAGGTCTAGAATCTCACTTTTTTTCTCCTCCTCCTCAGGTTGGGTTATGTCTTCTTTTTTTAGCTTTTTAATTTCTTCTTTTTCACCTGATTGTGTTGATTCTTGCGAAGTTTCCTCTGCAATAGAATCGGATTCAACGGAGATACCTACAGCAGATGCGCTTGGAGAGCGCGTGGGTATTTGAGAGTAGACAGGAGTAGCTGATAGCGCCATGAGTATTAGCGCAAAAATGGAGATGCCGATAGCTTTACTCATTTGCAGCTTAGTATAGCAAAATAAGTGCTTGATTTTAATCAACAAAACAACGAATTTCGATTTTGTAAGCGCCGGTATCAGCGGATTCTAAAAGGCCTAGGTAATCATTGCTGTCTTCTTTAATAATTGCTTCGCAGATTGCATCCTTAAAATACTCTTTATTGCCAATAACTAAACTATCAGGAATAGAAGTAACTATGTGGCTGGATGTCCGCCAGCCTTCTTTAGTTAAATTGCTTAAGTAAAATTTGTAGACAGTCGGCCAGTAATCTTCTGATGTGAACGTAATTATTGATGGGGTTTCTTTGCATCTGGTTACGTAATACATACAAATCTTTGGTTTGCTTGCAACATGCCAGGAAGTAGCATTTGGATATTCGTTTAAATTAGCGGCCAGTTGTTGTGATTTACTGTTGGGAGGTAGTGAAAAATTAGTATTTATTAGATAGTATGATAGTAGTGCGACAGCTATTAGAATAATCGGCCAAGCATACCCTTTCTTATCCATAAATTCATTTTAGCAAATATGAAAAAAATAAAATTCATCCAAGTAAATATATTCAAGGGCAAATATTTAAATGATCTGATTGATTTTCTTAAGTGGGAGGACCCGGATTTTATAGCTATGCAAGAGGTTACGACTTACGGGTTTAATCTAAGTGGAGACAAAACACTAGATTTATTTGAATTTTTGGAGAAAAGGCTTACGATGACAGGTGCCTACAATGGTGATCTTAAGCTAAAAAGTGATAGCCGGTCGAGATTTGGCAACGCTCTGCTGAGTAAACATGAAATTATTAAGACAAACACTATCGCCTTGAAAAATTTTAGGCCGGTTACCCTGGAAGAATTAGATGGTGTGAATGCGGCCGAAATTCGACCATTAATATCCAGGAACCTCTTGAGTGCGGTCGTTAAAATTGAAGAAAAAGAGATTAATTTGATGAGTTGGCACGGGGCGTGGACAGCACCGCCAACCGATACTTTTGAAACTATGCGACAAGCAAAAATGGTCGCTGAGTATATAGAATCACTCGATAGCCCATTCTTGCTTGGGGGAGATTTGAATAATGTACCTAACAGCCGAACGGTGGGTCTTATTAATAGGGTAGCAAATAACCTTATGGATTTTGGAAAAATAAAACAAACTACTCACCCTAAGGTTCATAAGATTGTCCCCAGAGGATTTTTGGTTGATTACATTTTTACTTCTAAACATTTTACAGTTGAAAAATTAACCGTACCCGAAATTACAGTTTCCGACCATTTACCGATTGTTGCCGAGCTTGAGCTTAATTATCAACCTGACGGACTACCATATGCGCCTTGAAGATTGTCGGGTAAACCTTTAGCTACTATCCTCATTATCCTTTCTGTTAATACTAAGGCATCATCCTGTTTTGACATAACAACCGGTTTTGAAAGCATTACATTAATTATGTTTCCTTCGATGTAAATACTTACGGGCATTATTTGTACGCACTCAATACCCCTTTGTATTATTTCCAACATTTGAGGGAATCTGGGGTTAATGTGCCTAAGTTCGTGATGCGGCTTTAGCTGAGCAAACATACCAATATGTTTTCCTGATTTGATTCTTTTAACTATTTCCTTCATTGTATTGTACGACTTACCTTCTTCGATGCCGATGTAGCCGTAGCAGCTAATCGTTGCATTTTGTGTTTGGCGTGTTTTTCTATATTCCAGCCGGTTTGGCGGCAGTTTTTTAAGCACCCATGAAACCTTTTCGTCGATTTGGAAAAGGTTAGCTACAGAAAGCGTTGTTGCCGCGACGCTTATGAAAGATTCTTCTGTAGTTGGCAGATAATAATCTCTTGCTGCTAAGTTTCGCCCAAAGTGATTGGGTACAAATATAATCGGTCCGGAATCAACAGATACAAGTGAAGGGTTTGGCGATAGCTCTAATCTTTTCAATTCCAGAAGTGTTTGCATATCTGCTAAAGGGTTACGTTTTTCACCAAACTCTGCTGAGCGGCAAATTGCCCTATAAAGTTCGATATCAGATTGAGGAGATTCTGTGTCTCTTTGAAAAGCAGGAGATTTTGGGTGAAGCCTTTCGGACATAGTGCGTAATTTTAGCAGAATCGGCTTTTCTGGTAAAATGTAGTTTGGCTTTGCGGGATTAGTTGAGCGGTTCAACATTCGCTTTCCAAGCGAAAGAGAGGGGTTCGACTCCCCTATCCCGCTCACGAACCAAATCTAGTTACCGGCAACGGGACTGTAGCTTCAAAATAAGTCCGACCGCTTCGCTTCTATAGGGCATAATTCGCACTTTTAGCCTCGAAGTGTTATAAATACATCCAAAATGGTTGAACGTGCTGGTTATTTTGAAGATTTTACTGTCGGAGAAACACTAAAACACGAGGGAGAAGTTTTACTGACTAGGGATCTTTTTACAAGACTGGTAGATGTAAACGGTTTTGCAGATCAAGCGATTCACATAGACAGAGATTACGCCATCTCACAAGGCTATAGAGACATTATTTTACCAGGCCCTATCATTTACTTAATTGTTTTCAGGTTGACAAGAAGAGAGGTGTCTTGGATTGGTCTTAACGTAGGAACGGATAATATGAAGCATAAGGCACCTGTTTATCCATGTGACACTTTGAAGGCTAAATCTACTGTAACAGATCTAACAAAATGGTCTGGATCAAGGGGAAAAACACACGGCCTTGTTAAGGTAAACACTATTGGTTTTAACCAAGATGAGCAGGGAGTGATAGAGTTTTCAAGATCTGTTCTAAACCCATTTAGACGGAGTTAGATGATTATTTAAAACACTCAATTGCAAGGCAAGCAATTTTGCCTCTTCATTATTATTATTAAACAGAGCGAGGAGTCCTTCGACTACGCTCAGAATCTTCGATCCGACCCGAATATTTATTATTCCGAAACTTTAGTGTAGGATAACCGTCAGTCGCTCATACTCTATAATTGACAAATCCCACCTTTTGGTATTAAATCTTTTTCAAATGGCAGTAGAAAGAGCAGATAGCAGACTCCGGAGTACAATAAGAACTAAAGACCCTCGACGCCTTTTTACAGGTGAGAGGACTTGGTCGCCTTTAGACAAAACCGAAATGGTAGTACTGCAATTAGATAAAGTTCCTTTACGTATTGCTGGCTTCTCCAAAGTAGTAAAAATGGATCCCGTTATGGATGACACCATACATTATTTCGATCTAATTATATATGGACCAGGTTCGACAGAGTTTCGAGAACAAAGGATTGTCAGAGGAGGAGAAATTAACAAACCAGAAGAACCATGGCACGGAATTGTACGCTACTCTAAAACTCCAAGCGCAGACAATTAAATAAGCTTATTAAACCAATCACTCAACTCCCCGCTATAGAGGATAATTGCTAAGTGTGTTTCTGTAATACTCTTTTTCCACAGGCGCAATAGTACTAAAATAGGTTCGAACGTCGTCTACTAAGGAGTTCCAAGAGAGATTAGGTTGTTAAGATAGTCCAACC
>Ga0209541_10010667_pt1 | contig 14587 bp, 15 predicted proteins | sample RifCSPlowO2_01_FD_184027 | JGI IMG/M metagenome (GOLD analysis project Ga0209541, IMG submission 184027) | Groundwater microbial communities from Rifle, Colorado - Rifle CSP2_plank lowO2_0.1 (SPAdes) (version 2) | ecosystem: Environmental > Aquatic > Deep subsurface > Groundwater | place... | reverse complement strand
GATTACACGAATTCCGCTACCCAAGACATCTTGCGGATTCGCGCAATTCGTTACGCGAGATTAAACTCGAACGTATGCGAACTGAAAATCGTTAGCCGTAAAATACGGTGAAACGATCTTTGCAAAAGTGTTTTTTGCATTTAGATTTGAAGCAGATTAAAGAGTTACTTCAGCTCTCTAGCGCACCAACTCGACGACTAGCTTGTCAAAGCATGTCATCCCCATATTTTCAGCCTGAGGCTGATCCGCCTGTGGCGGAAATTTACAATGTTCTTTTCAGGTCTCTCTCGACATCTCGCTTTTTAATCGCCTGACGCTTATCGAACTTCTTCTTGCCACGAGCGATAGCTATGTCGATCTTCAGAAACCTACCCTTATTATACACCGAAAGAGGGATGATTGTCAATCCTTTCGTCCCTTCAGCCTCTCTCAATTCCTCTATCTCACTCTTAGAAAGTAGCAACCTTCTTGCTCTTAGTGCGTCATAATTTTGCGGTGCATTTTTTGGTTGATACGCTGGAATCTCAGCCCCTACCAAATACGCCTCGGCACCTCGTATTGCCACAAACGTCCCTCTTAAGTTACACTTACCAGCTCGTACGGATTTCACTTCTATGCCTAAAAGTTCAAGACCAGCTGTGAAGCGTTTGAGAATTTCATAGTCAAATAGGGCTTTTGAATTGTTTGCATAAGCTGTCATGATTGGAATTATATCCTTTTTCAGTATACTAGCACTATGAAAATGTTACCGAATAAACCCAAGAAAATTATCATCACTAAACCGCCTAGAAAGGCTGGCCTGCCACCCAATCGAACCATCTTCGGGCAAGCTTTCCTTGCCCTCATAATTTTTCTGTTTTTGGTCAGTCTGTATTCACTCATTTCTGATACTTCCAAAGCAGTTGAAGAGATTTCTCTCTCTACTCTGGCCCAAGAAATATCTCTAGGCAATGTTTCAGCCATTACTATTACCGGAGACAAACTTGAAATCACCTTACTCGACGGTGTAGAAAAAATTTCTAAGAAAGAAGTTGGCACAGCTCTCTCCACTACGTTGAAAAATTATGATGTTTCCCCAGAAGCACTTTCTGAAGTGGATATTGAGGTGAAAAACGATCAGGGATTCATGTATTGGTTTGCCTCACTCGCACCCATACTTCTACCAATCGCTTTTATAGTTTTCTTCCTTTGGTTTCTCTCGCGACAAGTTAAGGGTGCTGGGATGCAGGCATTCTCTTTCGGTCAATCGAAGGCTCGTCTCACCACTCCCGATGATAAAAATCAGAAAGTGACATTTAAAGATGTTGCCGGTTGCAAAGAGGCTAAGGAAGAATTGCGTGAGATAGTAGATTTTCTAAAGAATCCGAAAAAATTTCTCGACATTGGCGCGCGCATTCCTAAGGGTATTCTTCTCATGGGTGCGCCGGGTACAGGTAAGACCTTACTTGCTCGCGCTGTAGCGGGGGAGGCTGGAGTGTCATTCTTTTCTATCTCTGGTTCGGAATTCGTGGAGATGTTTGTGGGAGTTGGAGCTTCCCGAGTACGAGATCTCTTCGATCTAGCCAAGAAAGCCGCACCAGCAATTATTTTCGTCGATGAGATAGACGCAGTTGGTCGGGTGAGGGGGACAGGAGTGGGTGGGGGCAATGACGAACGCGAACAAACTCTGAACCAGATTCTGGTCGAACTCGACGGCTTCGAGCCCAATGAGAAGGTGATAGTTATGGCGGCCACTAACCGTCCCGATGTTCTTGATCCGGCGCTTCTCCGTCCCGGACGTTTTGATAGACGAGTTACGCTTGATTTGCCAGATAGGAAAGATAGGGAAGATATTCTCCAGATTCATGCTCGCCTCAAGCCCTTTGCCGAGGATGTTAATCTTGCTTTGATTGCTGAGAGGACTCCGGGATTCTCCGGTGCGGACCTCTACTCACTTATGAATGAAGCAGCGATTCTCGCGGCACGCGAGAATCGCGTCACTGTTGCGCAGTTCGACCTTATTCGTTCGATTGAGAAGGTGATGCTCGGTCCAGAGCGCAAATCACACATCCTTTCACGAAAGGAGAAAGAGTTAACCGCTTTCCACGAAGCCGGCCACGCAGTCGCTGCCTCCGTGCTTCCTTATGCCGACCCTGTTCATAAAATTTCTATCATTTCTCGCGGACGCGTGGCCGGCTATGTTTTGAAACTACCTCTTGAGGATCGCAGGATGCAGTCGAAGAAAGAATTTCTCGACGATATTGCAGTAGCGCTCGGCGGTTATGTAGTTGAGAAAACTATTTTCGACGATTTGACTACCGGACCATCGAATGACTTACAAGTCGCTACCGCTCTCGCGCGTGATATGGTGACCAAATATGGTATGAGCGAGAAGATGGGACCTATGGCACTTGAGAGTTCTGGCGGTAAGCCACTCTTCGGCATGGGAGTGGGGGACAAGGAATATTCAGAGAGAGTAGGAGCAGAAATTGATGCCGAAGTTTCCAAGATGATGAATGATGCGATGAAAAAGGTGGAGAAAATCATTAAAGATCACAGGAAAGTGCTTGATACCATAGCCAAGAGACTTATCGAAGTGGAGGTTATCGAACAAAAAGAGTTTGAAGAAATATTAGTGGCTCACGGTATTACCCCGAAGAAGAAAAAGGATATTGAGCATCAGGCATAATAAGGAAAAGAAAAAGAGCCCCGAGGGGCTCTTTTTCTTTATTACATTCCTCCTTGAGGAGCGCAGTTGCGACAGAGTTTTTTGTGATTGAAGATCTCGTAGAGAGCCGAGAGACCAACCAAGACGTAGACAGTCATGGCGAGTCCGCTTGGGACATAGTTGCCGATACCGTAGCCCAAGGCTTCAAGTCCCCAGTTCAAACCTCCGATGATGAGAAGGATAAAAGTAACTTTGTGAATTTTCATACAATAAATTAGTTGTTAAGGTTATTACTAACCCATATTAAGTTTATCATCATATCTCTCGGCCAATTCCCGAGTTGTTCACAGCTTCACTCCAGAGTGTTTCGCGGAAACTATTTTCATAATTACATCCTTCACTATTTCTGGGTGCGGGATCTGACTAAAGCAGAATTCTCTCTCAGAAGCGGCGGTTTGAACAACGACGTTTCCGAAACTGAGGAAGGTCTCGATCAGTCCTTTGGTATGAGCAGTCACGTCTTGTATGCGCTGGCTATAGAGTTCGGAAACTTTGCGATTGAAGAATCCTTTTTGCTGATTTTCTATAATTCTCTGGTCGGTAACGATGATGGTGTTGAGAGTGTAGATCATCAAGGTATAAAAGATAGAAAGCCAAAATATAAGATACCAAAGGCTAGAAGCGAACAAAAAAATCGCTCGCCAACCTTGTTCCCCAAGATAGTTCCAGAAATATATGCCGACTATGATAGGCACTAGGCATGCAAGCAGAACCAAAGCAATTTTTAACAGTATAAAAAATGGGTGTTTTCTTATGAGCATCAAGACCTTCTCGGAATGAGCCTGTCCTTCGAAGGAGTTAAGGGAGTCGTGGAAAATGTGGAAGAGCGATCGAATCATATCTTGATGAGAGAGCTAATATCAGAGTTTATAAAAAATATTATGACGACAGAAGTAAGTACGACAGATCCAAGGAGGAAAACGGCCGCAAACTTCTTGGGTTGTGTGCCAATGCCGAATCTCGTTAGGTGATAGAAGATAATAAATGTTACTACCCAATAGATGAATAGGGCGAGAGCAGCCAGAATATTAAAGATAATTTCTAGAAGAGGCATATTTGAGACTTTTGTCTATAATAGCACCATTTTGTTTTACTGGTAATCGGGTTTAAAATAAGTCTATGAATAAACAAGATCGTGATGACTCGTCTGAATCAGAAAGCTATTTTGATGTTTTGAGACAACTTGAATTGTTAACTCAACAAATCAATGGTCTCGCAAATAATAAAGGCAAGATAATTTTCAATCGATACCCGATCACCTTTGCTCTACTTGTGTTATTTAGCCTAGTCACAATAAGCGAAGCCGCTAAAGAGATACTTAAAAGCTCCGGCCTTTTTAATAATAATCCTTGGTTTACATTGCTTATCGGCCTCGCAGTATTAATCCTCACAGGAACTATTTATAAAAAGTTAAATAAATAGTTTTAAATTTTGTGCGCGTGCTAGGGCTCGAACCTAGGACCACCGAGGTATAAGCTCGGCGCTCTACCAACTGAGCTACACGCGCAATTTACACAAGCTTATATCAAAAGCAGAGTGCTCTCAAGCGAAAACTTTTCTCAACGATCGGCGTAGAGATCTGCGGAAGTGGAAGAGATGGAAATGCATATAAGGACTGAGCCACTCGATAGAAGAGGCGAAGATCGCTCCACCTGTGAAGAAAGTACTTTTCTGCACAAGTCTTGACGAGAGACTGATGTTCAGTAATTTATCAGCATAATAAGGAAGGAAGCCAACCGAAGTGAGATTCGTATCTTGTCCAGCCGCGTCTCGGAAATATTGTTCGACGATAGTTAGCGGGCAGTTGCCATAGTAAGACCACAGGACGACTACTCCAATGAGTACGCCAGCCTCCCAAGGTCTGAAACGTTTGTAGCGGTAACATGCCAAAAGTCCCACAACTACGAGTACGATTGAACTTGCGTGCGTGATCGCTGTTAGATTAGCCAAAACCCCATAATTCATTAGTTCAAGTTTAGCATAGCCTACTCAAAATGGATTTTGGCAGAAGTGGATGCGAGATGTTCTTGAAGTAGCGGGAATTTTGAAAGATTAGGGTCGTTTTTTATAAGTTTAGTGGCTTCTAGGCGAGCAGCTTCGACCATTTTGATATTCTTGATAGCCTCCATACCGATATCTGATATGCCCCACTGTTTAACACCGCGAAGTTCTCCAGCCCCGCGCTGGGCGAGATCGAATTCCGCTAATTCGAAACCATTGGCAGCAGTCTTGAGTGCCCGGAGACGCTCCACAGTTTTCTCTGACTTAGCATCAGCAAAGACGAAGCAATACGGTTGGTGCGTACCGCGCAAAACTCGTCCGCGCAATTGATGAAGTTGGGCGAGACCGAAGCGCTCCGCACCCTCGATGATAATGAGTGAAGCATTCTCGACATTTACCCCGACTTCGACTACCGAAGTGGCGACCAAGATATCTATTTTTTTATTTTTGAAGTCGAGCATCACACTCTCTTTTTCTGCCGGGCGCATCTTACTGTGGAGAATTCCAATTTCGTATTCGGGAAAAATATCTTTTTTGAGCCGTTTTGCTTCTTCTTTAACCGATTTTGCAAGAACCGCAAGCTCTTTAGTAGGATCTGGTTCGTCTATACGAGGACAAATAACATACAATTGCCGGCCAGCCTTCATTTCCTCTCTGATTTTTTCATACGCACCACTTCTTCTCTCGGGAGTAATGATTTCTGTAATAATTTTCTTCCGGCCGGCCGGCATTTCGTCAAGGAGTGAGAGATCCAAGTCGCCGTATAGAGTGAGCGCGAGCGTGCGGGGGATAGGAGTGGCCGTCATAGATAAAAGGTGTGGAGTAATATCGTGCTTGTTCACCAGTTTTTGTCTCTGTGCAGTGCCGAAGCGGTGCTGTTCATCTACGATGACGAGTGCCAGGTGTTTAAATTTGACCGCTTTCTGTGTCAGGGCGTGAGTGCCGATAAGGACGGCAATCTCGCCAGCCGCCACCCACTTCAGAAGTTGGGTGCGGGAGATATCGGTCCACCCATCAGGGTTTACTTTCGAGGGGAACTTGCGACAACCGCTTCCAGTGATCAAGGCAATGTTTATTGGAAGATGGGAGAAATATTTTATAAAAGATTCGAAGTGTTGCTGGGCAAGTATTTCTGTCGGGGCCATGTAAGCACTCTGAAGCGTGCCGAAGTTCTGCCCTTTCGGTTTGGAAATTGCGGCCGCGTAAACCGCGGCCGCGGCCACCGCTGTTTTACCAGAACCAACATCGCCTTCCAAGAGGCGACTCATGGGATGTCCACGGTGAAAGTCGTCTAGAATATGTTGGATAGATTTCTTCTGGGCCATTGTCGCGCTAAAGGGGAAGTGTTCGATAAGTCTCTCAATATCTTCCATGTTTTTGTCTATGACAAAAGCTTCATGTTCTTTAAATGCGTGACGCATTCTCTGTCGCTCAAGTTGGATGAAAAATATTTCTTCGAATGCGAAACGTTTGCGGGCTGCTTCAGCGTGCTCCTCTTTTTTCGGTGTGTGAATATAGATTAAGGAAGTACGGAGGTCGGGCAGATTGTAAGTTTTTAAAATATTTTCTGGAATAGGATCAATTATTTCATCTAAAATTTTAGTAAGGAAAATATTTTGGATCTTGTGGTAAATCCAGTTAGAAGTGAGACCGCGAGTTTCGGGATAAATAGGGTAGAGCGAATGTGTTTTCGCATTGGTAAATAAATCCGGAGCATTTTCTATCTTCGGATTTGAGAAGTATGGAACACCATTTCGTTCGCTCACCTTACCTTCGACTCGGACGTTCGACCCCTCGGTAATCATCTTAGCCAAGTAGGCTTGGTGGAACCAAATTATTTTTATTTTGCCAGTAGCGTCTTCTATTACTGCCTCGGCCATGGGGATTTTTTTCCTGAAAGCTCTACTCATCTTCAACCCAGATATTTTCCCAAAAATGACCGAGCTCGCACCTCTCTCTAAATTGGCGATACTCGATACTTGAGCTGTGTCGCCGTAGCGCGTAGGGAAGTGATAAAGCAAATCCCTCACACTTATAATCCCGAGACGCTTAAGCGCACCGGCCTGTGCTGGCATGATGCGAAATGTTTCTGTGAGTTTGTCATCCAGTCTCATATTCCTATCTTACTTTATTTTGTCTTCTTATATAAAAACAGAGAGCGCCGGTCACGAGGACCGGCGCCATTTTATCCACGCCAACGCAGGAGCCATCGACCAGACGAGGGCGCTGAGAAGGTAAGCTTGCATTGCCAAAGTGTCTCTCCCCATTAGTTCTACTACCCATGAGAAGAGAAAGAGATTGACGCCGGCGAGGCAGACCACGCATGGCATCCCGCCGTAAGCGATCATTGCTACCGTGAGAATGCTGACAGTGATCGATACCAGAGTGGTGATGGTCGTCGGATCAAACTCCAACACCCAGAGTAATGCCTGCCCCCCTAACCCCACGAAGAGAGAGCAGATGAGGATGGACACGAAACCCACCAAGTTGATAGATCTTCTCACAATCACATGCATTGCGTGATCTCCTGGTTAAACTGTCTGATTGGCATAATGACAGGTTCGAAGCTACTTGTCAATCGTACAGATGATAGGGATTGCGTGATAAAATAAAATTATGAAATTATTTATTTCTTGGATTGTATCTGCTCTCGCTATAGCTATCACGGCTTATCTTTTACCTGGTATCTCTGTCGATGGGGTAGTATCTGTCCTCGTTCTTGCCGTGGTTCTTGGCGCTATCAATACCTTCATCCGTCCAGTGCTTCTCATCCTCACCTTGCCACTCTCTATCATGACTCTAGGCATCTTCGCGCTCGTCCTAAACACGCTTCTCATTATGCTCGCGGCGGCTATCGTACCTGGTGTTTCTGTCGCGGGATTCTTCTCCGCGCTTCTCTTTGGTATCGTCCTCGCCATCATCCACAGTTTCCTAAAAAGTTTCGACAACGACTAATAAGTTTTCTTTCTGACCCGTATTTCTTCAACTGATTGCCTAGCTTACTGGGTAATTTTGGTTTGAGAAAACCTTAAAATATGATATAATTACTACATTATTAGTTACTAGCTGATATAAAATATGATTGATCCAACAAAAGTAGATTTTAACCAATTACCTAAGAAATTTTGCGATGGAGCGATAGGGGGTCATGGTAGGGATATTTTCTCTTTTGCTCTTACTTCGGGCAACAACCTTGACTCTTTTGCAACTACCCCACAAATTATGAAAAGTATAGCCGTCTGGATAAGTGGGCAAATACAAAGTTATGAAAAAGTATTTGGAGAAATTGATATGACCCAACCTAAGATACAAAGTCCAATTCAGATGGCTGATTTGAAAAATAATGGTGATGATGAAAAAGGCCCAAAAAATAAGTAAAAATTATGATAAAACAAAAAATGCAATGGCAAATGTGAAAATAAATTATGCACATATCTGCGATATGGCTTTTCTTTCACAGGGCGGAAAAGCAAATGTTATTGGTATTTTTAAAAATGTTTTTAGTAAAAATTTTCCAGCTTCACACCCAAAATTTTCTGTTATTGTTAGTGTTAGTGTAGACAATATGCGCGGTGCCCACGAGGAAAAAATAAAGATATTTAGAAAATCTGACCAAAAAATGATTGGACCAGAGATCAAAGTCCAGTTTAACATACAGAATGATCAACAAGAACTTAATTTTATGGCAGATATTGTGAATATTATATTTGAAAAACCAGATGAATACGAAGTAAAGATATTTTTTGATGAAGAGGAGATCCACTCAGTTCCGTTTCAGGTAATACAGTCAAAAGATGGCATCAACTAAGGCTACTGCTAGTAAGGGAAAATTCCAAAAAGTAGAATCTGCCACTGAGACAGATGATGACTTAGATAAGCAACCCAAAAGAAAGACTTTATTTGATTTTAGTGATGGTCAGTTTTCCTTGACTTTGACAATATTTCAAATAATAAGCCTGTGTTTATTTATCGGAGGCATTGCTTGGTTTATAGCAGCTGAATGGAGATTTGAAGTGAAAGCAGTAAATCTAAAAGGAGAGATTGATCAAAAGTTTAATCAATTTAAAAGTGATCAAGAAGGTGAGACTCGATCAAAATTGTCTATTTTAGAGAAGGAATTAAAGAACATAGAAAATAACCTCAATAATCTATTGATAAGAAATCCTGATTTAAAATAAAAATCAACGTCCTCGTTAAACTAGATTGGTAGGACTTTGTGATTTTCAGAAATATACTTTGGCGGGATTGTTTAATAATGCTCGAACCTATTTTATCAAAAACTCCTAACAACTAACACCGCGCGCCTTCGGCGCGCTAACGCCTCGCTTCGCTCGGCGAATCCTCGCCCCTTTCCGCTATCATACTTTTTTAATTTTCGCGGTGATAAGACTTTTTTGAATGGAATGAGCGGAAAGGGGCGAGAAATTTTAGCTTGGGAAATGTGCCTGAAAATGGTATAATTTGATATAAATTCAATTATGGAAAAAAATCGCTGAAGTGCCGAAAATTTCCAGTAGCGAACTTTTGAGTCGCAAGGACGGTCCTTGCGATTAAATAGAAGCAATAATTAGTGATAAATAAAAGTTCCAACTTCGTACCAGACGGCCAGCAAAACATAATTAATGATTTGTATAATGGAAATACTAAATAACACTTTTATCGGCACGCTATTGGCGGGCTTAGTGCTTACCTTTCTCGGATTTCGATTATATGAAAGACAGAAGCAGATTGATATAAAGTTTGAAGATTTAAGAAAATTAAGGGACACGGCCGCAGCACTTTTTGCAGGAATAAATTCAGTCACAACTGAAATCGGTGGCTTGTTCAATATGTATGATCAGCAAACTCCCATACTTACGGAAATCCTTAAGCGTACCGGTGGTGTGGTTGAAGATGGACTAAATCAAAAAATAGGAGAGGAGCTAGATCGGGCTTCAAAGGAAATTACTAAGCTTTGGAGAGACCTTGGTTCACAATTAGTTATCAAAAACGAATTCGATGTGAAAATTGATGTAATTGGTCAAAATATGACGATGCTTCATATGTACATGAGCGGGGCTTCGATCACAGTCCACAAACTTAAAGTCGAAGAAGTTAAGGAATGGCGTGAGGGCTGGAACAAGGCCACCGCTTTGGTGATTGCGGAGCTCAATAAGATTTTAAAATAAGGGTTCCGACTTCATCCCAAACGGTCAGTCGGGTTTGTAAATATCTAAAATTTGTGGGATTATGTGTGCGTGTCAAATTTATACTGGAGAAAGGATAAAAAGATTCTTGCAGCCATAGAAACCCCCTTTAAAACGGAGGATGATTTAGAGCGTTATTTGTTAGATGCCAGAGGAATACTAAGTGATATTCAAATAATAAGTCGGCAAGTTAGATCTAGAACTGTAGCTGGCATAGAAATACCTGACATGATTGGAGTAGATAGCGAGGGTCATATCGTAATTATAGAAAATAAAAATGTTGCTGTTGACGAGAAGATAATTTCTCAAGTTCTGAACTATGCTCTTTGGGCAGAATCTAATCCAGACTCGGTAAAAAATCTTTGGCGAGAGGCAGATCTAGAAGGTACAGAACCGGAATGGGATAACATGCAAATTCGGATAATGATTGTTGCCCCACAAATAAAGCAGCATCTAGCCAAGTTCATGTCTAAAATAGGCTACCCAACTGACTTACTAGAGTTGAAAAAATTTAATATTGGAAGTGATGAGTTTATTGTTCTTAATAAAATTGAAGCTGAAATTTCTAATTCAAAACCTGCTCACGGGAAAAAAGACTATGATTTTGAGTATTATTCTAAACACCACAATAAAGAAAGCGTAAAAAAATTTGAAAAAGTGATTGGACAAATAGAAAATTTAATAAAGGAGCGTGGTTGGAAACTCGAGAAAAAATTTAATCAAAACTATGTTGGTTTTAAGTATGGGTTCCCGTTAGTCTTTGGAATTCAGTGGTTAGGTACAAGATCTTTTGGTTTTTTCTTTAAAATGCCTGAGTCAAAAATGAAAAAAATTATAGTCCCGAGTCTAGAGTTCCGCGGCTATATAGATAGATGGAGTCAAGTTGAATATAAGATAAACTCGACGAGCTTTAATATCAAAAAATTAAACCCTGTATTCGAAGCTGCATATGAGTATATTAAAGGTGAGTAACTATTGAAATGACTTTTGAAACGAATTTATGAATAATATATTTACAACTGAACGCGAAGGCCAACTTCATTTTTTCAAGAATTTTAGAATACCCATTGATGAAAATGATGTGTTAATTGCTAACACAGATGGTGTATATAATGGCAATATTTTTGAATTTAAATTAAATATCAACAATACACAACAAGTACTTTTTCAGGCGATTAAGTATCTTTCACGACTAAGAATTACTGGTAATCCCGTACCAAAAAATATTCTGCTTGTTTCTTTGAATCAAAACAAAATATATGTTTTTGATAGTGGAGATTATTTTGATGAAATCCATAAAATCTATTATGGTGGGGCTAGTAAAAATAATGATGGTTTCGCTATTAAAAAACAGCCAATAGAAATTGGCTACTCAATAGCTATAGGCGCAGATAAAGTTTTGAAGTTATTAAAAGAAAAATATTTTACTAAGATCAAAATCACCGAAGACTGTATTGTCGGATGGGCAGGAAAATTTTACCGAGAAAACCCGACTGCAAAGAAAGGTGATTTTCTTGATGATAGAGATGGTGGAGAAATCCGCAAACCAATAAAGTTTAAAGACTATATTTTGCCATTTAAAGAAAAAACAAATATCAAATTCAAGTATTTGATGGACAAGCTGAATGATAATTTGATAAAGAAAGAACTCGGTGCATTTTTTACACCGCCAGCATATGCGAAAAAATCAGTGGAACTTGTTCGTGAGGCCATTAAACTTGTTCCAAAGGGCAACGATTATATTATTTTAGATCGTTGTGCGGGGACTGGTAGTTTAGAATCAGAACTTTCTGATGAAGAATTAGAACACACTGTAGTTAGTACTTACGAATATTATGAATATAAGGTTTTGTTAGAGCGTTTCAACGGGCGAGTTCGTCATATTATTCCGCCAACTGACGACAACGTAGAATTTTCTGTGGGTTTCGTGGTAAATGCGGATGCATTAAGTGAAGATTTTGTAAACAATGAAATTATTAAGCAATACATTGATAATCCAAAATGTACTGTAATTTTGTTTGAAAACCCACCGTACAGTGATGTTGGTGCTGTAAAAAATAACCCTGCAACAAAAGGCAAAAAAACAACTTGGAAGAGTAGTTTTGTTGCAGATCAAATGAAAAAAGAAATCAGTGGGACTGTAAAAAATGATTTGGCCAATTTATTTATTTGGTCTGGTTTTAAATATTATTTAAGACATAAAACTGATAGTTATATTTTGTTTTCGCCTATTAAATACTGGAAATCTAATAAATTGGTAAACAAAGAATTCAATGGCGGCTTTCTATTCAATAGACAACATTTTCATGCAACTGCCTCGGCGATATCTTGTATTTCTTGGCAAAATATTGATGAGAAAAGAGACAAAATAGAATTAGATGTATTTGACATTGATACCAATAACACACCATCAATAGATGATGACAAAATTGTGTTTGTAAATAAATCCACAATAAAAAAAGTGTCAGGTCTTTTGAGTAAATTTTATGACAAAAGGAATGATGTGGCAGATCAAATTCCAGCGGCGATTTCTGCATGGGGTGGTGAGGAGTATCAATATAAATCAAAATGGATTGGTCGAGAATTTGATTATAAAAGTGATAAGAGTCTAAGAATCATTCCAAAATATAACAAAAATATTATTGCTTATTTAATTACACAAGATTTTGGTTTTGAGCATCCACGACTTTCAACAAACCTTGTTCGTGTTGGTGTATACGCGGGAAATGGCTTTTATTTACGATCTGATAATTATCTAGAAAAACTTCCACTTTTTGCTGCTGGTAAATATCCAATTGAAGATAAGTGGTATGAGAATGGAACGATTTTTAAGTCCTCTGATGGTGGAGACAAATATACTAAAGATAAAGATTTCTTGAATTCGTGTTTTATCTTTGCATGTTTGTCTCGATATAATAAATGCATCTCTTTCACGGGAAGTGATAAACGATTCTATAAAAATGAACTCTGCTTTGACTCTGGAACCTTAGCAAGTGAACAGCTTGGGAAATTCAAATTAAATAGTGACGAAAAAGAATTAATTAAGATTTGGGAAAGTATCTTAACTGAAGTAAAAAAGGAAGCTAAGAATATGGAAAAATATAATAAAAAATTATCGTACGGTCCGTATCAAATCGAAATAGAATTAAACACATCACAATTAGATGATAACAATAAGTTAATCCCTGATTACCCAACACTTAATGGCGCTTTAGACAATCTTAAGAAGAAATTGAAAGTATATTATGCAAAATATATTACACCAAAATTGTTTAAATATGAGCTGCTAAAATAAAATGATAGAAACTATCATAAATAGTGAAGCGTTTCTGATAGTAATTTCCGGTGTTGTAATTTTTACACTTCAAAATCTCGTTTCCCAATTATGGATCTCTCCAATTGTTGAGTTTAAGAAATGTCTCGCAAGAATAGAAGCACTCTTAACTCGCTATGCCTTTTTAAGTGCTCACGAACAAGACCTTAATAATGGAATAATGAATAATGACATCAAGCATTTTAAAAAAGAATTAAAAAACTTGGTATCAGAAATGCTGTGTACTTACAATGTTTTACCAGAACTAGAAAAATGGTGGTTTAAAAACATCAAAAAGATTAATATCATAAAAGCAAAAACGGAAATGTTGACATTATCGGCTGTTGTGAGTACAAAAAAAGATATCGAAAAAGAAAAATCGCGAGCAGAAACTGCTATAGAAAATATTCCTAAATATCTAAATTTTCCAGAAATCAAATATAAAATGGCTGATATTTTATAAAATTGTTAAAGAGATGAATATATCTTATGCTTAGTTGTATCAATCAAATTCTGGACTTCTTTATTAAGTTGAGCATTATCTCAGGCATTGTTATTTTATGTTATTACTACTGGAAAATCGGAGGTCTTAATGGAGAGATTGAAAGATTGAACAGAAATTTTGAGAAAAAGAGAGTAGAAATCAGATCACAGCCGATTACCATGTCGTCTATTGATGGGCAAACACAGAGCGAAAAGAGAAAAATAGATGAAGCTATTGCCCCATTAGAACGAGAAAGACAAAGACTGCTTTCAAAAATCCCATTTTTAAAATAATTTTATGCCCGATGAACCTCAAAATCCAGTTCCTGAAGAAAACTCTATTCCAGTAAGCTCTCAAGAGCCTATGCCTGATGTGCCTATTCCCCCAAGCACTTCCGAACCTGTCTCTATGCCACCCGAGGTCCCAGAAAGCCCTGCAGAGGCCGAAAGTGCCATTCCGGTCATATAATCCCTCCGACGCTGAAGCTATGGCGGGCAGGAATAATGCCGAAATAAGCCCTGTAGAACCTGAAAATCCTGCCTTAGAGCAAACGGCTCAAACAGTGAATACAAGCTCAAATGAGGCGCTTTCAGAAACTCCTGCAACTCCAACGGCTCAAATGGCAGGAAATGAGCCGTTCGAGTCCACTCACGATAAACCGTTGGCTGAACCAGAATCTAAATCTCAAATCCCAACAGAAACTTATAAAAATCACACTCACGAAAATCTCACTAAAGCCCAACTCACGATTCAAGAGAAGAAAAGAAAGAAGCTAGAGAAAATCATTGAAGCTCTGAATGCCAAAGGGAAGATCACCAACGACGAAGTAGAGAAACTTCTTCATGTCTCTGATGCAACTGCGACTCGGCATCTCTCAATACTCGAGAAAGAAGGAA
>Ga0209541_10010664_pt1 | contig 14590 bp, 18 predicted proteins | sample RifCSPlowO2_01_FD_184027 | JGI IMG/M metagenome (GOLD analysis project Ga0209541, IMG submission 184027) | Groundwater microbial communities from Rifle, Colorado - Rifle CSP2_plank lowO2_0.1 (SPAdes) (version 2) | ecosystem: Environmental > Aquatic > Deep subsurface > Groundwater | place... | reverse complement strand
AGAGAAAAGTTATTCCTGCCGTAACTCATGTTGACGGTACAGGCAGATTGCAAATAATCTCCGAAGCGCAAAATAGTAGATATTATAATTTGATAAAGCGATTTGGGCAAAAAACGGGAGTTTATGTGCTTTTGAATACGTCATTTAATCTTAAAGGGGAGCCGATTGTTAATTCGCCCGAAAATGCTTTTGGGACTTTTTCAAAATCGGGGCTGGATATTTTGGCCTTAGAGCGTTATATAATCCTAAAAGAAGATCTTTAGGATTGACAATTAGCCATTAACAATTAACAATTAACAAGATGAAACTTTTAAGAGGTTTATTTTCAAGAGGCGGGGAGGCTGGAGAGCTCGTTAAGTTTTTATGGGAAGCTAAGCTTTGGTTTTTAATTCCTTTTGTTTTGGTGCTTTTGATCTTTGGTCTTCTTTTAATATTTGCTCAGTCTACAGGAGTTGCTCCCTTTATCTACACACTATTTTAGGGTGTGACTTGCCTTGCCGACAGGCAGGTAGTTCGATAGTTGGATGGTTGGGTAGTGTAGTTTTACAGCGATTATTTAAGCTCGAATCCTACTTGGATTGTAACCGAAACTTCGTTTTGGCCGGGCATAATTTGAGTTGCTTTTTGTTTTAGGTCAAGTTCGCTTATGGCAAGTAGTGGCTGCGGGAAGATAACATTGCTCTCTTCGGCTATTGAAGCGACTTTACCGAGTTTTCTTGCTGAAAGTTTTGCCAGTTCTTCTGCTTTAGTTCGGGCTTGAGTAACCGCTTTTTCGCGAGCCTTGGATTTGGCCAAGTTCTGCGCTTCTTCGTCGAGGGTTAAATTCGGACCGTAAAGATTGGTGGCACCATTTTGAGTTAAGATTTTCAAAATTTCATCGGATAGGTCAAAATTGCGGATGGTAATTTCCAGAGAAGTTGAGAAATTGTTTGTGTTTGGCCTGGGTGGAGCGGGGTATATTTGGGTTTGGACCTGACTGCCGTCAGGCAAGATTTCGTAGCCGGGGGAACCAGAAATAGCTTGAGTTTTAATATCTTTTTCGTTAACTCCTACCTCTTTTAATTTATTTATGATCTTGGCGACTTTTTGTTCGTTTTGTGCACGAGCTGTGTCTAAATTTGGATTTTTGCTTTCAATCGTTGCGGTGACTGTGGCAACATTTGGTGTTGCATCTGCTTTGCCTTCTGCGGTGACTGAGATTGTCTCACTAGGTTTGGTTTGCCAGGGCTTAAAGTAAAAAGCGCCGAGGGCAATTATGAGAATAGTCAGCGGCCAGATAATAGTTGTGGGAAGTTTGATCTTGGACACATAAATATTGTAACAGAAATGAATGGGTGATAAAATTAGCTTCGCTAAACTTAACATTCCCCGCGTCTCACGCGGTTGGAACGTTTGACGTTCCCCGGTAGCTCAATTGGCCTGCCCGCAATCGCTAAAGCGATAGCTTTTGCAGGCGGGTAGAGCGGGAGAGAGTATAATCTGCGGGTGAGGAAATTTTATTACACATATGTTTTGAAGAGCCTCAATGACGCGAAGTTTTACATCGGATGGACTGATGATCTAAAATCAAGGCTAGATAAACATAATAAAGGTTCAGTTCAAGCAACAAAAACAAGAGTTCCTTTAAAACTTGTTTACTTTGAAGCTTGTTTGTCGAAAGAGAAAGCGATTCAGAGAGAGAAGACTTTAAAAACAGGTTTTGGTAGAAAATACCTGAAGAATCGGATTGATTGATCCCCGGTAGCTCAATCGGTAGAGCGTCCGACTGTTAATCGGCAGGTTCCTGGTTCGAGTCCAGGCCGGGGAGCCAGATAGGACGCTGAGCGTATAAATGCTCAGTTTGTCCCGTTATATCAACCTTTTCTTGAGGTTCGAAATTTTTATCGTCTAAGTCTTTACCTTTTAGCATTTTCGAACTATTGATTGGTATGACGAAATTTGGTAAAATGGTTATACTAAGTCAAACTTGGCCATAATATGCAAGTTACAGTTGGGACTAAATATCAAATAGTTATCCCCAAAGAGGTGCGAAAAAAGATTAAGGATTTAAGGCCTGGCAGTAAGGTTAGTGTTAAAGCAGACAAAAAGGTAATTTTTGTTGAGCCTGCAGTCAAAAATTGGGCGGATGAACACTACGGTAGATACAAGAAATATTTAAAAGGTGCAGCCGAAGAGGTCGAGAATATGAAAGATGAATGGGAGCAAAGGTTAAAAGTACTTAACCGTGAATATAGTCCTAAAAAACCTTAAAACAGTAGCACTTGATAGCAATATCTTCATTTATTACTTTGAAGAAAATCCGGAGTTTGGTAAGGCAGCCAAAAAGATCTTTGATGCTTTAAGCTCAAATACTTTAAGCGCCACTACCAGTACGGTATCTTTAATTGAGCTTCTTGCTAAAAATGATCTACCCGAAAATATTGCCAGACAGTTGGAAGAGGATTTTTTCAGTATTCCCAATCTTTCGGTTTCAGAAGTAAACAGAGAGATCGCCGCAACGGCAGCCAGGATTAGAAGAAAATATGGTTTTCGATTACCAGATGCTATCCAGCTAGCTTGCGGCAAACTTAATAAAGCACACGCTTTTATCAGTAATGATGAAGGATTAAAAAGGTTCAATGAGTTAAAAGTAATTCTAATAAAGGATATCTAGATTCTCAAAGGTTTACCGGCAAACTTTAAGGCAGTGGGATAAAAAGGGAATCCTAAAGGCGGTTCGATTTGGGCAAAGAGGCGACCGGCGCTACAGGAAGGAAGATATTATGAAGATTGTTAATTCGGCCCCCAAAGGTTAGGCAGATAGTTATTATAATTCCCGTTATGAAAAAGTCATCTATTAAAAGTGCTAAAAGATACATTCTTGATTTAGTAAAGAAAAAGGCAGAGGTTCTGCCAAGAGAAGAGAACCAGCTTTCGTCTGTTGAAACCAAAGAGCTTGAATTTCTAGTTACAAATGGGCACTGGGAAGTTTTAGTTAAAAATAAAACATTTCTGATACTTGCACCTGAAGGTCAAGTGCAAACTTTAACCCAGGCTTTGGATAATAGGACTAAAATTCTTCGAAACAATCTGACACCTCTTGGTAGGACTGACAAGACTAGAGCAGCTTATATTCAGATACTAAACCACATAAATGATCTCGAGCGGTTAAAAGATGAAATACTCAAAGATTTTTACACTAAAGCTGGTAAACGCCAAATAGGTAAGGAATCTAAGGGTAAGAAGATAGATTTTTACTAATAGTGGGATTAAGAGAAATACTTTTTATTCTTCGGTTTGAGTAGTTTGGGCTTCAGTGGGGTTTTTGGCCGAAGCTACTTTTTGTATAGCTTCATCAAATCGTGCATCTGCTTCAAGAACGCTCTCATTTGGTGGTGGTTGATTCTCTGCAGTACTTGCTTGTCCCTTCACACCGAGTGACTCTCGTGCTCGGCTGATAGCTTCCATAAGAGCTGGGCTTTTGCGCACGCCTCGTGTTGCGTAGAATTCTTTTTGAGCAGCTTCTAAGTTGGGCTTATCGGGCTTTTTTAAATATTCTTTTGCAGCTTTAGGTACTTCCGCACCTTTATCCCCAGCCATACAATTTAATTTTCACACAGTATTTTAATTTGTGTCAAACTTCTTACATTTAATTGTTTAATTACCTCAAAATATACCGCGCACTTACAGAACAGCTATCAAATCATTTTCCAAATAAGAGAGAGATATATGGGAGTAGGAAATTTAATCAACTCTTTGAAACTTATCCTCTACAAATCTATAGAATCTTATAGCTCCCGAACTCAAATTATCCAAATCCCAAAATCCTAATAATTCTTCACCATTATCACCTCTAACTATGTTTGGCATAAGAACTTTTATATTCTTATCAGGGTGTAAATATATATGAATTCCGGCAAACGGAAATATTAAATAATTGTAACCTTTATCAATACACGGTACTCCTTCGATCAGGTAAAGTTTGGGTACTGTAAGCCTATCTCCTCTAAAATAGTCTTTTAAACTCTTTGTTATTCTTTGCCGAGTGGCCGTAGTTGTTATATCCATATAATCTTCTCCTAGATCAATATTCACCCTTTTTTTGCCGTCAATAAATGAATGATGGATTTGTAAAGCCTCTTTGGATTTAGAATCTCTTATTCTTAAATCAAAATTATTATTTTGTTGCCTAAACGATGCAATTTCCAAATAAGCATACTCTTCGTCATAATTAGCAGGTAATGCTACTTTATTTAATCCAATAGAAATTAAATTCAATTCTAAATGTCTACTTTTCATATCGTTATGTAAATATGCCCTTCGTGGAGCATACGCATGATTCAAATCACCAGGGATATGGAGAATTAATATTTTTTCTAATTCTGAAGCTGGTGTCATATCACGTATCTTTCTATCCCCTAAGCTGAATCCGCCTTCTCCTGCTAATCTTTTTCGTTCTGAATCAGAGATTAAATATCGATGTACTATTCTTGTACCTGTAGATGATTCCAGGTCTTCAATACTAACATTCAAGGAAACTCCGCAGGGTAGTGTTTTTACGTTTAAGTCAAAATACCCATCTAAATCTTGGGTGGGCAATAGCAATTTATCCATTAAACGTTTTCCTGGGGTATCTAGGTCTGCATTAACGCTCGTAGTTAATGTTGGTAACTCTGCTTTCGGGTTATCAAGCCACTCATTCAAATTTTTAAACCATAAACCTTCCGAAGTTGTTTCCCATTCCTTTTCAGACACAAGCTGCTTGGCATCCTCACTATTTTTTATGAGCTTTAATCTGGCCTCACCTAATTTAGACTGCAAATGACTAAGATCAACCCCTAACACATCTGCAAAGTTCATTAGAAATTGTCGATAATATTGCCTAGATCTACGCTCGGAAATATTAAACATTTTGGCTATCTCAGAGTGTTTTAAACCAGCAACATGCGCCAAAGCAACGTCCACATGCGGTGGATAATTTTTGGCTTCAACCATCCGCACTATATTTTTTGAAACACCTACTAATCTTTCCATATTCTTATAAATAAATGCTCGAAATTATTGCATAATAATTGAGCGATGTCAAACTATAGGGCCGTTGTATATGCAAGATTACAGCCTGACTAGTTCAATTTAATACATTGAGTGAAAATCTGGGTTTTATAAAAAGTTGTGGTGTTGTAGCAAAACTAAACTTTATAGATTTTGTCTCAATACTAGTCTTTATCATCTTCTGTGTCTGTGTAATCTACATTTCTTTTATACCAATCAAGTTCTCTCTCTTCTCTTTCAATTATTTCATCTATTTCTTCCTCATATTTTACTTTGTTATCATATGCGTCTGGGTGTGTTGAGTAAATATCATTTACTGTATCTTCTTCATCGTCACTTTCCTCATCCCCTTCATCTTCTATATCTTCATCTTCTAGTTCAACCTCAACTTCATCATATGAAATTTTACCTTCACTTAATGGCCCTGGAAGTGCCTTAATAATAGGGGAGTCTATTTGTTTGTGTTTTGGTTGATCCAGCAAACCATATTTCATTAGGATTGGCTCAACAGCTTGAGCAACAAAATCATCAAAGAAGATATCTGCCGATAAGTCACTCTCTTTTGGGATTAACTTGTAGAAAATCTCTTTAAGATCGGAATGCCAGTCTGCTGCTTGATTAACCTCTTGATTTCTGCTCTCGTTAATACTCTTCATTAACTCCTTATAACTTGCATCTATTTCATTAAGTAGGTCTACACCTTCTCTGCTTAAAAGATTTTGATCTCTCATCTGATCAATATCCACTCTAATTCCTCCACCTTGGTCTTGAATCAACTCACTCAACTCACCGTATGTCGAGAGTCCCCTGTCAAGGGCATCTCTAATGAAATTTAATGCGGCCATTCTGGAAATTAGCTCCTGCATTGCCTCGTTTACCAAATCAACTTTAATCTTAGTACCGAGCAGTTTATCCCCTCCTCGAAATTCCTCTGCAACTAGATTATCTAGTCTATTCCCAATTAATTTTCCTGCGGCAAGGTGGGCTTCTTCATGAATAAGAATGGCTGCGATTTTTTTTGGATTCTCTTCTCCTACATTTACAAAAATTCTATTACCGGCTGTAGAAGATCCTCTAAGTCCATTCCTTATGTTAAGCATAATAATTGTTGTTTCAGTTAATATTTCCTCAATCCTTGAAGCTTCAGGATAAACTTTCTTTATAAAATGAAGTGCTCTACCAATTCTTCTAGCCTGTGACTGCAATGAAATATCCCGACAGATTCTACCATCGGTGCCGATCCAGATATTACACCCCGGGTATATTAACTGAACTTTATCTTCAAGCTCAGGGCTAATTAAAGACTTTTGAATTTTTGTATATTCTTCATTCTTAAAATATTCAGCAGAAAAGCTACCAACTTTTTGCCTGCCTAAATATACAGTAGCATCGCCATTTTCGACACTAATCTTATATTCTTTATTTGGAACTAGACTTATTAAGCTACGACCGTCAAAGACTGCTCTTCGATTCTGATCATAGCCCTGTTCAAATAAGACAATCTTTCCATCATCATCAGTCTTGACATTAAAAACACCATTTAAGTTCTTGCCATTAATAAGAGCAGTATTCTCAACGGGTGTACCAATACTGGAAACAGCAACTCTTTTCAATAAACGCCGGCCTTTAGTATCCATTAGTACCATTGAGTTACCCGAAATTTCAGCGATAAATTTTCCGGGTTTTCCAAAATGCATAAGTAAATTCAAATCTGGAAAGTAATCATATGCACTGGAATCACACTCAAATTGCCCACTAAGTAATATCCCTCTACCTTGAACCAAGGGATTCTCGCTAGCTATTAGCAGCTCTGTCTCTTCAAATAAAGCTTTCCTATTTTGGCAGTCTTCGAGAATTTGGTTAAGAGTTGTCTGCAAATTACGCCTTGCGAGTTCAGAATAGTATTTTGATGGAGTAAGTACATACTTTTTAAGAATACTCTCAACTGTCGCTGGCCAAGTCAGCTCTGCCCAATTAACAACATTCTGGCTTCCAAGTGACTCACCGATTTCCTTAATTTCACTCAAGGCTTCGGTAGTTTGGTTAAGTAGTTCCATTATCATCGCGGCCTTTTCTTCCCCAGCTTCAACTTTAAGCTTACTTTTAAATACTTCAGGTAATACAAGGCTTATACGTTCGTCCTCAAAATCTCTTTCTCGTTGATAGCGAAATAAAGGAGGCATCTCTTCAGTAGATTGAATACCATAGTCCTCTTTCGCCTCTTCAATTATTCTTTCAAGCTCCTTTGATGCTTTTTCTCGAGTAATCAACTCTTTGACATCTCTATTGGGTTTGTCAGTAGTATGGTGACTTGAGTGGTGTATACCCTCATCGGTGAGTTCGTGGATATCATAGCCATACAAATTAATAGCATGAGCTGAATTCCGAAAGAAATCTTTTATTTCATCGGGCTTTTTTTGGCTCGCTATTGCCAATATTCGCTTGAGTGCATCAAACATGAAGCGTGGATCATCAGCATAGGTTTTTATTGCCTCAGGTATAACTAGGTTTTGAAATTCTTCCAACCCGAAAGCTTCTTCATTATTTGCAAAGATTGCAAAAAAAGCACGTTCAGCACCAGCAATTACTTTATAAGCTTCTTCCCCTTTACTGACACCGTTAGGAATATCCTGACAAGTTTCAGTCAGGCACTTAGCTATAGTTTGGGCATAAGGTTGAACCCTAGCATCCGCACAGGTCATTATTCTTTGCGCAAATATAGTAGCTTGATCAACAAGCGCTTTTGTTTCTGGTACGCGTTCGTTTGTCATGATGTCTAAAAATACAGAAGGAGTATACCATATGTGGACCTATAGTATCAACTTCCTAGTGTAACTACTTGAAATTCTTGTTAAGTTAAGCATATAATTATCCTATAACATGTCAGAGAAGTTAAAAGTGTCTTTACTTTTGGAACAATATCCTGGCGAAGGTTGGTCTTGTTATGTGCCACCGATAAAAGGGTGCATGTCTCAGGGTGAAACTATTGAAGAAGCACAGTCGAACATAGTTCCCGAAATAGAATATTTTGTTAAGAGACATCCCGAAATATTGGACCTACTTTATAAAAACCCCAATTATCAAATAGGTGAAGTCGAAGTTGATTTAAGAAACGTCGACGAAAATGCCCGAGATACCGCCTGAAGCAAAAGCACTTATTGCAGAATTTAACGAACAAGAGGCAAGAAGCCGTGCCGAAAGAGCCCCCAAATCTCCTTCAAAAAGAATAATTAACAGATCCAGAGAAATTAGAAGACCCATGACAGCTGGTGAGATCTCGAGCCTTGCAAGATCAAAAGGCTGTATTGTCGAAGGAGGAAATGGTAGGCATGGCGTTCACATAATCGCTCCTAACGGGCAGGAGTGCGCACTCCCCGTGCATGGAGCCAAAACTCTCCACACTGGTACTCAGAAAAGTATATTGAAATTTATTGAGGAAAACGGAGTTTCAAATAATTAATGCTAAGGATTTAGGAAGCTTACCCGAAGTGTCAGGTGGTTGTATTTTAACAGATTCGCTGTATGGTAATGTATAGTAAGATTAAGTAAAATGAGAATATTACGAAACAACAAGTCACCGAACTTATTACTTTGTCAGAAGCTTGTCAGATTTTGAAAGTTCACCCAAACACCTTAAGGAAGTGGGATAAAAAGGGAATCCTAAAGGCGGTTCGATTTGGTCAAAGGGGTGATAGACGATACAAAAAGGAGGATATAGAGAACCTTATTAAAAGTAGATCGACCTTCAGATAGGTTCTTCTTGGTCATAATCTCTCGCATCCGCTTCAACATCTTTTCAATTCCTCAGATCGTTTTGGGTATTTTCATTTTTACTGTGTTTTATATAGCCACAGACTGGGCAGATTGTTGGTATATAAAGCCGTACCAAACCAAGCCAGCTTTGGTCATAATAGAATCGCTACCCAAAAAACTACCCATTAGGACCGTGTTTTAAACTATAGGGTTGACAATGCAACTAAGTTGTGAGATAATTTGAATAATATGACAGAGATGAAAGAGGCAGGCCGAGGTAATGGCGGTGCCCAAGTTAAAACAGAAAGTGGTACTCGTCTTGACGGATCTCCTGTTGAAATTCTCAGGAGACTAGGAGTAACCAAAGAAGGTAACCCACTGGAGGCTGCATACATGGATTCTTGGCGTGAACAATCAAGGTTAGCAAACGAAGGAAGACCTTTGCAGAATAAGTTGTTACATAGAAATAAGGTTACTGCAGAAGCTATTGCTCGAGCCGAATTAAAGGGAATGGTTGGACGAGCAACAGAGGTGGTTACTTCACAAGGGGTAGAAGCGACAGAGGAAGCAATAAGACAAGCAATACCAGAGATTGCTGCGGACTTTCGACCCAAAACAATTCCTGAACTACGAGCTGAAGCATCCGTGCAAAAAGCAGAAGAACAATTCAAAAAAGCAGTTGAGGCCGGAAAGTGGCGCAGAGCTGCAAAGACCATAAGAAAGACCCAAAAACAGTTAGCCACAAATGAAGAAACTCTTGAAAGCTTTCTCTCTCGAATATCGGATTCACTACATGGAAGGCTTGCAAGAGCTGTTGAAGTAAAAGAAGGAACAAGGTTCTTTAAGGCGCTACGTACCTTCGATAAAGTACTTGTTGGCGATCATCATATAGACGTAACAAGGTTACCTGGAGTAACACCCCAAATGTTGGAGGAAAAAGACTTTTGGGGAACAATTGAAAACGATCTCGCTTTCGATTTACAGCATGAGTTTTTGACGACTTACAAAAAAGACAGACAGATTTTACTGAATGCCAAGATAGAGCCGTCGATGATCGACGAATCTCCTAGAATACAAGGAACAGTTTTACAATCTCTTGTTGACCATCTGAAATATGGGGGCCCAGAATCGTTTAGCCGACACGCATCTAATTATTTGGAAGTGGGAATCGACACTAAGTATGTAGCAGAATCAGAAGAAGCTGCAGAGATTGCGAGAGAGAACCTTGTTGGCAATCTAAAATACGGCGGACCTGAATCTTTTGCTCGACGTCAAAAGGAATTTCACCAAGCTGGCATTGATACAGCACACGTAGTAGCGTCCGATGAGGTAGAGGCTATTACTTCAGAAAATCTTCTTGGCAGATTAAGGTATGGTGGAGCAGGATCATTTGACCGTGGTGTAAAGGAATTTAAAGAAGCGGGGCTTAGTACAGAATCTGTTTCTCAATCTAGCGAAGCCATAGCAATTGTAAAAGAAAAACTCCTTGGCGACCTGCAATATAGCAGTCCTGAAGATTTTGCGAGTAAAGCGGAAGAATTTGTACGCGCAGGACTCGATATAGCACATGTATTAAATTCTAGAGAAGCCCAAGAAATTGTGACGGAAAAGCTTTTTGCTGATCTTAGATACAGTAGCCCAGATCATGTAGCGCACAGAGTACAAGCATTTCAAGAAGCTGGATTAGATATTACTCCCTTCTTACAATCTGAAGAGGCTAGGAAAATTGTTCATGAAAAGATCGATTCAGCGGTTCGTTATAGCAGTCCTGCGTCTGCTACAGGAATGATAGAAGAATATAGCGCGCTCGGATTCTCATACACATTTTCTGACCTTACCCGAGATGTCAGGTAGCGGATATTTTTTGCAGAAACACGGACACTTTCACACCATTTAATACCGAAATCATTAAAGATCGCTCCCCGTATCTTTCTCTACATTATCTGCATGAACATCAATGTAAATATATAGTACCTGTTATATATGCTTTATATAGACATATATGTATAAGTATCATTGATAATGTAGGCATAAAAGGTACTGAAAAGGTAGGAAGCACGACTTCAGCAACTACAAGTTTTAAAAAATATATCGCGGATTAGAGAGAGGTCTTATAGAGTTCCTGGTGGGAGTAATTTGGGTGTATGGGGGTCAGGCAGATGCGATCTGCAAAAGTTCTCTCGTTTGCTGTAAAATAAGGTCAGGAGTGTCGACTATCTCAGCCCAATCTGCTTGTCTGAAATCGTCCCACTTGGCGAGCACTGAAGTGTCTTAATATAACCTATCTAGCCTCTTGTTTTTTGTCAGACATTGTCGTACAATTAATCGTGATTAAAGTAAGGATTAAAAAGAGTGATTTAGTTTGGGATGAGTGGAATATTGAGCATATAGCAAAGCACCATGTTGTAAGAGCAGAAGTTGAGCAAATTTTTGCAAGGGCTGTCAGAGCTAAGAAAAGTTATAAAGACAGATTGATAGTTTTTGGCAAAACAAAGAGCAGGAGACTACTGGCAGTTGTACTCGAGAAAGAGGTAAGAGGTTATTACGTTTTATCTGGACGTGTTGCAAGCAGAAAGGAGCGAAGAGATTTACTAAAATGAAACATACTAAAGTGAATAAAATACCTGAATTTAAATCAAGAGCGGAAGAGGCCCATTTTTGGGATACTCATGATGTAACCGATTATTGGGGTGAGATGGAAGATGTTAAGATTGAGTTTCTTGATGAGCCAAAGAGGGAAGAAACAATCACAGTACGAGTTCAGCCTAAACTCAAAGAAAGATTAGATAAGTTAGCCAAAAGTTACGGTATTAATCTTTCCGCACTTGCTCGTATGTGGTTGATAGAAAAGCTTCGAGAAAGCCACACTAAATAATCTCGAAAATCGCCGTTTCAGATGAATATCGGTCCAAACTCTTCCTCTGTCTTCCTTAAAAGTACGGCGGACAGGTCTACCTTCATTAAAATTTCGGTGGACAGGTAAGTGTACTAACATTGGGGAGTCAGACGTCAGACGTAATTAAGTCATAACCTTTGCAACAAATTGGGTAGGTGTTTCAAGGTTAAGGGACAGGTGTAATCTACCATTGTTGTAGAAGTGAATGTAGTCCTGTAGGTCTTTCTTAATTGTTTTCTCATTTGGTTGTTTTCCAAAGAAACACTCTTCCTGTATGGTTCTATTAAACCTCTCAATGTGAGCATTGTCATTAGGTGTTCTGATTCTTGAGTGACGCAGTTTAACTTGTTCTTTGGAAAGCCAATACGATAATCCTTGGCTAAATTCAGGTCCATGATCCGTTTGCAACATCTCAAAAGGAAACCCAAAGTACCTCTGAGCCTTTTGTATTACACGAAGGCTATATCTTTGTCTCAACTCTTGATGATACTCAGCGTATGCCAGACGAGAATACAGGTCAACTAGGGTGTAGATGTAGTAGCGAGAGCCATCACGCCTTTGGATGTGAATCGTGTCCATCTGAACCAGAGTTCCTGGTGAGCTTGCTTCTGGCCGCCTGTAAACCGACCTATACAAGGCAGCCTGTTTCTTTCTAGGTGTTAGATTGTGTCTTCTTAGAGTTCTGGCAACCGATGACAAACTGACGCTTATTCTTTCCATCTTAAGATGAGCGTGAAGAACAGGCGCACATCGCCTTAGTTCGTGTCTTAACTCCAGTATTCTCTTAACAACTTCAGGTTTTAACTCCCGGGGGTGATGCTTGGGGCGAGAAGACAATGTATCGATTAGCGAATTGCCTATTATGTTTAATTCTTTTGCCCTTCTTACCCATCGCCAGACAGTTGATCTGGTAACACCATACTTTCTGGCTGCTTCTATACAACTCAGGCCTCGCCAGACCACGTCATTTCTGGCATTCATTCTTGCACGGGAAGCATGTGGGTTGCTAGTATATGCCATTAGGTAGGTGTCCCCTTTATATCCAAAACAAAGTGTACACCTACCTTTTCTTTTTAAGAAAAGTGTTGCAAAGCTATTGACACATTACGAACGAATCCCATAGTTTGACAATCTGGCTAGTTTTAGGTAGAATATGCACCTAAAATGACAGAAAGAACTGGTTCATTATCTGTCCCAATAGTTCTCGAGGAAAAGCATGCACCCAAAGATGGTGTCATAATTGACGCCCTTCATCTTGAGAAATCTGTACTTAGATATGGTCACGAGGCGACGACGAATGATTTATGTCGAATGCTATCGCCTTTTGCCAAAGACGGCGTAGTCCTAGATGAAAAATTTGTTCTAAAGGATGTTTTGGGGAAGAAACAGGAACATATAAGTGAAAATGGTGATGGTCTTTTTTGTACGGATGGACAGTATTCTTTTGCACTAGGTTATTTAAGGGGAAAAGACGAAAAACCTCTCTGGATTGCAGTTGCCAGTTTTGCTACAGACGAAGTTGCTTCACGATATAGAACATCATTATTTAAGCGAGGTGTAGAAACAGATTACGAATGTAATTTACCTCTTATTGTCCAAATACAGGGGCCTGCTGTTTGGTCTTATGATAATAGAGAAAAATATAAAGATGCAAAAAAGGTACTCGCGAAACTTCGATGGGAAAAAGCAATGCTTAAATTGCTATTGGATTGGGCTGAACAAAACAGTATTCCCGCTTTATATTTATTACCTTCTAAGATGAACCAGCATAGAAATATATCGAAGAATATAGATGATAGCCTCCACATACGCTATGATGTGACAGCAAAGCGGATGGGCTTTATACAACAAGGCGAAGGCTTTTTTAAAAAAGAAATTGACACTAACCCGGGTTCTTTATGGGAAATGTTGGATAAGGAGTGTGCCGGATAGAATGAGTTGGTTTGAGCGAATGGAGAAGAAATTCTCCGAAGCGGCCAATGAGGAACTGCTTGCCAGGCAAAGCGCGGCCTTGGTCGAAGAACAGCAATACCTAGAAATCCTTGAATCATTGCACGTTGGGGAACTTCTTGAGAACGTACGCCAAGTCTGGGGATATGGTGAAATTTCACTTAACTTGCAGGGGCCGGAGGGCCCAATTAGGTGGTTAGAGGGGACCGCGTACTCATTTCAAGAGCCATATGATTACTGGATGAAGCCAGTAAGGAGTTTCAGTTTCGTAAGAGCCGTCGCGGAGCGAGAAGAGACGATCCCTGAGAAAAAAACCGGCTACTCTTCAGTATACCACGGCGAGTCCGGCCACTACCTGGGAACTGAATACCGTACTGGGGAGCCTGAACGAAGAATTCGCCACAAAAGGATCGTTCGCTTCGGTATCGCCTTAAGAAATAGTTACACTGTCTCGACGACCTATGTCGGGAAGACGCCACTAGAAGTTGTCGTCCACGACCAGGTCATTTATTTGAAAGATGGCTTATACTTGGGAAATGATTATCACTCGGAAATAAACTGTCCGATGGATCCTGAACGCCTAGAATCAGCGGCCTTCAGTCTGATGAAACGTCGCGAAGAGAGCTTGCCAGGCGGTTATAGAATATATTGAATGAGGAACGACGCGTGAAGCAGATATTAGCAGAAGATACTACTACTGGTAAGTCAAAAATATTCAAAGGACGAGAAATTGTAGGTGGAAAAGGCCAAGCAAAAACCGGCGGGCATCACTATAGATGTATATATCAGGTTAGTGATTCAGAAATCATCGAGCAGACCAATACTATTTAATAAGGACATAACCTAGCGCCATTGAGTTTGAGTCAAAAATTATCTTCCTATCCTTGAGAACAGCCACAAATTCGTCTATAATTTGGTTCGGAAGCACCAAACGGTAGCCCACACAAGTACTCGGGTAAG
>Ga0209541_10010663_pt1 | contig 14590 bp, 11 predicted proteins | sample RifCSPlowO2_01_FD_184027 | JGI IMG/M metagenome (GOLD analysis project Ga0209541, IMG submission 184027) | Groundwater microbial communities from Rifle, Colorado - Rifle CSP2_plank lowO2_0.1 (SPAdes) (version 2) | ecosystem: Environmental > Aquatic > Deep subsurface > Groundwater | place... | reverse complement strand
TCCATCGCTCGTTGCGGGCGTTTGAATTTCCAAAAGCCGCTGGTTGGTACGTTGCGGCGGCAGTGTCTTGCCTCCTTCTTTCCATTCAAAAATTCCGCTTTGCACAACATTGGAATCAAAGAAATACGGCTCTGCCAAAATTCCAACCCGCTCTCCCGTGGAGGCGGCAAACAAGGACCGCGCGGTTTTGGAAATGCCGGTTAAAGCGTTAAACGGATAAAACAATATCATAGGAAGGCGTGGCTCTATGAGGAAATTCTTTTCTGCGATCCGATCGCCGCCCGGAGAGAAAACGGTAAGCATTACATCGTATTGATTGCCCAAAAAATCAGGCACCGTAAATACAAGGCGATTTTTTCCTTTGCCGGATTGTTCAATAATTTTTTGTTCGTCTAATTGCCACTCATAAATAAGATTTTGCGGGTTGAGTTTTGTTCCACCAACTGCCGCGTTCGGTACGGCATACAGTTCCACGCGGCTCCCTGGGGTAAGAAGCGCGGCGCCTCGATAAAACGGCGGCGCGTAAGTTCCGGCATGCAAAATAAAATCAATGTCCGCGGGATTTACCACAAGCCGTTCTTCAAATACGGATCCATCACTGCTTGCCGCGACGACGCGGATAGTTAGCGATCCGCCAACGGCGGGCGCTGTAAAATTTTGTGTTCGCTTACCAACACCAGAGGCAACCAATTTCCCGTTTTGATACCATTTAAAATCCGCACGCGTGGCATCAAACACAAATGATTGCGCGCTTACTGAAAACGTCTGCCCCGGAGATGGCGTTGCTGGTGATACTGTAAGTAACAGAGAACTTTGGGCAAAAGCAGCGCGCGTAAGGATAAAAAAGACAAACACGAAGAGTAATATATTTAGTTTTTTTACCAAATTCATTTTCAAAAACAAAGCAAGGAATTTTGGATTGCCTTGCGAGCTCGACTGGAGCGAGCACGAGGAATTTTTCAGCAGAAAAATATCCGTGCAATCCAAAATTCTCTTGATTTGTTTTATGTTTGCCATTCTAACGTGCGCCATGTTGTTACGATTTATTTTCTTTTTTCTTTCTTTCTTCTTCCTCTTTTTTCTTTTTTGCGGCACCTTCTAAAATATCGGTAAATTCGCTCAAGCGATCATTGATTACCGTCCCTATCGCGAAGGCGGTCCACGCCGGGAGCACGTTAAGAAACGGCATAAACTCAATGCCGAGCGCCGCTCCCAATAATATTATGGAGCGCATGCCCTTTGCGTTTGTCCAAGAGATGCCGAGCATATGTAGCCACACGAAAAATCCCAAAACCGCAAAAACCCATACGATCCAGTACAACGGAATAAGAAAAATAGAAATAGTAAAGAGCGCAGAAAGCCCATCTGCTACAAGTGCTACGCCAATCAGCAAAAACGCCTGCATCGGGCTGATTTTGTGTGCTTCCGGCTGAATGGCGGCCGGCGATTCAGAGAGCGCCTGCATGCGTTGCTGTTCTTCGTTGCCGCGTTGGCGCGCGATATCCGCCGCGCGCGCCTGCGCAAGCTCCGCCGCGTACCTATTTTCTTGTGCTACCACAGGATCCATATGTTTTAATTATACCACACCATTATTTCATCTCGGCTTTGGCTTTTTTGATTGCCAAAATCTGCGCGGGGTCGGAGGTGATGATTTGGTCTTCCGTGTAGGACGCGATGACTTTAATCGCAACGTGCTTCAGCCCCGCAAAAAAGAGCCCCTCGCCGACATCGGACTCCAGAAGGTGCAGTTTTTCCTCCTCCGTTAAACTAAATGTTTTTTGCAATAGCTCCATACTGGATGGCGATTGGCGCAAAAGCACCTGGATGGCAGAGTTTGTGACAATCGCCTTGCCGTAGGGTGAGTTCATGAAATCAGCAACATCCTGTGTGATGGTGGCGACCCCCAGATAATATTTGCGGGCGCGCTTGGCAAGACCGAAAAGGAACGACGCCGCGTCTTCATGCTTCATCATGATCCACGCTTCATCCACTACCAAAATACGTTTGCGAAGTTCCGAGCGAATCGCCGACCAGATGTGATTGACCACCAAATACATCGCGACAGGACGAAGCTCATCTTCCATATCGCGAATTGAGAAAACCACCAAGCGCTTGTTGATATCCACGTTGGTCGGCTGATTGAGAAACCCCGCCCATGTTCCTTGGGTATATTTATTTAACCGCCGCGCGATGGCGTCTCCTCCTTCCATATTGGAAAGCACGAGCTCAAAGTCCGACAGAATAGGCGGTGTTGCGTTGCGAAAGTCGGCATCCGGCGTGATATCGCGCGAAGCGTATGTTTCGGTGATGGCTTTATCAATAATCGCATCTTCTTCGGGAGTAAGACCGCCGAACATCAAACGAAATAGCCCCACGAGATTAATGATATGCGAGCGCAATACGTCGGATGGCGCCTCGTCTTCTCGTGGCATTGGCAGGTCAAACGGATTAATATGGTGGTGCGACGAGAGCGAAATGTTAAAATACCGCCCGCCGACAGCTTCGGCAAGGTATTCGTATTCTTTTTCAGGGTCAATAATAATAACATCAACATCAAACATGAGCGATCGGATAACCTCAAGCTTTGCGGTGTAGGATTTTCCGGAGCCGGAACGCGCGAACATCACCGAATTGTAATTTTCCATTCCAAAGCGGTCAAAGAGCACCAACGAATTGTTGTGTGCATTAATACCGTAGAGTATCCCGCGGTTTGCGGTAAGATCAAATGATACAAACGGAAATACCGTGGATGCGGGGGATGAATTGAGATAGTTGTTGACTTTGAGCAAATCTAGCGCCATGGGGAATGTTGAATCCATTGCTTCTTTTTGCTGAAAGAGCGCGGGCTTCAGGTACACAAGCCGCGACTCAAGAATTGACTTGATGGAAATTTCAATTTTATCAAGCTCATCGGCAGTATCGCCATAGATCGTGAGATAAATACCGATCAAAAACAATTTTTCTTCGGCTTGCTGCAAGCTGTCTCGCAGTTGTTCAAGATTTTGATATCCCGCGTCAAGCATCGGATCGCGCACGAGGCCTTTTTCTTGGCGGATGTTAACTTGCGATTGGATTTCCGCAACTCTGCGCTGGAGCTTTTTTAATATAACCGTTGTATCAACCGGATGAATGAAGATAGAAATATCTATCACTTTATCCATATTGATTACCGGCGAGAACCAGTTTGATGCCAAAAAGCGCGGGAATGAAAAGACATAGAGCGTGCGCGCGAGTTTCTCGCCGAGCCGCACGTGATTTGCGGTCACTTCCAAGGCAGAGGGCGCGATGACGTCTTTTAGTTGCAGCATTCCGGAGCGATAAATATCTTCGGGGAAAATGGGAATTGCTTCTTTTTCGTCCTGCGTTGTTTTTTTTCCAAATAAAGCCACGATGTTAGTTTTTAGTTTATAGTTGTTAGTTGATAGTTTGGGCTTCTATCTGCGGGCGCGTTTCTCCGGGTTCCCCGGGATTGTAGAGGCCGTAGAACAGTTCAATAATTTCTTCGGTGTTGAGCGGCACTGCGCGCACGCCGGTACGCACGATGCTTTGTATGACATGATCTACCCGTTGCCAGAGTTGTTTTTTGTATTCTTCAAACACCTCGGGAGATAATCCGGCCGACTCTTTCTTTTTGCCAATATCGAATATTTTCGTAAGTCCGCCAAGTTTTCCTTCCCCGCCAGTAATCGGCGGCGTGTACGGCACAACCACATAAAATGTTTTGGTCATAATACTTGATGCTTGCACAAATGTCCGAATAAATTCTATGTATTCGGCAATTTGTACTTTCAGGAGATCGTTGGTTTCTTTTTTTTCTTGTTCCTTGAGCGTATCCAGATACGGTTCAATGTTGAGACGACGCGATTGGATAAAAATTTGCAGGGGAAACTCAAGAGAATTGAGAAAGTTTTGGAATTGTAGAATAATTGCCGTTTGCTCGTCGGCGGATTTGAGCGCGAGGTTAATAGAAGACGCCATCAAAATAGCGCGCAGGGAATGATCCTTGAGTACCAGCGCGCCATCGCGAATCTCTTCTACTTGCAATACTATTTGTGAGGATGAAGCCATAGGGATTATCGTGGGAATTGATGAACATCTAATGTCCAGGCAAGGTCCTGTAGTTTCTGCGATTGTCGTTTGTGTTTCGGCGGCTCTACATAGAGCTTTTTGCTCTGCGTGTTTTCGTGTGGCAATGTTTCAAGGCCGGCAAGCACCGACCCCTCGGCTTCTTTCTTTTTCCACAAGTAAAGTTTTTTGGAAAACACGTATTTGACCATGCTCATAAATACTTTGGGGAACGGAACGCCATTATATTTGTAAAACGCAAGGGCTAATGCAAAAACCGCAAAGGGAAGCCCGAGTACTACCACTACCCATGGCTTGAAGATATTGTAGACAATCACGTTGATGAGCGCGCCGCCGCCCAAATACAAAAACTGCTTGATAGTCAGTGGGCCAAAAACCTTATCTTCAATGTCAATAAATTGTGGTACTTGGTATTGGGACATAAGTTAGCATAAGTTAGATTGGTTCTCTATACGGGTCTTTTCTTGCCGGGTCATTTGGTGATGGGGGCTTTGGCGCTATACCATCATTATTCATTGCGCGCTCAAGAGCCGACTTTGCGTCTGGATGAGAATTTGCCTTTTCTTTTTCTGGGGAAATGTCGGACCAACTGATTATTTTTTGGACTTGTGGGGCTTGCCCGCCTAATTGCGGAGCTTTTGGTGGGGGCGTTGCGGGTTTCGTGATAGGTGTTTCGTGGCGACCATCATCAATCGGCTCGCGGTATGGATCGCGCCCAGCGTAATGCGACGGCTCCGGCTCGCCTTGCGGGAGCTCTGGCGAAGCGGGGATATGCTTTGCGAAGATTGAGGCGGGTTGTGGCGCAGTTTTAACCTCCACAACCCCTCCTTCGTAAGGAGGGGAAATCTGGCTGTTTGATATTGGCAAAGCTTGTTCAATGTTTCTTATTTTAGGCTGCGGAGAAGAGACGTTTTTTTTCTCTATTTTCAAAATCTCATTCCGCAACGGCGCAAATATTTTTTCGTTGATTGCAACGACAATGGCGTCTGCGGCACTCTTTCTTTCCATAATGAGATTGAGTTTGCGCTGGACCTCGGAACCAAAGTCCTCGGGTTTGAGTATGCCTAAAATCACCATCCCCACGATGTCCGCTAGTTCGCCCATTTGGCTTACGGTAAGTTTCTGCGCTTTTCCGACATCAAAAACATGATCAATGGTTTCTTCCGCCCACAGCGCATCCTTCAGCGGCTGCGGAAGCGTTTTATACCTTTCTATTATTTTTGGGTCTTGTGGATTAAGCATGGCTTCTTCTATTATAGCCGACTTTAGTAGGAAGTAGATATAATCTCTTCGCTTTCCTCGCTCGCCCCAGCGTGACTCGCTCAGGGTCTCGGGCTTCGCTCTTCCAGCCTTCGGCGGGAAACCGTGCCCGCTTTCGCCCTCGAAACCCGCTTAGAGATCATATCCACTTCCTTTTTTTACAATAAGTTTCTTAGGAAGAAAATTTCGCAAGTTGCTTTTTAATTTCCTCTATTAATAGTTCTGCTTCGCTTATCAAGCGATCCGTGTTTTTGATTTCATAACTTGTCTCCGCAAGACCTTGCTCTAATTGTCCTTGCCGCAAGAGCCGCAAACCATCGCGGTATGCTGTTAATTCTTTCAACAGCGCCTCAAGTTCTTCTTTTGACCGCGCCTTGCGCAATTTTTCCTTAAACGTTTCGATCGCCGATATTGGAACTCCTTCGGCTGGCGCAGCTGTTCCTCCGGGCGCGACTGTTTCAGCGCCCTCAACTGTTTTTCCTCTCGGTGCCACAGTGACTGTGGCACTTGGCGGCGGCGGTGTTAAAATGGCGGCGGCGGTTTTTTTGCCATTCGGCTTGATGGCATCAACTTGCGGGGCTTGTTGCCGCATTAACGGGCGCTTGCTTATAATCACTTGTTCTTCTCTGGTAAGCCGCTCAACATCTACGGCGCGATTTTCTTGTGTTGCTACTATTTTTTCTTGGCGGACATGCTGGGCATACTGCTGGCGCGCTTGTTCCGATGCCTCGGCAAGAACATTTTCATAAAATTGTTTTTGTTGCTCTTGCGATAATTGCTGAATCGCGGAACGTAAATGAGTAAGCTGCAGAGGATTATCCGCAACCGCTTCCAAGATAATCTTTTGTTCTTGTTGCGACAATGCTTCAATGCCATCCCCGCCAATAAATAGTTTTTTGCGTTCTTCCGACGTTTTGACTGATCCAAATCGCCGCGCGGGCTTACTTGATTTAATATCATTTATGATTCGCGCTTGCGCATCCGCGGATGCTTCATCACGCATTGCAATAATATACTCCGGGTGTTTTTGAATCATTTCTTGTGCCACTTGCGGCGTTGATTCGATATACTTCGTTGCTCCTTGTGCTGGCGGCAGCGTAGTAATTTCTCTCACTGCCGGAGAAACACTGACTTCTCCCGCTCCACCAGATTGTTCGCGCGCTTGTTTGAGCGCTTCTTGATTCAACTGCGCGCTACTGCCACCACGAGCGCGGGATTCGGGCTGCCCGCCTAATTGCGTAGCTTTTGGCTGGGCTTGCCTAACAGCTCGTTGCGACGGCTGTGTATATTTTGAAATCATTCCGGCGCCCTTAAAATCTTGTTCTATTACCTGCACCGTTGCTCTATCTCCGCGTGTAGCAGCGGCATCGCGTATTGCAAGAATGTGATCTATGGCTTTTTGATCTTGTTGGCTTGTTTTTAAATACGCTGCTCGCGCTTCTTGCGGCATGAGCGAATAGATTGAAGCCATCTCTGCCATTTCTTGCTGGTTGCGCGGCGACGTTTCGAATATTATATTCTGGAATGCCGCATTATATGCGCTCATATTTTCTGGCGTTGCGTTTTGCAACATTGCTTTATGTTCCGCAAGCGGAGCATCGTATCCGTCCCGAACCGACTTGAGCGCCGCTTCCTTAAAGAGACGGGCTTTTTCTGCTGGCGCCAGATCTTCAAAAATTTGTTTTTTCTCGTCTCTCAATTCTTCAACGAAACGAGCGTCTTGAGACGACCGCATTTGTCTATCTATTGTTTCCATATAGGCAACAACTTCCTCATGCGATGCGCGCGATATCACTTCGCGATTAAATTGCTCGCGCTTATCCATCGGCCATGTTCGCACCGCGTTACGGAGCGTTTCCATGTCGGCAGGATTATTTTTTGCCGATGAAAGCAATGTTTGGTATTGCGCATATTTTGACGATTGATGTTGTGGATCAGGATTCATTATGGCTCCGAGTATTTTTGCACGGTCTTGCGTCTCGATATCATCGCGGAAAAACTCCTCCGGCAATTCCCCGCTTTGTTCCATAAATTGTATTTTCTTATCGCTCCAGTGTTCCCGAAGATCTTCTCGTTGCGATTCGGTAAATTGTTGTGAGTTTAATGTCGCGCGCATCTCGTTTGCGGCGTTTTTCCCTTCTTTCTTTTCTACTTTCTCGATAACCGTCTCAACCCGTCCCGCATTCTGCAAGTCAATAAGTATTTTGCATTGATCACTAAGTTCGCCGTCAATATAGCATTGAAAGAAGTCGCTGTATTTTTTGTCTCGCAATTTATTGTTTGCCATAATTTCGTCTTTATACTACTAAGTCCCGTAAGCGTCATCGAGTTTTCCGCATACTTCTCTGCTTATTTGATTGCGCTCGCGTTGTGTTAATCTACTCTCGACATCAACCATTGCATCAAGCCCATCTGTTCCTGTTGCCCCCGCATAGACCGTTACTTCGTTTACCAAATCTGCACGAGGTTTTCCTCTTAGATTGCGCATCACTTTAACGCGCTGTTTTTCTGTAAGATCGACAAATGCTTTTGCTCTCGCTTCTTGTTCGGCAGCCGTTTTGTTCGGCATTTTATTGGCCACTTCGTATGCGGCAAAATCATCTTTCGCATCGGGCGGTAGCGTTTGCTTCATTCTCTCTCGCGCCCTATCTTGTTGACTTTTTCCGGTAATTGGATCGGGTACTGCGCTTAAACTATTAATATAATCCCATTGTTCTTCTGGGGTTTTGAGTTCATTAAAGACCTCATCAATGTCTGTATCTTCGAGGGCATCAAACATAGTTTGGCGATCCGCGCCCGTTTTTCTGATATTTAAAACAGCGTTTGTTTTAGCAAGCTCTGCTCTTGTGAGCGCGTCTCGCATTGTTCCCATTGCTTTATCGGCTACCAACTTGCCTCCATGTTTTTCTAATTTATCGAGGAGAGAAGCGCGTTGCTTTGGATCACGGGCTCGCATAACCTCTTCCTGTTCTTGCACAGTAAGTCCCGCCCATTTCATTGCAATTTGTGCGGGGTCCTTTTCGGCATTAAACAGCGTAACGCGGTGTTTTCGCAAATCCTCCGGCGAGAAGTAATCTACCATTACATTTTCCATGCGAGCTGCTTGTTCATCAAAACTACGCGCCTCTGCCGGATTTGTTGCTCGCACCGCATCCGCTCTTCGTGTCAGCGCATCAATAAATGCTTTGCGTTCTTCGGGGGACTTGCCGTGCAAAAATGCGGAGACGGCTTGGTTAGAAAGGCCGCCGATGCGGTTTAGTTGTTCTTCAGTAGAAAGGCGCTGAAAACCGGCAACATCGTACGCGGCGCGTTGTTGCTGGGTGAATTCTGTTCGGATGATTTCCTCGCTTTGATCGGCCGCATCGGTAAGGTTGGCCGCGCGGAGTTTTTCAACATAATCCGATTGTTCTTTTTGATCCATCGTGCGCAGCGCTCGTTCTTTTCCGGCGCGCGACATTTGCGCAAAGTATCGCATACCATCTTCGGCATCAATTGCTTTTCTTCTCTGCCACTCGGCGGCTTCCAATTCTCCCGCTCGCCCCTCTCCTTCAAACCCGCGGCTGATGCGAAGCGCCAACGCTTTTTGGTCCTCCGGCAGCAAATCCATCAATTTATCGCGCCGGTCTTTTGGCAATTTGCGCAAAAGCGCCAGCTTTTGCATGTAGCTTAAGCTGCCCCATGATCGCGCAATGCTTTCATTGTCTTGCCTTGCGAGAAAATCAGCGGTTTGTTCTGCCGATTTCGGGCGCATTTGCCCAAGTGTCGCTCCACGCTGGAGCATCGCATCAATTCCGCGGGACGCAGCGGCGCCGAGCCCCTTTGGTATGTAACGCGATTCTTGCAGACGGTCTTTCAGGCGCTGCACCGCGTCGGTTTCCGCAATTCTTCGCGTGACGCCACGTACGGGATACAACGCGCCGGAACCAATCGCCCCAGTCACATATTTCCTACCTGCCTTCGCCAACCCGATAACTGCACCCGATCCCGCGATTCCCATTTGCCTGCCCATGATAAGCGAAGCAAGGAGAAACACTACACCCATGAGATAAGAAGCAATAAGAGCGTAGTTATCCAAATAGTAAATGTTTTTTGGGTCAATGCCGGCATTTTGAATGCCCGTGAGAACAGATTGGTTGATCGAAGTAATCATAATCACCGATATGTAGAGAAAAAACATAAACGCAGGAAAGAAAAAGCTGTATTGAATGAGGGTATCCCACCACTTTCTCCAATGAGTTTGAGTTTCTGGTAGAATGTAGGACAAAAACGCAATTGGCGCTACGGCCAAGAGCATTGTAAGCATTGCTAATCGCACGAACATTAAAATTCCTGACACAAAAAAAACAAATACTAGCGTTATCATCAAAATTGCACTACCGATTGTTGCAATGAGATATCGGCCGGTGTCATTGAATACCTGCTCTCCCTTTTCTACTGGGATATCAAATACCTTTGCAAGACTAAATTGTTTCATAAGAACATCGCCAACTTTTCCTTCCGGGTGGATTGCAGTAAGAAATTGAATCCCGAGTACATTGCTAAAATCAATAACAACCGAGCCGATTGCTAAGCTAAAGTTAATCAAAATTGCCATCAAAACCAATCGAACTAGAAGTTGTTTGGCGGCGTATCCTTGAATGCGCAGTATCGTGCCGATGGAAATAATGAGCAAAATTACGATGAAAAAGATATCTGTTGCATCGCGCGTGACGGTCCACCCAATTCTTACCACCGGGAGCAATGAGGTAAAGTCGGTATTTAATTTAAGCGAAAAATCCCATAGATATTGTGCAACTTGAAGCAGCCAGCTTGTTAGCTGTAAAATAAACCACCCAATAAATCGGATTATTGAATTTGCTGCGTTTCCAACAATATAACCAGAACCGAAATAGGCCGCGGCAAGAGTTGCTGCTACACCCGATGCCCAAGCTATTGCAGTAGGAATAGCAAGGCCAAGGACCACGATGGCCTTTGCCTTCGCTGGAATTGCGAATAAAAACAAGAGCGCGGGGAGAAGTTTTAAAAATTTTTTTTGCATTGGGTACAATTATCTAAAACAAATTACATGTTCGATTGCTTGATGCTACTTGTCTGATACCCGACTCTACTTGCCGCAACTCGGCAAGAAATCCATTAATACCGCCTCTAAACGGAATCATAACCGTTTGAAGTTCTGCGACAGAGATTTCAAGCCAACCGCGCGCTTCACGCACCCGCCCCTGCGCATTATCGTTTTGCGGGTCGTTTTCAAGACGATCAAACGCATCTCGCAAATTTTGCGAGATTTGATCATTGGGGACCGAGATTCCGTTGTTTTCAATAATTTTGACGAGAAATTGCGCGTCGGCGAGTTTTTTAGCAAGGTTCTGTACGTGTGCTCCGCCGCGCGCAAATGTTCCCAAGGTGCCACCAACGCCAATTTCTTCATCAAGCTGGCGCTGGCGGTCTTGCGCTTCGGAAAGCGAGTCCTCGGCAAATGAAGCAAGATCCGGGCACTGCGCGCTTCGCGCGACCAATCGTTCAAACTCCGCTATCAGCGTGGAATTTTTATCTCTCGTGATTTGTTTTTGCCGGTAAATATCGTCTACGGATTCAAGCGCTCTCTGCGCTTCCGCAATGGCTTGCGTGAATGTTCTTGATGCTTCCAACCGGTCGCTTTCTTCTATTCTGCTGCGAGCACTTTCCAAATTATGGGAGACCAATCCTCTGTCGCGTACGCCGGTTGTTAATCCAAGGATACTTCCAACCAGCTCGCTAAATTCATCAATTTCCGAAAGAACTTTTTCCGATCCCTGCAATGCTCCAAAAAGGTCTTGCGCCACGCTTGACCCCGGGCGGGTGATTTTGCACCTCGCTGTTTTGAATGCTGTGCCAATGGTGTCAATAATGCTTTCTTCTTTTGGCGGCTCTGGAGGCCCAACAAATTCTTCGGGCGGCTGTTCAGCGGATGACATCGGGCCCTCCTCTGGCGTAAGAAGATCTGGTTCTGATGACATGGGGCCATCTTCTGGTACCAGCGGCTCTTCTGCCGGTTCTGGCGGACAATCTTGCGTTCCCAAAAACCCTTGCGAAGCGCGCGCTTCATCAAGCGCCGCCTGCTTTGCGCGCTCTTCTCTTTCGGTTTTATCCTGGAGCAGTATATTGTACGCGGTAAAAGGATTGTGCGCCGGGTTGTTGGTAAGTGATTGAAAACCAAGCCACCCGCCTTTGGAAAAATCATTGAGAAACGCTCGTGTGTCGCAACTGCCATCTTCACAGCCCGGGTAACTGCTTACATCGTCTTTGAATGTCGGGCGAAGCCGATTAAACACCGATTGGTTTCCATACGGGTTTGTTCTAAATGACCGCAAAAGAGTGTTTTTAAACGCGGGGTCTACTTGCGACGAGCTTAGGTCCCGAATGAAAGAATTTGCGGCCTTCCTTCGTTGTAGTTCGCCTACCAATTGCCAATCCTGTACAAAAAGCCCCAAACCTGTCTCAATTCTCCCATTTTGAATCTGGCTTACAATTCTGTTTGTCTGCTTGGCGAGTTCTACCTTGGAGCGCACCCATGCCAGCGGGTCAAGCACCTTATCCTTTATTTCCTGGATAATCGTGCTGATGGTATCCATCTGCTGATTGATGGCAATGATTGTGTCAAAGGGGATTTGTACTATGTTCGCTATTACTTTGACGGGAATGGCATGCGCCGGGCGCGGATACGCAACACCGCCCAGCGCCATCACGAGAAAAAGAACGATACCAACCGCGTGTTTTGATATAATATTTTTTATTAATGTATTCATATGAAACTACTTTGCATTACAAAACTCTTTTCTCGGCATCAAAAATATTGATAAAAGAAAGACCCCGGCTCGTTGGGCGAAAAGCGAATATTATCTTTTTCAAATTGCGCTTTTAGTCCTCTTAAAAATACAAGCACACTATCAAGTTTTTCTCTGAATAATCCTATGCCAAGCGAGGAACGAATCGGGTCATCGGGAAGCGCTCGCATATCTTCCGCAGCTTTTTTTAGCGCGGCATTGATGTTTAAAAATTGAGTGTGCATGTCGGCGTATGCAAGCGGGACGGACATGTTTTGAAGAAGCGCGATGATTGTTTCGTATCTTGCGATAAGCGGATCTAGTTTTTCAAGAACTTTTCTCATTTGCTCTTTGCTCATTGTTGATGTAATTTCCTTCATTACATCAAGCTCCGAATAATCAATGTTTTTGGATTGAGCATCTAATGCGGCTCCCAGCTCATTCCCGTACGCCTTTCCTGTTTTTGAAACGTCAATTTTTATGTCGGTCATGGAATAGTGCTGCGCTCGTTCTTGCTCTTGCTGCATAGTAGCCATAAACGACGAGACGATATCAGATTTTTGCTCTTCGGAAAGGGGAGCGCCTTCATTGAGCCCGTGCGCCGCGAGGTAGCTGAGGCGAAGGTCATCCATTAATTGTTCTGTTAATGTTTGCGGCTCATTTTTTTTATTCTCATCAATCGGGTGTTTTTCCAAAAGATCGTCTGGCCCGGCTTTGAGCGGGTCGCGTTCCAATTTTACTTCTTCGCCGTCAGTGGTTCCGTCGCCGTCGGTATCGGGTATTTGAGGGTCGGTTTTCCAAATAACCTCTTCCCAATCGCGTAGGCCATCTTTGTCGTTATCAAGAACAAGGCGATCTGTTATGGCAAGGATTTCCGCCTGCCGCTGCTGCTGTAAAAGAGCGCCATTGCTTTGATTGCTTGAGATGGTTTCTTGTTGGGGGTTTTGGGCAACAAACCACCCACTTGCGCCAAGCGCCAGCAGAATGATAACGGACACAATAAACCTTTTGCTGGGCAAGTATTGTTCCACAAGCGCAGAAAAAACACTTCTGCCTTGTAATTATAGCATTTTTCCACGCGCTTATACGCACAAACTGCCTGTGTATAACCAATGAGAGATAAAAGCATGGTATTATTTGGGTATATGCGCGAGGCAGGGGTCAAACTATTGTTTTTTGTTGTTATTCTTGGCTTTATTTATGCTTTTTTCTTTGTTTCCGTGTTCGCACAAACTATTGGAGCATGCGAGTTTTCTAGACCCCTCACTGTGGGCGTTATTGGTGAAGACGTCAGGTGCCTCCAGCGCTATTTAAATAATGCTGGATTTTTTGTTGCCGTAAGCGGGGCCGGCTCTCCGGGAAACGAGACAACGTTTTTTGGACCGCTTACTCGATTGGCTGTGGTGCGTTGGCAGGCGGCGAATGCAATATCTCCCGCCGCCGGTTACTTTGGCGGAATTTCTCAGAAAAAGTATAAGCAGCTTGCCGGCACTTCAATACCGAAAACCACGTTATCCGACTTGCAAGCCGCGCCATTATCAAGTTCAACACAGCCATCATTTTCATTACCTACCGTTTCTTTACCGATGATTATTTCTATTACTCCACAAACAATTCGACGCGGAGAAGTTGTTACGATTCTGGGGGATGGATTTACAGAAACAGGAAATACCATTGTTGCCCAGTTTGGACCAATTGTTCAGACAGAAAACAACGCGTTGTCGCGTGACGGAAAAACCATTTCTTTTGTTTTCTCGCCGCCAAAGCCGCAACGAATCACTGCGGAGGATTTTAATAAACTCCCGTCTTCGGCGCTTATGGGACTCAATCAAACTCTCTCAAGTCGCGGGCTCTCACTGGGGGACCTTGTAGAAAATATTAATACGCCTTATCAAGGGATTCACAGCGAGCAGGAATTAGACGCCATTCTCCAACAAGAAGGGCGTAGTATTACAGATCTTCGAGACCCTTTTGTTGTTACTGTTAAAAACGCGCGCGGCGAAACGCGCGCGCCGTATCCCGTACACGCTATTCGCGATTTTTCATTTACCAACTAATAGGTTTTTATCTATGTACAACATTTTTACAAAAACAGCGTTGATACTCATGCTCGTTGTAGCGGTGCTCTTATTTTCTTCGTTACCGATGCCGGCAAAAGCAATATTTTTTGGAGGTAAAGTGAAAGGTTTTTTCCCATGCACGTGCGGTCCTGGATATATGTTGATAGTAACGCCAGCACCCGGCTCGCCGTCCGGCTTTTATTATTTTGGTCCGTCCGTGGTGAAGTGGCTTGGCTCCGGATTGCCGCCGGAATGGTTTTTTTCCATAACGCCGGGTATTGGTATGTGCTGGATGACAGCAGGTCTTAGTTGTTTTGCGATTCCCGGATTTAACATTGCTGTCTATGGCGGCAGTTATTTCTAGAGCAAATCAGCCCAATC
>Ga0209541_10010662_pt1 | contig 14591 bp, 15 predicted proteins | sample RifCSPlowO2_01_FD_184027 | JGI IMG/M metagenome (GOLD analysis project Ga0209541, IMG submission 184027) | Groundwater microbial communities from Rifle, Colorado - Rifle CSP2_plank lowO2_0.1 (SPAdes) (version 2) | ecosystem: Environmental > Aquatic > Deep subsurface > Groundwater | place... | reverse complement strand
GCCGAGCGGCAGTAAAAGAAGCGGTATCATGAGTGTGTCCTTGTTACCACGTTATCCGAACAAATACTGTCCGTGCTCAATAAGTTTAAAAAGAAACGACGGCCACAGTCCGAAAAAGAAAAGGCCGGCGGCAAGCAATACGTACGGAAGCCAAAATGAGAATGTTTTTGGTTCGGTAACCGAGCTGCCCTCGGCAGGACTCCCCCAAAACGAGCGCTGGACCGTCCAGATAAAGTATCCCGCCGTTACGACAACCCCGATAAGCGGGATAAGAATGAGCGACCGGTATACGGCAAATGCTCCGGTAAAAATAGTAAATTCTGCGATAAAGCCCGCCATTGTAGGAAGCCCCATTGCGGCAAGCGCCCCGATAACAAAGAACCACGACGTTATCGGCGTTATCTTCATGAGTCCTTTGAGGGAAGAAATCGAAAAAGTTTTATGCGTATCGTGGATGTGCCCCGCGACCGCAAAGAGCAGTCCCGCCCCGAGACCGTGTGCAACCATTTCATAAACCGATCCTTTAATGGCAAGGGGGGAAGCGGCGGCGATACCGAGAAGCACGTATCCCATGTGGTTCACGCTTGAATAGGCGATCATTCGTTTCAGATTGTCTTGCGCGAGCGAAACAAATGCTCCGTAGAGAATGCTTACGAACGCGAATATTCCGAGCGGATAGGCAATTTGGTGTATTGTGTCGGGAAACACGGTGAACGGGATGCGCAAAATTCCGTAGGCGCCCATTTTCAAAAGTACTCCCGCAAGAATAATGGAACCGGCGGTAGGAGCTTCAACATGCGCGTCAGGCAGCCATGTATGGAAAGGCACTGCGGGCATCTTTACTAAAAATGAAAAGAGGAACGCAAGTGTCAACATCAGCCCGATCTCCCCGGAATACGGAAATGCTGAAAACTGAAGAATATCGAAAGAGCGGGCGCCGGCTATGAGATACATATCGATAATAGCAAGAAGCATTACGAGGGAAGCGAACTGGGTGTAAATAAGAAACTTCATTGATGCGTATTTCCGGTTTTCGCCGCCATAGAGCGCTATTAAAAAGAACATGAGGATAAGGACAACCTCCCAAAAAATATAGAAGACAAGAAGGTCGAGTGAAGCAAATACTCCGACAACACCTGAAAGAAGCCAGAGAAGAAGCGCCCAATAGACCTTCTCGGTGCCGCCGCCTTCCGTATGAGGAAGTGAAATGAGCGAAACTATAACGCCCAAAAAAAGCGTCAGCAACACCAAGGGATAGCTTATGCCGTCGGTGCCGAAATGGAACGCAGACCCAAGAGAAGATATCCACGGAGCGGAAAAATCAAACGCAAACCGGCCGGAGCTTTGCAGGTATGCCGATATCGAGGTAACGCCGTAAAAAAACAACGCGGTCGCAACAATGCGGGTTATGAGGCGGCCCGCTTTTTGGGGCGCAAAAAGCACCAGAAGGCCTCCTATAAAATATATACTGATAAGCACCGGAAAAAAGAACATATGATGAATGCATCCCGAGCGCGAATGCGCGCGGGCTGCCGTTAAATTAAGTTACTAAATGCAATACGATGACCAAACCCAGTGTTCCAAAAGAGAACGCGATAATATAGCGGATAACGATTCCATTGACCATTGGCCGGCATAGGTCGGCAAGAGACCGGAATGCGCGTGCCACACCCCGCACGAGCCCGTCAATGGTCTCCTGGTCAAAGAGCTCCGCGTCCAGACACGCCTTAATGAATCCCGCCACTCCCCCGTTCAGTATCCGGTCTATGATATGAACATCAATGAACGCCGCAACGCGCGACAGGGCTTGTCCGAGGGATGCGGCGAGATTTAATGCGCCGTCAATCATCCTCGTATCAATAATACTTAAAATCCTGCCAATCATCAATCCGAACGAAGCAAAAAGTTCCGCAAGGCGCGAAAAACCGAAGCCGGAGCGCGCGACCGCGTATGGCAACCCTCCGAGCACGCGCCCTAAAACCTCCGGAGCGGACTTTATCCGCACATAGACGAAATACTGCGATACGAACGCGGCCGCAAAAAGGAGCAACGTCGTCGTAACTATCATCGGATTCAACTCGGGCTCATGCTCATAAAAGAATTCGCTGAAAAAACGCATTCCGGTAAATCCGAAAGAGAGAACTCCCAAAGAAAGAAGCGCCATCGCGAATTTTGTTCTCCAACCGAAAATATTTTTTTCGTGCTCGGGTGCCGCTTCCGGCGTTTCACTAAATGAAATTCCGCGGAAGATGAGAAAGCACCACCGCAAAACATAAGCGTTTGTCAGGAAAGCGGCAAATACCGCAAGCCAGTACACAAGAGCACTTTGTTTGAACGCGGCGTCGAGTATCGCGTCTTTTGAAAAGAAAGCGCCGAACGGAGGCAGACCCGAAATGCCGAGAACGCCGACGGCGGTAAGAATAAGCACCGCGGCATTCTTTTTAAAACTGAAGCGCGAGAGCGAAAAAATATCGCGCGAGCCGCCGAGATGAATGATAACGCCCGCTCCCAAGAAAAGGAGGGCCTTGTAGAACGCGTCGGTAACAAGATGAAAAATTCCCGCGTGGGGGTCGCCGAGGCCGATAGCAAGCATAATGAACCCAAGCTGTGATACCGTTGAATACGCGAGTATCCGCTTCACGTCGCGTTCAGCCAAGGCGGAAACACCGGCAATAATTGAAGTAAGAAGTGCTACGGCAAGCAGGAGCGGTTTGAAACCCATGAAAACAACAAGAGGGAACAAGCGTAAAATGAGAAAGGCCCCCGCCTTTACCATCGTTGCCGAATGCAAAAGAGCGCTTACCGGCGTCGGGCCTTCCATAGCCCACGGAAGCCAAAAAAAGAACGGAGCCTGGGCTGATTTCACGAATGCCCCGCATAAAATGAGAAATACTCCAAGGACGGCTTCTGGGGTCGCGAGAGTAAGAAGATTGACCGCCGCAAAATCCCACGAGTGCGCAGCACTACCCAGCAAAAGAATTCCGGCAAGAAGAAGCGCGTCTCCAATAACAATAAGTGTGAAAACCTTTTGCGCGGCACTTGCCGCCTCCGGACGGTCATACCAAAATCCAATCAGAAGGAACGACGACAATCCGACGAGTTCCCAGAAAACGAACATTTGGAGGAGAGACACCGAAAGAAGAATGCCCGTCATTGAACCCGCAAATAGGCACATCTCCGCAAAAAATCTCTTTTGCGAGTCGTCTTCGCTCATGTAATCCTGCGCGTATAAAAAGACGAGAAGAGCTACAAAACTGACAAGGCCCGCGCCGACAAGAGAAAGGTTGTCGGCAATAAAACCGAAACTCGCCGAAATGCCTCCGATGCTTGTCCGGTAAAAAACCATTTCAGTTGGAAGAGACGCCATCCTCGCGTAGGCAATGCTGCCAAGGCTTACGGTGGCACTCACAGCCGCAATCCATCCAGGGAGTGTCTTCATGCGCGGCAAAACAAGCAGGATAAGAAGAAACCCGATGAAGTATGCCGCAATGCTTAACGCAATGAGTGTCATAGAAAATAGTAAATTACCAACGCCTGTTATCCGTGTAAACTCCGAAGCTCACTCGAGCTATCGACTCCCATTTTTCGGCGAATGAGTAAAATGAGCGGCAGTCCAACTGCAGCATTCGCAATCGCAAAGAGCCAGACAAAAAATAGGAGCACAAGCCCTGATGATGTCGTCTGGCCTTGGACAATAGCATCGGTAGCACTCTCTCCGGAAAATGCCAAAAGAGCAACAAGGACAAGGTTAATACCCGCTATCATTATTTCAATCGCGATGAACATGCGTATCATCGACGGCCTGATCAAAAGCCCGTAGAGCCCGATGCTGAACAATATTCCTCCGATGACGATATATCCTGCCATATGCGTATGTAAAAATTATTCTTCCTCTAAAAGAAATACTGCGGTAACAACCGCGACAAAAAGCGCAAAAAATCCAAGAAGTACCGCTTCCCAATAGGTGACGAAAAGCATGCGTGAAAATTCTGCCAAGTCAGCCGCAAAAATCCCTTGAGCGCCGGAAAAAGATGCCAAGACCGAAAACACGATACCGCCCAAAAAAGAAATTCCTATAACAATCCTGACAAATCCGCCCCGCGTCATTCCTCCTTCTGACGAATCAGAAACGCCCTCATCCGATTCCTTATTGAACATGACGCCGAAAAGCAAAAGCGAAACCATGCCGCCGACAAATATCACAAGCTGTCCAATGAGAAGAAAGGACGCCTCAAGCAAGCCGAAGAGTCCCGCGACCGCAAAAAGAACGCCGGCAAATGCTACAATCGAGTGCACGACACTTCGCGCGGCAATAGTCCAATAGGCGGCGCCAACCGCCATGAGTCCCAAAAGATAAAAAGCAATTGAATCAAAAGGAATCATAGACCTAAAGTTTTTTATAGTGAGTCCACTCTTCAGGCGGAGCCTTTACGTTCGTATCGGCTTTCAGATATTTTTCGGCTTCTGCGGACGGAAGTTTTGACGGAGAAAGGTCGGTAGACGGATGTTTCAGGCTTTTGTATTCAAACGTCGCAAGTTCATAAATATCTTTCAACGCGATGGCTTTCGGCGTCGTTGGACAAATTTCTTCGCAGTATCCGCAAAAAATGCATCGGGAGAGGTCAACCCCCGGCCTTCTTGTTCCAACCGCCCCTGGCGGAAGTTTCGCGATTTCTGCCGGAGTATTCGCGATGGCCCCCGTCTCGGGATGATACATGTCTATCGCCTCAACCGGGCAGACCATCATGCACCGCGCGCATGAGATGCACGTGTCATCGCGGACAATTTCCCTTCCCCGCCATCCCGTGGGAATTTTTGGGCGCTCGAACGGGTATTGAATGGTCACGGGCTTACGAAAAGAGTTTCTCAATGTAAACCAGAACGAAGTTATAAAATGGAAAAAAATTTTCAGGTATTCCATGAAATATTATTTTACGAGCATGCCCTGCAACACAATGAGGCTTATGATAAAATTCGCAAATCCCAAAGGTATCAGAAATTTCCACGAAAATGAAAGCAGTTGATCGAGCCTCAAGCGGAAATATGTTGCGCGGGAAATGATGAAAATGAGCGTTGCGATAAAAACTTTTACTGCAAACCCAGCCCATCCGAACACCCCTCCCCATCCGCCGAAAAACAGGGCCCCCACGAGGAATGCCGCCACATAGAGCATAATGTATTGTCCCAAAAGAATGACGGCGAAAAACGGCCCGCCGTATTCGGTAAGCCACCCCTGAACAAGTTCCGATTCCGCTTCAGGAAGGTCAAAGGGCTGGCGCTCTGAAACCGCAATTGCCGCGAATAAAAAGAGGATAAAGGCAAAGGGCTGGGTCAGGACAAACCAAAAATTACTTTGAGAAGCAACAATGTCAGCAATGCGAAACGACCCCGACGCGAACACCACGGGCAGTATCGCCAAAAAGAGAACGCCTTCATACGCAAGAATTTGTGTCGCCGCGCGGAATCCTCCGAGTGCCGAATATTTGCTGTTTGAAGCCCATGTTGCCGCAAGAATTAAGACAGGGTTTAACGCAATAAGCGCAAATACTATCAAAAGGTCATACGGAGAAGAGATAAACGAAAACTTTCCCCATGGAAGGAAGGCAAGAATGAAAAACGGCAAAAGCGTCATGAGAACGGGAGAAGCGACAAAAAGAACTTTATCGGCATACTTCGGTATGACAATGTCTTTTTGCATGAATTTAACCGCGTCCGCCGCCGTCTGCAGAGTGCCGAACGGCCCCACCGTGTTCGGGCCGTATCGCGAATGCATCCTCCCGATGAATTTGCGCTCAAAAAGCCCTATGTACAGTGCAAACCCTGTCACAAACAGCGTGAGAAGAATTGAGCCGCTAATTGTCATAAGATAAAATTGTATCATTGATCAGTATTAAATCATTTATTCACTTTGTTGCGCAAAAGACCCCATAAAACCAAAGCCTATCCCTCAACGTTATCTGCTGATAATATGCAGCATCCATATTTTTCATCTGCACTTCCGTTCTTAGTCCCACGAGGCACATCAACTTCGCAATCGGATAAGCAAGAACTGCTGCCCAGTACATTCTTCTGGAAGAAGGCATGACGTTTTCGGTAATATCCTTAAAAACTATATTACGAAAACCCAACTCTTCAAGATCTTTTTTGAAGCTCTGAGCTTCTGCAAGGTTGGGTACGGCCCAGCCCTCAAGCCATATATCCATTTCCCTCCGTTCCTTTTTCGTAAGATCACTCTTTTTCAGAAAGCCGTCCGCAACTACTATCCTGCCGTTGTTTTTAAGGACTCTCTTTGCTTCGCCTAGAAAAACTTTTTTATCCTCCGCGTAACAAATGCTTTCGAGTCCCCACACAACATCAAATGAATTACTCTCAAGTCCCGTATCTGAGAAGTTTCTTCTTATAAAATGAACCAAGCTCTGTATACCATTTATTTCCGCTAATGCTCTCGCCTTAGAAAGCTGACTCTCGTTGATGTTAACCCCCATCACATTTGCGCCAAGATTTTTTGCGAGCCATATTGAGCTTCCGCCAATACCACATCCCGCATCAAGTACCTTGTCCTTAGACTCTATATGGGCCATATTTGCAAGCACGCGATTCATATTGAGCAGGGCTTCGTGATGTGTTCTGTGTGCCTGATCATAGAACCCATAATGAAGGGAAAGATTTTTGTGAGTTCTCCAAACCCATTCATAATCAAGATGTGCCTGATTATAGTAGTCAATAACTTTTGTCAGAGACATATCGTATCTAATGCATTTAATTTTAATACAGGTTCTATCGGTCTACTTCACCAAATACAATGTCAAGACTTCCGAGAATTGATATCATGTCAGCGATCTTTGTGCCGGGGACAAGCGAGGAAAGCGCGTAGAGATTGCAAAACGACGGGCTTTTCAGACGCAGACGGTACGGTTTCAGCCCTCCCGTGCTGATAAGATGCATCGCTATTTCGCCACGCGGCGATTCGTGGCGCAAAAACCACTCGCCCGCCGGAATGTTGATGGAAAAAACTTTAAGCATGTTTGCCATACTCATCGAATCCGGCCATTTTTCCGGAGTTGTTTCAACGAACGGTCCCGCCATGAGTGGCCCTTCGGGAATTGAGACGGCGAATTTTTTAACTAAGGCGGCCGATGCCCTCATTTCTTCAATGCGAACTTCCGTCCGCGCGAAGCAATCCCCTTCCTCGCGCGTGATGACAGGAAAATCCATTCCTTTATACAAAAGGAAGGGGTCTGAACGGCGGATGTCTTCTGCAACTCCGGAAGCGCGGAGCACGGGCCCCGTAACTCCGAGTTCAATCGCACGGTCTTTCGGCAGAATGCCGATGTCCTTTGTACGCTTCTGGAAAATAATATTTTTCGTCGTAAGCTCTTCAATCTCATGAAGTTTATCCAAAAACTTGCCGACGGCCGCAGTGAGCCGTAAAAGAAAATCCGGCGAAACATCGCGCTTGAGCCCGCCCGGGCGCGAATAATAATAGTGTATCCTCCCGCCGGAAATTTCTTCAAAAAATTCAATGAATGCTTCGCGCTCGCGAAAGCTCCACAAAAAAACCGTCGGCTGTCCCAGGTCCTGCCCGTATGCCGCAAGCCATAAGAGGTGCGACGCAATGCGCTGGACCTCGCTCATCATCATGCGAATCGCAACCGCCCGCGGGGGAGGCTCAATGCCGAGCGCTTTTTCAATAAGCCCCATGTAAAGCTCGTCCCACGAAAACGCCGCAACATAGTCGCCCTTTTCAAGAGCCGGCAGAAACTGAATGTACCTCCGCTCTTCTGCAAGCTTCTCAAACCCGCGGTGCAAAAAACCGATGTGAGGCTCGGCCGAGTAAACGGTGTCTCCCTCAACCTCAACGTCAAGGTTCAAAACACCGTGAGTGCTCGGGTGCTGGGGGCCGAAATTTATTTTTGTCCTTTTTGTTTCTTTCTCGATCATATCTTTGTCTTAGTGCTATTCTCATCGGCGTTCAATCAGCGCCGTTTCAGCGGCATGAATTATCCGGGAAGTTCGCGCTTGTATGCAATATAATCTTTTCGCAACGGATGACCTTTAAAATCTTCCGGCAGGAATATCCGCGCCAAATTCGGGTGGCCGTCAAAAATAATTCCGAAGAGGTCGAAGGTTTCGCGCTCGTGCCAATCGGCGAGGCCGTATATATCGGCAATTGAAGCAACATGGGGATTCTCGGCAGGAAGCGAAACTTTAAGAAGCACCATTTCAGGGCCGAACATTTTTGAAAAGTGGTAGAGTACTTCGAATGTCTGATTTTTTGAAACCCAGTCCACGCCGGAAACCAAAACAAGCCGATACCCCGCTTTTTTCAGAGCTTCGACTTCTTCGTGTATTTTTCCGGCTTCAATTACTTTTGTTTCCATTAAATCTGTTTCGTTTCAATAAGTTTTTTCAACTGTAAAACGCCGTCCATCATCGCCTCCGGCCTCGGCGGGCACCCGGGAACATACACGTCCACCGGAACAATTGAGTCCAGCCTGTCGATAAGATTGTAGGAACCGCGAAAAAGCCCTCCCGAAATAGTGCAGGCTCCGAGCCCGATAACATAGCGGGGGCGCGCCATCTCGGCATAGAGCCTTTGCACAACGTGCGACATTTTAAGCGTTACAGGGCCTCCAGGAACAATAAGCACATCGCACTGGCGGGGAGTTGCGCGGAAAAAAGTTCCAATACGGTCGACATCGGTGCGTGAAGCGCCCAAATCCATCATTTCAAGAGAACAGCAGGAAATGCCAAACACAACCGGCCACAGCGAATTTCCACGCGCCCAGCGGAACCCAGGTTCAGTTACCGCGACGAACAGTTCTGAAGTTTTTGCTAAAACAATGTCGAACATAAAAGAATTTTTTGTTTTACTGCTTAATCCTTACCCTCACCATCCCACAAATAGAACTGGAAACAAGAGCAGTTTGTCCCCCGGACTCGATAATGATGTCCCTTAACCCATTGCTGGGAAGAGCACAAAAGTCTTGAGCAATGACGGTAGTTGCATGCGTTAAAACATTAACTCTCATAATCTTCCCATCAGCTCCGATGAGCAGGTGGTTTGCGTCTTCAAACGCAATGGTTTGAGGAATGTCTCCGGTACCAGCGAGATTTGACGCAATGAGTTTTTCTTCGCCTGTATCAAGGTTAATCTGTTCAAGCGAGCCGTTTCCTCCCTGTTCAAGAACATAGGCCTTATGGTTTTGCTCGTCAATGGCAAAACGCGACGGGTTCTGGAAGCCGGTGAATAGGGTTATCGTCGTACTTGAATTGAGATCTCCTTTAAGCAGGGAACCCGGGTAAGGTTGGTTGAAACCGTCGGTAAGAAAAAGCGTGTGTCCGTCTTGTCCAAGATATACGTCTCCGGGATGATTAAAACTCGAAGCAATGACATGAGTTTCTTTCGTCAGAGGACTGAATTCGAAGATTGAGCCGCTTGGGCCGTTCGCTATTCCTATGATGAGGTTAGGAGTGTTCGGCTCCTGGACCATGCCTGCTATGCCGCAGATGGGGTCGGAGATGCGGTCCGTGATGGTTGTTGCTATGTCATAGCGGGAGATGCCAGTAAATGAAATACAACTTGTGTCTGCGATAAGAAGTGTGCTGTCTGTTTCTTTGATGAAGTCTCCAGGGGCAAAGATAGTGCGATTGATGGTTGAGACACTTCCTCCTGGGAGCGAGATAAGGAAAAGGTCCGGAGGAGAACCGAGAAACGGAAAGCTCGGGTCAAACCCGATGCAAATAAGTCCTGTTCCGTCGGCTTTGATGTCTATGTGACTACATGTTTGGGATGAGACGCTTTGGATGGTTACGGGTTGAAGTCCTATCTGATAGACGCCGGTGTAGGTTGAAACATACGCAACTTGCCCGTCAGGAGAAAGGGCAACGTCGGTTGGCGTACTTGGAAGAGTGTGGACGAGCGTTCCTTGTCCTGTCGTGAGGTTTATTCTTATGAGGCCGTCTCCTTGATCAAGACCGGAGCCGAAGGATGCGGAGACAAGGGCTGTTTGTCTTCCCGGCTCTATGACTATTCCTGTTCCTCCATATCCTGATATGGCTTGAACGTTGTGGCTTTGGATGTTAACGCTGACTGTTCCTCCATTACCGAATGTGGCAATAAGGGAGGACTGGTCGGGGGTAATGGTAATGTCTCCTCCTGCGTTAGAATGGAAGGTGTTTGATACCGCGACACTTGAAGTTGCTTTGGTAATGAGGTCAATCTTGTCTATCTGGCCGGGGCCGATGCCATTTCCGGGGTTGGAGAGAACATATGTGGTATTGCCGTCGTTTGAAACTGTGTCTGCATAGGGTTGAGCGTTAAGTGAAGCAATATGTTCTACTGTTCCTTGAGGCACGGCTACGGTTGATATTTCCCCTATTCCTCCTATGACGACGGCTTTGGAGTTTCCCATCATATCGAGGTTTGTGAGGGAACCGCCACGGATGCCGTTTACAAGCATCGGGAGAAGAACGAAGTCCCCGACGTTAGGGCCGGGTTGGCCGGGAATAGTAGTGCTCGCTGTGGTAATAGAGACCTCGTTGCTTCCGCGAGATAGACCTGCCTTGTCAAAGACAAAAACTTTGTAGAAAAATTGAGTGTTAGAAGAAAGGTTGGTGTCGGCGAGTGAGGTTTGGTTGGGACTGGTGATTGTTGCAATAAGTGTATTGTTCACACCAACATTTGCGTTTGTGCTTCTGAAAATTTTGTAAGACGAAAAATCACGATCAGTATTTTGAGACCAAGAAAGAGTAACTGATGTCGAAGAAATATTGGTAGGAGTATTTAGAATTACTGTGGCTGGACGAGTTAAATCTAATCGCTCAAGACAGTTTTGGGTGTTGGGAAACTCATTAAGAGCACTATTTACAGTTGAATTCAGTAAATTAGTATTAGCGTTGGCAAAAACGTTTTTAATTAAAGGTTCTACAAATAAAGAAACAAAGTCCTCTTCTTCTTGAGAAGTATACCAATTTTGTCCGCCACCACACTCTGTCCGAAAATCCATAACATGAACCAACTCATGAAGCGCAGTAGCGGCTGATTCTGAAATTCCTTCCGTCGTTGTGAATCTTCTTGCAATAATTTCGTCAGCATCATTTGAGTGCAAAACGGTATGGGTATTATTGAGAGGGACAAATACATAGTGGTCTGTCTTTCCATCTTCATTTACATCGAGAGGACTAAGTCCACTGAAAAAGGTTACAGCGGTACCAGGAGCAGAGTCGGGAATGAGCGGTTCGTTGGGGTTATCTCTACTCCAGCCATGAATTAATGAGAGGTGAACAGATTCTATATCAGATGTCCTGACCCCCGTATTTGTAATAAGGGGCATCAGTTCGTCAACTGCACTAAAAACTGCAAAATCAGAGAATAAATTAGAAACGAAAAAGACTGATCCCGCCTTAAATACGGCTGGCAAGTTTGATCCTTGCATTAAAATACTTTCTAATTCGATAGTAGTGGTTGCCAATAAAAATTTTTTATCTGCCGGAACAACAGGCATCATAGTTCCGAATTGCTGAACAAGGAATTCTGAAATTTTCTGCTCAACATTTTGAGTATTCAAAACTTCTATTTCAATCTCTAGCAGTTTTGGAATTGTCCGATTTCCGCTTCGAATATGAAGCGAGCCCTCAAGTTTTCCCTTTTTGTTATCTTTCGAAGTTGTTATGGATAATTTTAATAAATTTTCTCCTTTAGTAATATTAAAAACGGTTGTTGTCGAAATTTTTATAAATGGCCGTATCTGGGGACTAATGAAAATACTAGCGCTTGCAATACTTTGAGTACTGATAAAACTTACAACAACGGTTCTGGTTCCACCTCTAAAAACCGAGGTTTTAATTTCTTTTGGTTCCCAAGTAATTTTTGCTTGCTTGTCTTTGTCGGAAAAACTAAATTCGGTGCTAACAACTAACAAAAGCGACGCGAGGGCAGTAAAAATAAATTTGTTAAACATAGTTTGTTTGACTTGGTCATTTGTTGACCCTAATACAATAATTGGGGTCATCGCAATTACATCCGAAAACATTGCCATCCAAGTCAGACTTTAAAACAGGACGTTCCTTATCGAGGGCTGCTTTTAGTACAACCTGCGAACCGTCAGGAGAAACTCCATACTGATATATGTCATGACCAATTTCCTCAAATCTTTCACGCGGTACTCTTGTTATAAAATCGGGTGATAAAAAACTATCTAAAACAGAAATTGGGTAACAACCCGAAGTAGTGGGTGGGTATCCACCTTTATAATTAAAATAAAGCTCTACTGCTAATTCTAATTGCTTGATATCAGCAATTCTTCTATTGTCGTGGGTATTAATTCTGGGCGTGTTAGAATATTTTATGACTAAAGTATTAATAATTATAATAGCTACAACAAGACTCGCTAGTATGATAAATAATTCGCTCCTTTTTCTTTTCCAGACCAAAAAAATAATTCCACCGTCAATAATTGCGGTTGTTGCTAACGGGATTTTAAGTGGTACTACCGCATAACCAGTTAAAGAAATAAGAAATAAAACTACAGTAGGAACCAGAATAAAAAAAGTAATCCCACAAATAAAGAAAACAAGATAACTGCCGTATGTTTTAAATTTTGTTTTTTCTATCATAATACTAGTATATCATAAACTATTCTAAGAAACGCAATTTAACACCAAAATATGGTAAAGAAAGACTTAAGCTAGTAGCGGCAACTAAAAAGATCGGCGCGAGAGCAATAAAAATGGATCTGTTTAACATGGCTTAGGTTACAAAATTTAACTCTTAATAAATGGGGGGGTGGCAGGTACCCATTTTTTAAGACACTGTCTCTACAAGTTGATTCGACCTTTGATGCCTCTCGGCATATGCCGCCGGAGGCATTTTCAATTTAGTGTGTATTCTCCTGTGGTTGTACGAATGAATGGTCTGATAGATAGCATATACCAGCTCACCTAAGTTTTGAAACCGATTCGGGTCTCCCAAATCAACCTTGAACTGCGAATAGAATGACTCCTGGTAGCCGTTCTCCCATGGAGAGGCCTTCTTCGACATGGACATGGTAATCCCAAGCTCTTCGTTCAGCGCTCCGTAATCTTTTGAGGTGTATTCGCTCCCGTGGTCGGAGTGGATGACGGCCGGATGCGGGTGTTTGTGTATAGCGGCAAGGAGCGCGTTTGCAACAAGCGTTACTGAATGCGACGCCATGACGGAGAAGCCGACAACCTCTCTCGTGAACAGATCAATGACGGTTGCGATGTAGACGATACGCCCGTGAAAGGAAACATGCGTGAAGTCGGAGGCCCAGATGTGGTGAGGGTAGCGCGGGAACTCTGTGAGAAGTAGGTTCGGGAAGGATGTTGAATTATCCTTTGTTTTCCTGAACTTTCTGCCTCTTCTCCGATAGGGTTTGATACCGAACATCTTCATAACACGGAGAATGCGTTTCTTGTTGACGGTGAGTTTTAAGGCGATTCGTTTGTGTCCGTAGCTGGGGTACTCACGCAGCACCAATTCAATCTGTTGTTTTAACGTCCAGTCCTTCTCCGGGAGCCGGTGATGGTAGTAGAGGTGTGTTCGGGAGATGCCGGTGCTACGAGCAAATGCGGTTTTCGTGACAGAACTTTGTTTGCTCAACTCTTTTTTTGGGTGGCGGATAGCTTCATCGTGATTTCGCCAACCAATTCGAGCAGTGCTTTGTTTCCCTTCTTTAGCTTTGCGAATTCAAGCCAGCTTGGATTTTTGGACACCCCCTTCGTGAGCCAGCCGTAGATTGAGGCGGTACTCACTCCATGTTCCTCCGCTACTTGTGTGACCGGGATGCCGTCATCTTTGATACGTTTGATGATCTGGTCTTTTACCTCTTTAGAGATTCTATGCAGTTTTTTTGTAGTCATATGTCCCGATTGTATTACGTCCTCAAATTCTTAGAAAGAGTGTCTGAATTTCGGGGTACCTGCCATGTTTACATTTTTTGATCAATAATCATATTAGATCAAAACCGAAAAAACCTCCCAAAAGCAAGATGACAAAAAGTGCGAATAAGGAGGTTATATTTATTAAAAAAGCAAAATGAAAGACACGAGCATTTTTCTCGCTATTCTTTTGAGACAGTAGCCCAAAAATTGTGCCGGCCAGACTAATTACAAAAAGAAGACCCTTAAAGTTTGGAGACTTTGCAAAAAGAATAAATATAAGGGAATAAACGGTAATGGATAAAAATAAATAAATATTTTCCATTTTCATTATCATTGCGTAATTTCACCAATTAAATTAGGAACAACCTCTAAAATTAGAGGGTTGTCACTCGTTTTAATAAGGTCGATTAAACTTTTTAACTCTATCGCAGAGGTTGTTTTTGCTTCGATCTTATAAATTACTGGAAATGGAACAAAACCGGTAATATTGCCTTGAACTGAATTTGCTACTGCTAAAGCGTCAGCAAAAGACGACCCATCCTTAAAAAGAATGATAATTTCATTTGAAATAAATCTATTACCATCTTGATCTTGAACTATCTTGGAAATGTCGCTTTCCTTAGCAAAGTCTGTTCGTTTGCTCAAAACTACTTTATTTTTAATTCTTACTTTTCTCCCCACCTCCT
>Ga0209541_10010659_pt1 | contig 14592 bp, 11 predicted proteins | sample RifCSPlowO2_01_FD_184027 | JGI IMG/M metagenome (GOLD analysis project Ga0209541, IMG submission 184027) | Groundwater microbial communities from Rifle, Colorado - Rifle CSP2_plank lowO2_0.1 (SPAdes) (version 2) | ecosystem: Environmental > Aquatic > Deep subsurface > Groundwater | place... | reverse complement strand
ACTTGCAGTCAAGCAGGAGGAATATGTTGTCAGCAAGGATATTCTTGCAGAGGGTCATATTTAAACGTCAGTGGTTGTAATTCTTGTTGTTCTGGTATTTGCAAGAGAAGTTCAAATAGACCACCTAGTGCGATTATGATAAAACCAAAAGGGAGTAGATTTAATTCAAATGTGCCAATTGAGTATGAAGGCACTGGGCTAGATCCTGATCAAGGTAATTTATCCGAGTCTAACTTATTGTGGGTTTATAGAGTTATTAATGGAGATTCTTACATCAATTTGGGTACAGGAAGTAGTGGAGTCTTTAGTCCTAGTATTATGAATAATCAATCAACAAAATATACATTAAAGTTAGTTGTAAAAGATGATGAACAAGAAATGAATTTTGTTTTGAATGACCTTACAATTGAAAACACTGGTGGATCTCTACCTAATAATACTATACCTCCAACTGAGCCACCCCAGGTTATAGAAAATCATTGGTTAGAAATAGAAAATGGTTTATTAACTCTACCATTATCAAAATATAATGATACAAATGTATCTAATGGACAATTTGTTGGTTCGTATTCTCAAGATGGTAGTGCTCAATTAAGTTTTGATATTCAACATAGTGGTACCTACTTTTTGTGGATGAGAACTAGGTGGTTTGGTGGTGATAGGAATTCGTTATTTGTTTCACTTGATAATCAACCTGAGTTCGGATTTGGAAACGATTATGCGTTTAATGAATGGCACTGGATCAATACATTCCAACCAAATCAACAACCAGAATTAATTAGGTTACAATTAAACACAGATAGGCATACTTTAAAATTAAGAGGTAGGGAAGCTGGGGGATTATATGCTGTTGATAAACTCTTAATTACAAATGACGTAAGATTAATACCAGATGGTTTTGGAAGTCAAGCTGAGAATCTTGGTAGTCAAGGTGGTGGCGGAGGGGGGGGCGGTCCCGGAGTACCAAATATTACTTTACAAATAGTAAATTTGGCCCCTAGTACTTATCAGATAAGTTCATTGCAACAAGGTCAGGACTTGTATATTGGTAATACGGAATATATTATTTATCAAGTTCCAAGTAGATATAATAATATTGCACAAATTAGAACAAAAAATACTGATAAAGCTAGAGAGACGAATCCATGGATAACCTTTAGTGTAAACAAAGAAAGTACTGTATATGTTGTGTGGGACGATAGGATGAGTAAAAGAGATTGGATGAGTTCTTGGCAAGATACAAATGAAGATATAATTATTGATGCTAGGCATGATGGTTTACATGTAAGTTATATTACTTATAGTATTTATAAGAGGGATTATAATGTTGGAGAAGTTAGTCTTGGGCCACCAAATGGATTGCATTTTGATGGGAATATGTATTTTGTCTTAGTCAAAGAAAAGGTACAACCAAGTCCACGAAGAGACAATATTTTAACTTACTTTGCAAATTTCTTTAAATTAGTAAAATAGCTTAGAAAGCTTTAAATAATGACTTAGGGGTTTTTTTAGGTATGGAACTAAATAGAAATTATAATTTTAAAGAATCTGAAAAAAAATGGAGAGGATTCTGGGATACGGAGGGAATATATGTATTTAATATAAAAAAGAAAGGAAAAATATTTTCTATAGATACCCCTCCTCCTTATGTTTCTGCAGACCACTTACATATTGGACATGCAATATCTTACTCTCAAGCCGAATTTATTGCAAGATATAAACGAATGAATGGGTATAATGTTTTCTACCCTATGGGTTTTGATGATAATGGTTTGCCTACTGAAAGGTTTGTTGAAAAGAAATATAATATTAATAAAAATAAAATTTCCAGAAAGGATTTTATTGCACTGTGCCTTGAAGAAACTAAAAAAGGTGCAGAGAATTATAAGAAGTTATGGAACTCTTTAGGAATAAGTGTGGATTGGAGCCTTTCTTATTCAACTATTAATAAATTGTGTCAGAGAATTTCTCAGAAATCTTTTATTGACTTGTATAACAAAAAAAGAGCCTTGAGATTAGAAGAACCTATAATTTGGTGCGTGCATTGTCAAACTGCTTTAGCACAAGCAGATTTAGATGATTTAGAAAAAGATTCCTTGCTCAATAACATCATATTTGAGGCTGAGGATGGTGATAAACTAATTATAGCAACTACACGACCAGAATTAATTCCTGCATGTGTTGCTCTATTTGTTAACAAAAATGATCCGCGATATAAAAAATTAATTGGTAAGCTTGCAAAAGTTCCTCTTTTTGACTATAAAGTTCCTATTATTGGTGATGATAAAGTTAAGATTGAGTTTGGAACAGGCTTGATGATGGTATGCACTTTTGGAGATGTGGATGATATTGAAAGATGGAGGACTCACAAATTAAATACTAGGGTTATTATTAACAAGAATGGGACTCTAAACAAACTTGCTGGAAAGTATGAAGGCCTTAAATTAGAAGTTGCAAGAAAAGAAATACTAAATGACCTTAAAAAGGGGAAATTTGTAGAATCTCAAAAAAATATCAGCCATATTACTAATGTGCATGAAAGATGTTCTACACCAATAGAATTTTTTATTGTTCCTCAGTGGTACGTTAAGATTTTGGACTTGAAAAAAGAGTTTATTGAATACGGAAATAAAATTATCTGGTATCCGGAACATATGAAGATAAGATACGAAAATTGGGTAAATAATCTCAAGTGGGACTGGTGCATTTCAAGAGAAAGATTTTACGGAGTTCCTTTCCCGTTGTGGTATTGTAAAAATTGCAACTTAGTTGTTTTGGCAAAATATGAAAATTTGCCAGTAGACCCCACACAAGATAAGCCAGAAGACAGGTGTAATAATTGCGCATCTAATGACTTTATACCTGAGACAGATGTAATGGACACCTGGATGACTTCTTCGCTAACTCCTTTAATTAATGCAAAATGGGAAGAAAAAGACGAAATAAAAGAGATTTACCCAATGAGCTTAAGAAGCCAGGCTCATGAGATTATTAGGACGTGGGCTTTTTACACAATTGCAAAATCCTATATTCACACCAAAAGTATTCCATGGCGTAACATTATGATATCCGGACATGGATTAGATAGCAAAGGTCAAAAAATAAGTAAAAGTAAAGGAAACATGATTTTAGCAGATAGTGTTGTTGATAAATATTCTGCAGACGCATTTAGGTTTTTTGCAGCTACTACAAAACTTGGCGACGATATTTTATACCAAGAAAAAGATATAGTGACTGGACAAAAAACTATTACAAAATTATGGAATGCTTTTAAGTTTGTATTAATAAATATTCAAGACTATAAAAATAGAAAAACCGATCTTGAAGTTATAGACGAATGGTTGTTGTTAAAATTAAATAAAGTTGTTAAGAATTGTACGGATAGTTTTGAGCATTTTGAATATTCTAAGGCTAAATCAGAAGTTGAAAACTTCTTTTGGAATACTTATTGTGATTATTATCTTGAGATAGTTAAAAATAGATTATATAATGAAAAAGGTAGTAAAAAATTAAGTGCCCAGTACGCACTAGACACGTCTTTACTTAAAATAGTTAAATTATTTGCGCCTATTATGCCATTTATTACTGAAGAAATATATCAAGCTAGATATTCAGGAGCAGAGAAAGTTAAATCTATACATATTTCTAGATGGCCCGAGTTTGACAAATCTTTGAAGAATACTAAAACAGAGAAAATAGGAGACAGAGTAATAAGTATAATTCAAGAGGCAAGAAAGTTTAAAACTCTTAATAAGAAATCTCTTAAAGAAGAGATATTTATAAAACTTGAGAAACAAGATTATGATTTACTGAAAGATGTAATGGGGGACTTAAAATCTGTCACAAATGCTAAAAATATAAGTGTTGCAGATAAATTTGAGTTAAGTTTTTGAAATGAATACAAAACAAAAAATAACCTTGAGAAGGTTTATTAGGACTCTGGAATCAATCAGAGGCAGACATACTGAATTAGTTTCTGTTTATATTCCTGCTGGCTACGACTTGAATAAGATTATTTCCCATTTGCAACAAGAACAAGGAACTGCTTCTAATATTAAAGACAAGACAACTCGGACTAATGTCATTGATAGCCTTGAAAAAATGATAAGACATCTTAGATTGTTTAAGAAAACACCAGAACATGGATTAGCTGTATTTGCCGGCAATAAGGCTGAAAGGGAAGGACAACAAGATATAGGTATTTGGAGCATAGAACCTCCAGAACCACTTAATACTAGGATGTATAGGTGTGATCAAACATTTGTTTTAGATTTATTAAAAGGTATGGTTGATGTTAAGGAATTTTATGGTTTAATTGTTATTGAAAATAGAGAAGCAAGTATTGGAATATTAAAAGGTACTTCTGTTACTGAGATTGCTAAGTTTGAATCTATGGTCCCAGGTAAAATTAAGGCAGGTGGGCAATGCTTAAATCCCGAGACATTAATAATGTTGGATGACGGAAATATTATCAAAATAAAAGAAGCCCATAATCCATTAATTATTATATCTGAAAATTTAAATCAAGAAACATCGGAAAAAACTCCTGTTTTAGCTAAGTGGGAGAATAATAAAGAATTGCATAGAATAATTACTTCTTATCCAAAAATAGAAATTGAGGCTTCGAAAGATCACATGTTTTTTGTGAGGACCACTAATGGAATTGAGGAGAAACCACTTTCTGAATTAAATAATGGGGATTATTTAATTATGCCTGAAAAGATCAATTTAGAGCTCCAAGACCAATTAATTGATTTTGACTATAAATTGAGAACTAATCACAAGCTGGTGAAGATACCTCCAATGATGACTCCTGACATTGCAAGAATATTAGGTTATTATCTTGGAGATGGTTGCTGTGAATTTGATAGAATTAGTTTCTATGAACAAAGAGTGAAAGTTGCAGAAAATTATAAGGAATTGTTAGAAAAAGTATTTGAAGTTGGTGTTGATTTGAGGTTTAGACAAAGTAAAAATTATTTTCAAATCAGGGTAAATAGTAGGATAATTGCTGAATTCTTTAAGAAATTCTTTACAGTGAAAGATAAAACCCGTTTAGGCACAATACCTGAAATAGTCTTGAAGTCTTCTGACAAGTGTTTAGCGGCATTTATAAGAGGATTTTTTGACGCTGAAGGTTATATTTCATATGGAATTATAGGTGCAGGAATTAATAATGAAATATTAGCTAAACAACTGCAGTTTAGCTTGCTAAGATTAGGGGTAATATCATCAGTATTAAAATATGACAACCTAAGAAATCCATACTCTAAGAAAATTAGGTATACTGTGGAGATTTCAGATACTGAATCCTTAAAAAAATATTACGATAATATGGGTTTTTCTTCTAGTGAAAAAAATAGTAAATTACTGCAAACAATTTTAAATAGAAGCAATAAAAATAATGTGAGGCAAATTGCAGTAAATGGAAGAGAGGTTGCTAAAATTTTAAGAAATTCTGGATATGATACAACTAGATTTAATTGTCCTTTATTCTTTGTAAATAAGAGACAAATGAGTAAAGAAGTTTTTAGGAAAAGGATTTTAAATCAGATTGATAATTCAATTTTGAAGAACAGGTTAAGTTTATTTTATCAATCTAATTTAATCATTGCAAAAATAAGCAGTATAGATAAAATTGGATTTATGAACACAGTGGATATAGAAACAAAAAACCATAATTTTCTTGCAAATGGACTAATTGTTCATAATAGCCAACAAAGATTTGCCAGACTAAGAGAGGAAGCAGCTCACGAATTTTATAAAAAAGTTGCTGAAGCAGTTAATAAAGAGTTTTTAGGAATTAAAGATTTAAGGGGCATTTTAATTGGTGGTCCTGGTCCAACTAAAGAAACTTTTTTTGATGGTGCATACTTAAATAATGAACTTAAAAAGAAGGTTATAGGAATCAAAGACTTAGGATATACTGGGGAATATGGCCTTAAAGAATTAGTGGAGAAAAGTAAGGATTTACTTGCCAAGGAAGATATTACGAGAGAGAAAGAAATAATGCAGAGATTCTTTGAAGCATTAAGTAAGGAGCCTGATAAAGTAACTTATGGTAGAAATGAAGTGTTAAAAGCTTTGGAATATGGGGCTGTTGATTTGCTTATTATAAGTGAAAGCTTGGATGAATTATTTATAGATGAGTTGACTGAGTTAGCAGAAAAGAGTGGTACTAATGTAGAATTTATATCCACTGACACAGGTGAAGGAAATCAGTTAAAAGATTTAGGTGGGGTGGCAGCACTCTTAAGATACCCAATTGACATATGATTACGTAATGTTTATATATAAAAATTGTAACATATCTTTATGTTCCATATTAATAAAGTTCAAATTTTGGTTATCATAATTTTTGCAGTATCACTTTTTTTTATATTGAAAATAAATCAGGATAATATTGAATATTCAAAAGGGAATATTGATTGCAATACTGTTTATCAAGGTAAAAATGCTAAAGTAAATGTTGTATTTTTGCCATATGGATATGGTGATGAAAAAAGATTCTATGAAGATGTTGACTCTTATGTTAATGGTGAGTTTGGATTCAAAAATGTAGAACCTTTTAAATCTAATTTTGAAAGTTTTAGTTTTTATGATATTGTAAGCGAAAATATTAAATGTGATGTTACAGATAATACATTTATATGTGATGATCTTAGTGCAAAAAGAGCAGCTGCTAATTGTCCTAATGACTATATAATAGTACTATATGATAGGGATGCAATAAGAGACTTAATTGTTCCTATTAGATCAAGTGCTTATTTAAATTTAGCGTCAATTAACACTGCAGATCATAGATTAGTTGTTCTCCATGAATTTGCACATATTTATGGTGGCTTGGCTGATGAATATGTTGAAGAAGGTATAGATATAGACATAGATAGATTTCAAAACTGTGATGTTAAAACTTGCCCAAGGTGGAGTCATTTTACTAATGCAGGTTGCTTTGAGGGTTGTGGAGAGATAAATTTTTATAGATCAATTGACAATGGAATAATGAGAAATTATATACTTGGTAGAGAATTTGGGATATGGAACGAATATTTGTTGGCTTTGCCATTACAATCTTAGTATTAAGCGTTAGTGCTTTTGCTATTACAAAGGACTGTGTTAATAAGGATTATTTACTTCTAGAATTAAGTTATGAATCAAGAACAGTTACTTTAGATGGTTATACTTTGGAAAATGGATGCCCGAGCGGCATTTTAAAGCGTGGAGATTTTAAAGTGGAGGTACTACAAAACAATAAAGTTGTCTATACCTCTTCATTTGACCCAGCTATAGTATTTACAGATGTTGGGGGGGAGGATAATGTGGTTAGCGGTGGAGCAAAAGTTATAGATAAAAGGAAATTTTATTTGAATGTACCTGCTGTGCAAGAAGGTCAAATTCAAATATACAATAAAGGGGTTCCTATATTAAAAGCAGATTTTGATGTTAAGCAAGAAGTTGTTAGAAGTAAAAGCGTTGGTTTACTTGATTGGGTAAATATCTTAATTGAAGACGTGAATGGCCTACTCGGAAAGATTTCCTAAAAAGAAACTTTTAAATAGGGAGTTATAACTATAAATTTATGATAAGAAGAAGTTTGGTATATTTATTTACTATAATATTTTTTAATCAGGTAGTCTCAGCTGCTGAATTTAAGAATGGTATACAATTTAGCCCAAGTAACTCTAACTTATTATTTTTTGTATTTGTTTTTGTTGTAATATTGGCTGCTTTTTTCATAATCTATAGGATCTTGAAATCCAATAAAAAAACTCTAAGAAAGAAATAATTCTGTAATAATATTGCTTATCATAAGATTTAAAAATAAAAGTAATTACGTAATATAATGCAAGATCTAAAAAACAAACTAGAAGCTATTTTATTCATAGTCTCTAAGGCATTAAGCTTACAAGAAATTAGCAAGTTTGCGGGTGTTGGAAGTATCGGTGTAGTAAAAGAGGCTCTAGAATCTTTACAGAAAGATTATAGGGATAGGAATAGTGCGCTTGAATTAAAATGTGAGTTTGATAAATGGGGTTTAAATGTCAAAAAGGAATTTTTATACTTAACAGATGGGTTACTAACTGATGCTGAATTAACTAAACCTGTCCAAGAAACACTAGCAATAATTGCACATAAACAACCTGCAATTCAATCGGATGTAATTAAAGTTAGAGGGGTTTCTGCTTATGAGCATATAAGGATTTTACTTGAAGAGGAATTCATAACCTCAGAAAAATCTGGAAGGACAAGAATGCTTAAGATAACCTCTAAATTCTATGATTATTTTAATGTTGTTGATACAGAATTAGTTAAAAACTTTAATCAAATAAAAGAAGAACCAAAAAATGAAGTTTAAACTTGAGTATATATTAATTTTTATTATTTTAATTGTTAACTTAAGTTTTAGATTATTCTTTGTTAATAGTTCCGAGTATTTAAGTAGTGATTTTGCTTATTTCCATTTAAGAAATCTAGAGACTATACAAAGTACGGGTAAACTTGAGTTTGATGAATTAAGCTATGGTGGGAGAGCTTTAATTTATCCAACCTTTTATTATTACTTTTTAGCTTTTTTTACTTTTTTTTGGAAGGCTTCTATTGTATTGAAGATAATACCTGAGGTATTAATTAGTTTATTGCCAATAATTATATTCTTAATTGTGAAATTGATTGTTAAAAACCCTTATATTTCATTATTCTGTAGTATCCTGGCTAGTTTTATTCCAATAATAGTAGAAAAAACTTTAAATCAAGGTAGTATTTATTCAATTACACTACCTTTAATTTTTTTGATGTTTTATTCATTTTTATACACTTTACGTAATAAAGAGAAAGTTTATTGGTTTGTCATTTTGTCTTTTATTTTACCTTTTGTACACCCAAGCGTATTTGTATTTGTTGTTTCAATGATTTTTTATTCAATTTTACTAATAAGTGAATCTATGCCCTTCAAGGGATTAAAAAGAGAAATGATATTGTTTTCATCATTCATACTGATATTAATTCAATTTATAATATATAACAAGGCTTTCAATGAGTATGGTATAAATTTTATATCTGGAAACCTACCTACTGGACTTGTTATAAATAATATTTATACTTTCTCTGATGTGCTGACATATATAGGTGTTGCACCCCTAATATTTGGGGCTATAGGTATTTATTTAGGTATGTTTAGATATAGAAAAAATAGTGTATTCCTCTTTACCAGTGTAATATTAAGTATTATATCCTTATTAGTCTTAAAACTTATTGATTTTTACATTGCAATGATGTTTATTGGTTTAAGTTTGTGTATTCTTTCCGGGGTTGCTCTTAAACAATTTTTTATATATTTAGATGTAACTAAGCTTTATCGATTTAGAAATCTGTTGATTATATTTATAATTTCTATAGCGGTTTTATCTATATACCCTACGTTTAATGTAGCTTATAACTTGATGGATCATACTATTAGTAATGAGGAAGTTGATATTATCCAAAAGATGGGCGTTAGGATAGATGATAATAGCCCTGTTCTTGCTGATGAAGATGAGGGTCATTACATTACTTATTTTGCTGTGAGAAAAAACATTGTAGATAACTATTATTTGTTGGCACCTAATTCAAAAGAAAGATTGAATGATGTTGCTAGTGTCTATAAGTCATGGAGCAGAGCATTAGCATTAAATATATTGAAGAAGTATGGAGTTAGGTATATATATTTATCTGAACGAACAAGACTTAAATATAACATTGAAGATTTAAAGTATGTGGAAGATGAAAACTGCTTTACAGAAATCGAGAGATTGGGGGGGAATAAGTTCTACGAAATTAGATGTTAATAGGTTTCTTTTGATATTAATTGTGGCTTCTTCATTGACTTTGGCTATTCCTAACTTACTTAAGACTTATAAGGGTGATGAAGGTTTAATTGGAGATCAGAGTTACCTGTATGTTAGGTTGGCAGAATATGTTGCAGCAAATAATCAGTTTCCTGATTATGATCAATTGAGTTTCCAGGGAAGACCATTCAAATATAATCCTGGTTGGATATTTTTATTAGCTAGCCTTCATAGTCTTGTTGGTCTTAGCATTAGCGCATTATCGAAGATATTACCAGTTATATTTGGCGTGTTAACTATAATTTTCTTTTTTCTTTTACTAAGAAGATTTAAACTATTAAATTCGCAAATAACTGCTGCAGTTTTTATATTTCTTCTTAGCCCTCCATTCGTTTATATATCTTCTATTAGTAGCCCATTGGTAGTAGCAATCTTACTATCAATTCTGGGTTTTTATTTTTTTAGTTTTCGTGGTAAGCTTAGTTTTGTTTTATCCGTATTTTGCTTTAGTTTAATTCCATTTTTTATGTTATTTTATGGCCTTATTATTATGGTACTATTGTTAATATATGTTGTAATTATTGATAGACAGCAACTTAAAAAAGCATTGCTTATTTTATTTCTTTTCTTGCTTATTTATTTGTATTTCATAATTTTTCTTGGTCCTATCAATCTATCAGATTTTTATGCCAATGAAAATACTGAATTTCCCATCGCGGAATTTGGTGCAGCATATGGGATTAGCTTGTTTGGTTTAATTCTTTCTTTTTTCGGGATGTATAAACTTTATTTTAAAAAACAGGTTAAAATTTTTCTATATTTGTCGTTACCAATCCTAATCTTTTTGTCAATTAAATATTTAGAATTAATTCCTTTACTTAACATATTAGTATCAGTATTAGCGGGTATTGGGTTTGTTAATTTATATAAAATGAAATGGGAGAGCCATTTAATTAAAAGAGTAACTTTAGTTGTTTTAGTGATAAGTATTGTGGCATCAAGCTTAATATATGTAAATAGATTGACTACAATAAATCCAAGTGTCAGTTTGATTGATGGTGTAAATTATTTAGAAAGCATAGGTGACCCAACAGATACTGTGTTTGCTCATTATAGTTTGGGATATTATATTAATTATGCTGGTAAAAAGAATGTAATGGATTCATATTTCTTGTATGCCCCTAATTTCAAGAAAAGGCTTTATGACAGTAATAGATTCTTTTATTCTGAGGATGTAGTATTAATTGACAAATTTATTAAGGATTATTCAATAGACTATGTGTTATTTGATAAAGACACTTATAACTTGCTTTATGGGGAGAAAGACAAAAATAGATATTTACCATTCTTCTTAAGCAACTATAAACGCTTTAGATTAGTTTTTAATAATACGGAAGTGTCAATTTGGAGGGTCTATCCATGATCATAAGAGAATTCTTTTTAATGTTTGTATCTTTCGTGACTTTATTTATAGCTTTATTTTGGATACAAATTTTTCTATTTAGGGATAAAGAACAACAGGAAATTGTTCGAAAAGGCTATAGTGTTAGCATAATAGTGCCTGTTCATAATGAAGAGTCTACAATTAAGGATACTTTGGAATCTTTGATGAACATTGATTATCCTAAAGATAAAATTGAGATTATAGTTGTGAACGATGGTAGCACTGATAAAACTAAAGATATAGTTGAAGGGTATAATAATCGAGGGGTTAAATTAATAAATAAATCTAAGTTTGGAAAAGCGGCAGCTGTAAACACCGGGTTAAGGCAAGTAAATAGTGAAATCTTTGGCATAGTAGATGCAGATTCTATTGTTGATGAAATGTCTGTTAGTAATATGTTACATTTTTTTGATAGTGAAAACACTGGAGCAGTGATATCTTTAATAAAGGTTAAGAATCCTAGGAACATGTTTGAAAAGTTACAGCACTTAGAGTATATTTTTTCCGCTTTTAGTAGGAAACTGATGTCTAATGTTAATACTTTATTTATAACTCCTGGAGTTCTTACGTTATATAAAACAGAAATTATCAAGAGGTTGGGTGGCTTTGACGAAAATAACTTAACAGAAGATTTAGAAATTGCAATGAAGTTAAGGTATAATGGTTATAATATCTTTATAGAAACAAATTCTGTTACTTATACGGCAGTACCTAGGACTTTTAAGAAGTTATGGGATCAAAGAATCAGATGGTTTAGGGGATATTTATACAATACTAAGAAATACAAAGATATGTTTTTTAGCAAGAAACATGGTTTTTTGGGGTTATTTCAAGTACCTTTGAATTTTATAACTGTTTTTTTGGTAGTATTAAGTTTTACACTTGCATTCTATGAAATCCTTAGATTAATTTATGAATTCATAATAAAATTAGTTTCATACAAAATGGACATAATTTATACTTTCAATATACCTTCTATAAAAGAAATTATTTTTAAGATGGACTTAAAAATACTATTCCCGATTTTAATTTCATTTATATTGGCGTTTTATATTTATAACAAGGCCCATAAAGCAGCTAAGGAGAAGTGGAAATTCCCAATGGCATTACTTTTATATGTTACTATTTATCCTTCTTTGAGGATTGCTCATTGGATTGCTGCCTTAGGCAAAGAAATTATGGGGGCTAAAAAGAAATGGTAAGAGTGTTAAGGAAAAGAACTATGTTGTTGATAAGTCTCATAGTAAGTTTATTAATATTTTTTGCTGGGTTTATTCTTGGTTATGCATTAGATAAAGCAAGGATTAGTGATGTAGTAAAAGAGATTGATGCTATTGAGTTTGATAGAGATAGTTATATTACTGAACAATCATTTTTTGATTTATTTGGCGGTGATAAATGTGCATCAATAAACACAAGATTAAACAGCTTAAGTAAAGATATTACTGATACAGGGAAGATATTAACTGACTATGAATTAAGAGGTATTTTTACAGGAGGCGAATACAAAAACTTAAAAGAAGAATACTTCCTATCTGAAATAAAATTATACATAATGCTAAAAGAGCTTAAAAACAATTGCAATCTAGACAGACCAGTGATATTATTTTTTTATGACCAGGAAGATTTGGTTTCCAAGCAACAAGGTTATGCATTAGATGCAGTAGTTCGCAGAACACAAAATATAACTGTGCTCTCTATAGATAGGGAATTGAGTACTAACCCCCTTATTGAAATAGTAATCATGCACTATAATGTAAATAAAAGTCCGGTTACAATCATAAATTTTGACCAAAAATTGGATGGTTTTGTAAGTGTTGAAGAACTTTTAAAAAAAATAGATAAAAAATAAATTTATAAGTAAACTATATATAGTATTTTTATGGGTTGTGAACTCTGTGGATCAACTGGAGTATTATCTAATTCTATAATTGAAGGAGTGATACTAAAAGTCTGTGATAGGTGTTCTAAACATGGTAAAGTTATTGCACTTACTGAATCCTTAATAGAAAGTAAAGTTAAAAATTCTAAGAAGATTTTTAGAAATCTAAGTGAAAGTTTGATTTCACTTAAAGGGCAATATGGTATTCTTATTAAAAATGCGAGGATAAAACTTAATTTAAGTCAAGAAGAACTTGCAAGAAAACTCTTAATAAAGGAGTCACTCTTAAGAGGCATCGAAAATAGCAAAATTGAACCGTCTTTAGCTTTGGTTAAAAAATTAGAAAGCTTCCTGAGCATCAGAATCACTGAGGAGATAAATATGGATAAACCAATTAAATTTGAAAAGAAAAGTGAAAGTTTTACTATTGGTGATTTGGTTAATGGACAAAAGTTTAATGATTAGAACGGAACTCCTTCAATACTTTCATCTTCAAAGTTAGCATCAGTGCCTTCAAAGTCAGTTATTCCCGAGTCATGTAAATTTAATATATAGTCTATTAATAATTGATGTTCATTGTCTTGGATAATTAATATTGGAAAAGGTTTTACATCTTTTTTGTCTATCTTAAAATTTCTTGGAGAAATTTGTCTGAGAATTGTGAATCTTTCTGGATCTAGGCCTGTTAAGGCTATGGTTTCTTCTGGAGACCATAAAAAGCTGTTTAATGCGCTTGACCTTACCAATGTACAAGGGGGGAAGGGATCATGGTTATTTTTGTTACGGTAGACAAGTGGTCCATTATGACCATCTATTTGGTCATGTAGAACTAAGATTAAGCTCAATGGTAAAACAATGGAATATAAAGTACCATTTGAGAGAATATCATAGAGATTTTCTCTGGAACCTTTGAATTTTCTTATTCCACGCACTGGGTGTCTATAATAATGAAAATTTATTCTGTGGTTTGGTTTTGATAATTGAAGATGCACATACCTTGATATTTGATGATCTTGAAGTTTTGATGTGTTGCTATGTCTAGACCAAGCTTTGACCTCCCGCATAACTTTACGTTTTTCAGCTGTTAAATCAGGTTTTATTTTATGATCATCGCCATTAGACCCTTGGAGAGTATATAAATCAGTTAAACTACCTCCAAAAAAGCCTTTTGATAAAACTTCGTAATATGTACCAAGTTCCACTGGTTTTAGCGAACAATGAGGATAGTCTTGCAATAACATCAGCTGCATCATTCTTTGAGGTAACTCTACTCTTGGATAAACTGGCTTAAATTCTACTGAATGATGTGGAAGGATTTGGTGGACTAATTTTTCTAGACTTTTAGGTTTTTCAGCTAAATCCATAAGTGATTTACATTAGTTTATTTTAAAAAGCATTTATCTATTTAAGTATATATATTTGGTTTATACCTAAACGAAAGG
>Ga0209541_10010657_pt1 | contig 14593 bp, 22 predicted proteins | sample RifCSPlowO2_01_FD_184027 | JGI IMG/M metagenome (GOLD analysis project Ga0209541, IMG submission 184027) | Groundwater microbial communities from Rifle, Colorado - Rifle CSP2_plank lowO2_0.1 (SPAdes) (version 2) | ecosystem: Environmental > Aquatic > Deep subsurface > Groundwater | place... | reverse complement strand
AAATCTTTTTTCAACTGGCTGCACAGTTATTCTCGGCACGCAGTTGACGAAGAACCTGTGCGTTGCCACGCTTGTAAGGCCCGGCGTTTCCAGAGACTCCGCCTTCACGTTCAGGTTATGGTACATATCGCATACAAGGTCCACGCTTGACGGCGCGGCCCTCCATGCAGCGTCAAACGGGCTCCAGTCAAGCGCTGTCCAGCCGGGGCCGGTTGTTTCCGTGGAGCCGTCTATGTTGTAGAACGCATTGCATATGCCGGGCGTGCATTCCTTTGTCACGCCTGTTGTGCGGTTGCGCAGCTGCGCGGTAACGAGGAAATCCACCGCCATGCTCCTTGTGAAGTTCGGTTCGGGGGAGGTTGTCGGGATAATCTTGTTCACGACTCCCGGGAAGATTACCGAGATATTTATCTCGCCGGCCACGACGCTGAAGTTGCCAGGGATAAGCGAGAAGTTCCATGCGCCCAGCGTGTCATTGGCGAAGACGTAGAAGCCGAAGACGAAAGGCGGCAGGCTGGATGTGTCGTAGCTGCATCTGTAGGCGTCGCTTATGTTGCTCATTGTGCACAGCTCGTTGACGCAGCCCAGCGACGTCACGGCGCCGCATATCTTTGCCTTGTCTATGCCCTTGCTGAGCGCAACATCGGGGTCAGTAATCTTTGCGGAAAAGTTGACTGTCTCGCCGATGCTCACGACAGAAGGCTCCACCCTCGCCTCTGAAATCTCCGGCGGCAGGTTGACTGTATACGCGCCGCCGGCAATCCCTGAAAGCCCGCCGGGAACAAACAGCACGCCGGTAGACACGTCTGACTGGTATTTCAGTGTGTCAATGGGTATCTCCCAGAAGCTGAATGTGCTGTTGTAGTACAGGGCCTGGCTCCATCCTTCCTGCGCAATATAATCCTTGGCGGATATTGTTATGAACGTGACATTCGTGTTCGAGTTGTTGCATATGATCTTTCCGCCGGATGTGTCCGAGACAAAGCAGGCAAGGAAGCCCGTTATCATGTCGGCCCTGTTCGCGAGGCTTCTCGAAAGCCCGAGGCCCACGCTTAATGTGTTTGAACCGTCGAAATAGAACCTGAACGAGCCGGTCGCGGGTATGCCGTCAAACCTCTCGCCTGCCGGCGGGTAGCCGCTTTTGTACAGCCCTGCTGCTGTTGCCATTATCGTGGCGCCCTGGCATTTAAGCGGCACTGTCGGCACGGTCCATTGCGCAGTGCAGGGTGACGAGCTGCACGTGCCCTGTATGCCCGTCATGTCCGCAGCCGTTGCCTCGATTTTGCATGTCCCGTCCCTGGCGTCTACCTGCATGTAAGCCGGTGAGGGGCACGCGCCGTGATAAGCCGCATTTATGGTGATCTTGTCCCCGGGCCTTGTGTTCCCGGAGCCGGATATGCTTGCGGAGTCAAGCTTGCACACGGTGAAGCTGCCTGTCGTGCCCGTGCCTATGTTGCCGGACACGTCCTCCGCCACGGCATAGTATGTGTGCGGGCTTCCTGCGTCATAAGGTCCTCCCGTATACGTGCAGGGCGAGCCGGCGCAGACCTTTTTGGCAATCGGGTCGCCGTCAACAAATATCCAGACGTTTTTTATGCCGCCCGCGTCCGTTGCTGTCGCCGTGTACGTTACCGGTGTGAGCGAGCCGATTTCAGCGGGCGAATGCGTTATGCTTACAGCGGGCGGCGTGCTGTCGCTCATGCTGCAGCAGATGTTTATGGGAAACTGGCCGCACTGGCCGATGTGGGCGTTGCTTGCGCTGCTTATCGATGCAAGGCACGTGTCGTAGCCCGCGCACGAACCCGCATATGCGCACGATATCGTGTTGCTGCCGGAGCTTATGCAGGCTGCTGTGGGATATGTGCTTACGGAAGGCTGCTGCACGTGGGCGTTTGAGGATGATGTAAGCCTGAGAAATGTGACATAACTTCCTGAACATGCGCTCGACAGCGTTATCCCTGTCATTTCCCTGCATTTCAGGTAGTACTGCGCGCCGGCGATGCCGGGAGCCGCGGCATGCGTGTTTGAAGTCCCGTAAAGCTTCAGCACCGTTATTTCCGATGCAGAAGGCGGCGAGGCGCCGATGCTGCACGAAAGCGCCGCGTAAGAATAGCCGGTGTAAGCATATGCCACCACAGCAACCAGCAAAAGAAATGTGTAGCGCTTCATGCAATCCTAACAAATAATTGTAATGCGGGGTATAAATTGATTTTGCGCGCTTATCATTCGGAGGTGCAGTATAAACCGGAGATTTGTGCGTACACATGGAATCTTTGATTCTATGTTGTCTTTGAAGAAGTGAAACTTCTCGGAGATCTTCAGAGAAACGAAGTTTCTCTGAGATTCCGAAATCCAAAGGATTTCGAGAATTCCGAAAAGCTTTGCTATTCGAGAACCCTGCTTTCTGAAGATATCGTAACCGGATTAAATGTCAATATCTCTGAGGGTAATATGACGGGTTCTAATGATTGTGTCCCATAAACGCATGGCAGAAAACAGCTGAAAACAAATCCCATCCAAAATTTTCCATCATCCGGCGGCCTTTAGCGATATGCGATATTCCGTATATGAAAAGGCCGGAAGCGGTCTTATTCTTGTTTTAGATTCATTGAAAACTACTATCTTCAGATGATAGATGAAAGCAATGTTCTTGAAAGAAATCCTCAACTTGCAGAAAGTGAAGCTTTCCCCGGATTAGTTGATGGTGACAAAAGGGTTTCGTTTTTTGTCAAAAACTAAAATTAATCTCATTCAGTTCAGGGCAACTAGCACGCATATTTTCAGAAAGCTTCGCTTTCTGAATATTCAGAAGCCTCAAGCATCTGAATATGACGGTTTCATTTTGCAGGGAACCCTTTAGGGTTCTCTGGAAACTTCAGAAAGCATCACCGACCCCTGCGTCAGGACCTGTGTCAGAAGCAGTAGGGCTGGGGCTATCGGCCGCAGCCGGGTCCCCGCCAACGGAATAGGTTCCTGTATCATAACTCGTGCATGAGGTGTCGCCGCCCGTTGCCCAAGCGCCTGTGTATATGCCGTCCCTGAAGCTCGCTGCCATCTTGACAATGCAGCCGCTTGCATCCGCAGAGACAAAATTTAAGTTCTCGTCTTGGCCTGGGAATTTCATCAGCGAAACCCTTCTCCAGGCATACGAGGTTGAAGAACTGTACAGCTTGTAGTCGTTGCCGTATGATAAAACGTCGCTAAAATAGAGGGTGCCTGGCGCCTTGGACTGGTAGAGAACGATGGTGTAATAGTTTCCTGCCTGTATCCAAGCCCCGTCAGGAAATGTAAAATTTGTCCAACCGTCAATGGACGATCCAACGTTTGTGAAAGGAATACCGGCGGATGTGCCGCCGTTGACTATTGCGCCTGAAGCGTCCTGGATAAAAACCCGGTAGTTGACGGGGTATGCGTTCGTTATGCTTGGTTCTGCCGCCTGCCTTGAGATACGAAGGCGAACCCTGCCCAATACAAACGATGAAGAAGCGGTAAACCCGGCGATGTCCGTTCTGTTTTGTGGAGGCGGCGGGAAGAAGGTGAAATTAATCCATCCGGCCAACCCGCCTGACTGGGACATGGCAACGTTGCCGGTTAACGTGGCGACCTGGTAGCAGAAGTCCAGCCTGTCTTCCCCGTTCCGCGGGGTGAACCAGAGGGTTCCGCGCCTTGCGGCTGTGCATGTCGGCCTGGTGGGGCCGGTTTCGATGCCTCCACCCGCTGAAGCGTCCTGCCAGCTTCCGGCGCCGGCCGCGTCTGAGGTCAGCACCTTGCCGCTTCCGGCGCCCGCAGTTATCTTCAGCCCGTTTGCCAGCTCGGCTATGTCTATTATCCCGTTTGAGTTTGAGTCAACGCTCGTAAGGTCGCTTGCGCTTTTCGCGACGTCCTGAAGCGGATGGTATGCCTGCGTGCTTGTTATCGCGATGACGAATCCTGCAGAAGCGAGGATAGTAACGAGAATCAGCAGCGTGTTGAAATGCCTTTTGGATATGTTGATGACGAGCTTCATTTTAAACACTGGAAGTGTTTGAAAGAAATGCGATAATTATGCAGCGCATTTCATTAGTATCTGCAAATAATTGTGCTGGGGTGGTATATAAAATTTTTAGAATAGCTTTTTGGTGGTACAGAGAGGCTATGCCCGTTAACCTTACAGATTTTCACACGCGTTCTTTTTGTAAGGTTAACGCTTTATTTTTTCCTCAAGAGATTTTATCAGAGGCCTATATAGGCCAATCCGTCTTCTTGAAACGTGCAGCAAAGAAGCCAGATCTTCTTCTGTGCTGCCTGCCTTGAATCTTCTCTTCGGCACGCTATACTGCACGAAGCTGTTCCTTGTCTTTCTCTTGCTGAGTGCTACGCCGTAGAATCCCAGTGCATTGGCGTATTTTTGCAGGCTCCATGATTGTCTTCTGATTATGCGGGAGTAGAAAATATCCGCCTTTGAGAGCCAGTCGTAGGCCTCGGCGATCTCTTCAATGCCGGTATACTCGTTCAGTATGTTTTCCTCAAGCCACGCCAAGACAATTTCCGGCCGCTCGCTGTTTTGGATTGCCAGTGCTGCGCTCTGGATGCTGGTTGCTTTCAATACGAGCCGCACCGTCTCGAATATATTGTCCTCTTTTCCCCTGTCGCCCAATTCACCGGCGTTTCTTAATGTCACTTCAGGCTTCAAGGTTTCCAGGTCCATCAAAGCCGCCCTTATGTCGCCGTTGCTTGTCCTGCACAGCTGTTTCAGGGCGGCTTCTTCGTATTTTATGCCTTCAGTTTCGCATATCAATTTTAGAAAGCGCGCTATCTCGTCCGCGCGCAGCTTCTGGAATTTTACCATCTTGCAATAATTGCGCAATGCGGCTAATTTCATATCGTAGGGGTTTGATGCGACCAGAACTACCGGGAACCGGCTTGATTTTATCAGCTCAACAACGTGCTTTGAAGAATCCAGCTGCTCCAGGTCGTCGATCAGCAGTATCTTTCCCTTTGAAAACAGGCTCTTCTGCTGCGCGGCTTTCAATACAGATTCCTTCAATACGTCCGCCTGGTCGTTTGCGTGTCTCTGCAATAACTCCAATCCAAGCTCTTTTGCAGCAAGTTTCACAGCAAGCGACTTCCCGACGCCCGGCGGGCCATGAATCATTAAAGCGCCTTTTTTCCAACCTTTTATCCATTGCAATATCTCTGCGGTTTGCTGCCTGTTGCCTACGAATTCCTGCAGCGATCTGGGCTCGTATTTCTGCAAAAGCATAGAATTACCTGTTTCTCTTTCTTATGTATGTTTTATAAATGCTCTCAATAATATCAAAATATGGATTTAACAGCAGTAATTAAGAAGGGAGAAAAGCAGTTCGTTGCATTGTGTCCTGAATTGGATGTTGCTAGTCAAGGTTATACCATTGAAGATGCTTTGAAGAATTTGAAGGAAGCCGTCGAATTGTATATAGAAGAAATGGGAATACCTGAAGGTGTGGAAGAAAGTGACACTATAATTGTCAGATTTGAGGTAAAAGACCATGCAAAGGCTTCCAGTGCTATCAGGTAAGGACATCATAAAAGCTCTTACTAAAGTCGGCTTTCAAATTGCTAGACAAAAGGGAAGTCATGTTATTCTAATTAAAATAACTGAACAGTCTAAAAAAGGAGTTGTTGTTCCAAATCACAAAGAAATAGATAAAGGAACGCTTCTGGAAATAATTCGTCAAACAGGAATGACAAGAGAAGAATTTTTGAAACTTATAGGATAAGTAAATATCCACAGTAAAAACGAAAATTTAAGGATTCGATGCATGTTATTAGCATGAGAAAAAGAGCCGAGACCTATCGCTGCGGCAGATGTGAGATAGAATTTTCGAACATTTATGCGCTCAGGCGCCACAGCAGGAAGCACACAGACAGCTTGGCTGAAATAATGATGCTGAAACAAGGCCACATGCCGATAGAAACAAAGTTTGGCGGCGAGTTCAAGGGCAAGAACAAGATAATAGTGTCTTAAGCTGCCTGTGGAACATAACTTGGATAAGCTTTTCCTACAACTTCTTTTCCTTTTCTGATTGCAGCCTTTGCTGCTGATTTTGCCAGCCTGCCTAACGGTTTGTAAAATGGCTCTGAATGTGCATCCTGTATGAAAGCAGCATAGCCTTCTCCCGAAGGGCCGCTATAAGGCGCCCAATCTGCAACTTCTCCAAGCTTCCAGGCTTTTGGGTAGGGGTTGGTTCTCTTTATCATTTCAGCTTTTTTATCTTTCCCGAGTCTCTTTGCAGTTTTGTGTTTAGCATAAGTTGTAACAGATTCCATTAAAGCAACACCATCTTGGTCAATTTCTTCGCCTTTTGCTACCTTTGAAGATTGAGCATGCGCAAGTTCATGTTCTGTCGTGAGTTTTGCTATGTTATAAACAGTTTCTTTAGCCCATTCTACACTTTTTTTGTACATTTGCATTGCTCGTTCTACGAAGCTAGGAATATGTTTGTTTACAGCCACATATTGCACTTCTCCGTCTTTTCTAATTCCGGTTTGGCCAAGAACGCCTTGAGGTAAAGATGTAAGATAAATATCATTTTGCAAGGCTGCATAGTTAGGATCTCTTAATCCAGCAACTTTTGTGAGTGTAGGTGCTTCAGCTATAGCTTCGGCTCTTCCATCCCTTACTCCTCTAAAGAGCTCCTCATGCAATTCTGCTGTTACTGACATAACTATCCAATAGCATATGCGTCCCGACTTCTTAAAGTTAGCCCTTTTTAAGCGTTTTAAGGGCTGTGAAATATGGCCTGCTGAGGAATACCGCCAGAACTATATCTCATGAAAAGAAATCAGGGAATATGCCGTTGAGTTTTATTTTTTCTGTATTTTTGAAATGTTTCTTTCAGCTCTTCTGTTGTTAGCTGGTGAACTTTCTTTTTTGCAAGCTCTTTTGGCGCATCTTTAATTATATTTCTGACGTTTTTGTTTTTCTTGCTGTACAAAATGCCAAGGAATTGCCAGAAATTATAATCGAGTAATTTTTTCTGTTTGAGCATTATTATCGAAGAGTTTACGGCTTTCGGGTAAAACGCTTCTGCGGGAACGTTTGCCATATATCTAAGCCCGCAGCAGTCGTTCACTGCGACAGCAAGCTTGCCTTTTGCCTGGAGTTTTTCTGCAAACTCGCGCTGGACGCACAGCACCGCTGATTCCCAGCTGTGCCTCAGCAATTCAACCAGCAGATCCTGCGATATGCTGTAAGGAATATTGGAAATAATCTTGTTGAAAGGAATTTGTATTTTGCCGTTTCTTTTATCGGCAAGCACTTTCATTGCATCGTTATGCATCACTTTTGTGTTGCTTATTTTTCCTAGTTCCGGAAGAAATCTTTCATCAATTTCTATTGCAATTGCATTGCAATGCGCAGCTATTTTCCTTGTCAGGTTTCCCGCGCCCGCGCCTATTTCAAGAACAGTGTCTTTGCTGCCCAGCTTTGCCAGCTGTACTTCAAAGTCCAGAAGTTCCTCGTCTTGAAGGAAGAACTGGTCCCTGGACTTGAGCGGCTTGATATCCATAGCTAGAATTAATGAAAAAAGCTTAAGTCCTGAACTTTGCAACGTTGCTGAGGACGTCCTGATGCGTAAGGAATAAGGCCCTGCAGCAGTACCTTTCAAGCCCCAGGTCGTCGAGCACCTTGGCTGTTTGCTCCCCGTTGCCTATTCTTTGCTTGTAAGTCTCCCACAAGCCGCCTACCGGCTTGCCGCATGTTATGCATCTCACGGGTATAATAATTTTAATCACCTTATCTCTTGCTTTGCTGCTTCGTTGCCCTTGGCCCGTCCTTGCTTCTCGATGGCTTGTGGGGTTCAGTTCTTCGCGCGTCTGATATCAATAAAGTACGATCGTAGTCAATATAAGCCTGCTTGAGGTTGCTGTCCTTGGAAAAGTTCACAAGCGCGTTCGCAATTGCCGTCCGTGAAGCGTCTGCCTGCCCCCATATGCCGCCTCCTGAAACGATCACAGAGATATCAACTCTTTTCGCTAGATCGCCCGAGATCATTACGGCTTCCTTGATTCTCATCTGCTTGAAGCGGGGTCCTATAAAATCAAGCGGCGTTCTGTTGATTGTTATATTGCCCTTCCCTTCTTTGATGGTTGCCCTTGCTATTGACCTTTTCCTTTTGCCGACAGTTTGGATTATTTTTGCTTTCCTTTTCTTTTCTGCCTTTTCTTCCTGCTTTTGCAATACTTGTTCTTCCATAATCATTCTCTCCAGCCAAGGTGTTTTGAAAGTTCTGCAATAGTAATATAGTCTGTACGGATCTCCTTTGTAGCTATGCTTTTTGCATTCTTGTCTTCATTGTTTGCATACACGCGCAGCATCTTCAGTGCCTTGCGCCCCTTCGGGGTTTTGTACGGCAGCATGCCGCGTATGGCCCTCTTTACAATCATTTCGGGCCTTGTCGGGAAGAATGGCCCGTGCTGCGGGCTGCCGATCTGCCTGAGATTGGTATATTTCGCAACTATTTTCTTCTCGTCGCCTGTTATTATTATCTTCCCGGCGTTGGTAACCGTCACTTCTTCACCCTTAAGCAGTTCTCTTGCTACGCTGCTCGCGAGCCTTCCCAGCACAGCATTCTTGCCGTTGATAATCATATAAGAATCCTTCCCTTTTCTTTTGCATCAAATATCTTTTCAAGCTCGAAGCATCTGCCGCCTGCTTGCTTAATCTTCTCCCTTGCTGTCTTCGAATACTTCCAGGCGTAGACGTTGACTTTTTTTATTATCTCGCCGCCGCCAACAACCTTGCCTGGCACAACAATGTTCTCGCCATAGTTTGCATGCCTTTCTATCTTTCCGATATTAACGGCAGATTTCCTTCTTCTCGATTTTTCAAGATGTTTTGCAACAACTAGATAAAACTTCTCTTTTTTCCTTTTCAGATTGCTGATAAGTTTTTCCATGTTCGGGTCTGTAGGCCCTGTTGGGTGCGGCATAACAAGCTCACATTTAATCAGAAACATTTAAGTGCCTTCGTTTTGAGGGGAGGTATTGGAACCTAAGGTTCCAATGCCGGGGAAGAGATATTCTAAGCCCTTTCTTTCCGCAAGCGCTTTCTTTTTAAGAAAGGGCTTTTTCGAACTCTTGAAGACACTAAGCCACAGGATTTCTATCACAGCAGCAGTCTTAACTGCGCTCTAAACTTAAGCTGTGCCTTAAGTAAGGCCCGGCTATCTTTTTCGTGATAACCGTCCTGCCCCTTTGGCCATTCCCTAGCCTTTTCGTGAAGTTTATTGAAGTTTATTTTTCTTATTTTTCGCAAGCGTTTTTGCGCGCTTGCTTGCGCAAAAAGGCTTCTCGGGAACCCCGGCTCTGCAATTATAGTCATGCAAAGAAAGAATCGATATATACTTTCTTTGCTGACTATATGTGAAGCAAATAAATTATATCCTGTTTATTTATTTGCTTCACTATAATCTTGGAAAGAAGGGATTAAAAGTAGTTATGCGTTCAAGCATCCAGTATTTTCTCGAATTCCATGAATTTGTCCAGATGTCTCTTCAAGGCATTTTGTCGAAATGACTCAGGCAGCCTATCCAGCATATACGGGGTTCTGTCAAGAACTCCCCCGCCGGTTGATAGAACATATACAATGTTGACTCCTTCAGGACTCTCAGTTATTTGTAAGAGATCAGCAGGGTCCTTTGGAACTTCGACAAAGCTTATTGCTCCCTTGTAAGATGTTAACCATCTTGCGAAAGTATAGCTTTTATTGCAGTACCTTACGATTCTGTGCTCCTGATAAGCGTCTTCGTCCGCATGCCTTACTCTGCATGATCTTCCAACGGACAATTCAACCGTCATGCAAATCACAGCTTCTTCTTCGCCTCGGCCAGGAAATCTTCTGCCTTCTGCTCCAAGACATCCAGCGCGCTCTCAACGATTTCCCGCGGTTTCAGCCCTGACACGGATTCTACGGTGAATATGAATGAATTCTCGTCGGCTTTGACAGTCACGCCGTCGCTGGCCTCGACGCATCTCATGCAGAGTATGCAGCTGGATTCCTTTGCCACTCTGGGTTTGCCGTCGCGTTTTTCAAAAACATGCGTGGGGCATACGTCCGCTATTTCCGGGCTGGCTTTTTCAGGGTTTACGCGAACAATAGGAAAATTCTGATACCCGACAACAGCCGCCTGCCATTTCACATGTTCCTTCCCGAAGCCTAGCTGTGCGGCAGCTGAAAACTTGAGTTTCTGCCTTTCCAAGAGTTCAACTATTGGAATATTCGGATCGATCGATGCAGCGTCTGCATCGCTTTTCATGTCCCCTGCAGTTACAATACAGGGTCCTTCTTTTTCAACGACAAATGTAATTTCGCAATTAGCGCAGCCTTTACCTCCGCATTTGCAGTCTTCTTTGAGCCTGTACATCTTCTGGTCGAATAAAAGCGGGATCAAGCCGAGCCTGTGGGCAACAACCTCGTCAAAAAGCCCGGAAGTATTCTCTTCAAAATCCACGTCCTCGATAGCCATTATTGGTATCTCGCCGAACATAGTCCTGCGCAGTGCGTTAGCGAAGGCAAAATCTATTCCTTCTGCAACGAATTTCAGTTTTGTGCCGTTGTGTTCGAGAATTTTAACCTGCATAATTATTTCCTCTTACACCCTGCGTCCACGCCGTCCGCCCTTTTTCTTGCAGCCGTCGTGGGGTATCGGCGTGACGTCTTCAATGGAGCCTATTCTGAAACCTGCTCTTGCTAAGGCGCGTATTGCCGGCTGTGCTCCCTGGCCGGGCATTTTTGATTTTATTCCTCCCGGGGCTCTTATGCGTATGTGAAGATTTGTTATGCCCATGGACAATGCCTTTTCAGCTGCCTTTCTTGATGCAACCATGGCCGTGAATGGTTTTCCCTTGTTCATGTCTTTATCCGACACCATGCCGCCTGAAACAGTAGCAATGGTTTCGCTGCCTGTAACGTCAGTTATATGTATTATAGTATTGTTTAGCGACGAAAAAATATGCGCAACCCCCCATCGTTCTTTGTCCATTTTATTCACCTGCTTCACTTATTATCGGTTCATCTTTCATAGAATCACTCTGCTTTTTCATTTTTCCCCTTTTCCATGACAGCTGTTTTTATCTTCGGGCTGAGGGAAACGCTTTCTTCTTCCTCTTGCTTGATTATGTAACTTGGCCACCTGATTCTTCTTCTGTCCACTAGTATGTGGCCGTGAACAATAAGCTGTCTTGCCTGCCTTGGGCTGTGTGCAAGGCCTTTTTTGTGTACGATTGTCTGCAATCTTCTTGAAAGCAAATCGCTGAGGTTTGTCTCAAGTATATCGTCAAGGGTCTGGCATTTTATCCCGAGTTTGTTCAATTTCTCTATGAGCACCTTTTCCTTTTTCACATCGTGATGCGCCTGCAGGTCCCTGGCGCGCCTGCGGAAATCACGCAGCACCCCTTCTGCCCTCCATATTTCTTTTTTTCTGCGTAAGCCATAGTCCTGTTCGAGCTTTTTCTCTCTTTCTATCCTGTCCTTGTCGTAAGGCTTCTGCGGCCGCGAATATTTCTTTTCCTGTCTTTTCGGGTGTCCCATGATTGATCACACAGAAACGTAACATGCAAGATAGTGGATCAGCATTTGCAATTTGTGATTCTGTTTTTCAAGTACTTCAATATCCAGACCATCTGTAGATCTCATTCGAGCTTTATAACTTGCTAACCACGGATCTGTTTTTTCTTGAAACATTTTTCTGCCCCATACTAGACCCTCTTTACCGCCGTTATCGTAAATAAATTTCGTAGTTTCCATCGCTGATCTTCTAGAACTGTCCATATCACTTCTTCTCCTCTTTTGCAGCGGGCTTTGCAGCTTGCAGGATCTTCTTTTTCACAACACCGACAGTTTTCTGGCTGCGGAATGAGGATCTTGTGCGCTGGCCTCTTACAGGCAGGCCGAATTCATGCCTTACGCCCCTGTAGGCGTGCATTTTTTTGAGTGTGTTTATGTCCTCCATTTTTTTAAACTGCAACTCAGAACCATATACATGCACATTGGCGCCGGTCTCGGTGTCCTTTCTTCTGTTCATCATCCATGCCGGTATCTCCTTGTTTTCTTTTGCCAGTGATTTCACAAAATTTTCAAGCGTTTTTATCTCTGCTTCAGCCATGGTACCAAGCTTCTTTTTTCCGTCTATGCCGGTCTTCTGGAGTATTGCGTTGGTGAGCATGAAACTTATGCCCGGGATTTTTCTCAAGCCTCTGCTTACAGGAAGCTCGCCGTTTATGTCAGTTGCAAGAAATCTTACTATCCTCCTGACTTCAGTTTTCTGTTCAGCCATTAAATCGCCTTTGCCCACTTGAATTTTCTTGGGTCTCTTCCAAGTTTCATCATATTTTTTTCGCATTTGAGGGCGTCAAACCACAATATTTTGCCTGTTTTACCGATAACCATCTTCCCCGTCCCTTGCTCTACCTTCTTTGAACAAAAACTGCAGTTTGCCATAGTTATCGCCTGCCGTAACTGCCTGAGGATTCCATTTCAGTCTCACGAAGCATGAGGATGTCGCCTATCCTTACAGGGCCTATTACGTTACGCGTCAGTATCTTGCCCTTGTCGCGGCCATCAACAACCCTGGCTTTTACTCGTAAGACTCCTTTGGCGCCTACCCGTCCTATAATGTTGATGACTTCTGCAGGTGAAGCTTCTTGCATATTATCACGTTATTTGGATGCAAATTTCTCAAAAAGCGCAGCTTTTTGGAATTCTCGAAATCCAAAGGATTTTGGAATTCTCGGAGAAGCTTCGCTTCTCCCAAGATTATTCTTGATTACTTCAAAACGTCGCCGAGTTTTTTCTTGCCTTCGCCGGCATCAAGCACAGCTACCGCAGCTGTGGACACCTCTATGCCAGCCGCACGGCCCAGCTCTGATTTGCTGGATACGCGAACAAGTGGTATTTTTTTCTCGTCGCACAATGGCTGCAGATGCATAGCAATTTCTGGAGGATCGACATCATCTGCAACGACAACAAGCTTGGCTATTCCGCGCTCCACGGCCTTTGTTGCCTCGTTAAGGCCTCTCCTGATTTTTCCTGTTTCGCGAGCTATCTCGATCACTTCAAGAATTTCATTGACCTTGTTCATTATATACACCCTGGTCTCAAATACAAAGCTGTATTAAGAAACGAAACTATTAAAATTAACCTTTTTAAGGATTTTATCCGAAAGATTGCTGGGTGTCTGGCGTCTTCACCCGTCGTCTGCAATGATGGATGTCGGAGAAGCTTCGCTTCTCCCAAGATCATATCGTTATTGATATAACCCACAACTAAAATTGTGGGTTTGTTGAACGATGTGATCCCAGAGACATTGTGTTTCATCTGCTGTCTAAAGACAGCAGTTGTCAATGCCTCTGAGGATAAAGATAGGTGGTATCCTAGGTATGGAAGAGAGAAGCAAATTCCTGAAAGTAAAATGCGAGAAATGCAAGAACGAGCAGATAATATTTAACAGATGCGCTACACTGGTTAAATGTCTGGTTTGTGATGCTGTTTTAGCTGAGCCTACCGGCGGCAAAGCCAACATACAAGCAAGCATTCTGCAGGTTCTAGGCTGAAGAGAAATCTGGTTTCTTCTTCCAGTCTTCTTCAAGGGTTGATTTTATGGTGAAAAAAAAGGGAGTTCCAGAGGTTGGCGAACTTGTTATCTGCAGAATAAGCAAGATCAATCCCCATTCTGCTTTTGCCCTTATGGAAGAATACGACATAGAAGGCATGGTGCATATCTCAGAGATCACCAGCGGGTGGGTCAGAGACATCAGGCAATTCGTCAAGACGGGCGAAACAAAGGTGGCAAGAGTCTTAAGCGTTGACGATCGCGGGCGCGTATCGCTTTCGCTGAAGCGTGTAGGCGACATTGACAAGAACAGGAAGATGAAATCCTATCGCATGGAACACAGGGCAGAAAAGATGTTAGAACTGGCTGCCCAGATGCTCAACAAGAAGCCTGAAGAGGCTTATAAGGAAGTGGGCAGCAAACTGATGGAAGGCATTGGATCTCTTTATGAAGGCTTCCTCGCTGCTATGCAGAGGCCGGATTCTCTCCTGGAAATGGGCATTCCGGAGAAATGGATTGCTGTGCTGAAAGAGATTGCGGAAAAGAACATTGAGCAGAAGGAATTTGAATTCAAGGCAAAACTGGCAATTAAGACTTTTAAACCCACGGGGATATATGTTATAAAAAGCATACTGTCAGAAGCAGAAAAAATGCATCTGAAAGTGCATTACATAGCAGCGCCCTCGTATTTTGTCAGATATTCATCAAAGAATGCAAAGAAAGGAGAAAAGGAATTTCAGGAAAAGCTCAACAAGCTTGCAGAAAACAAAGAAGCTGACGTGTCTTTTGTGATTGCATGAGATTAAGAAAATGCCCAAAATGCAGCAGTTATTCGCTTAAACATGTATGCTGCGGTTCGACAACAGTCAGCCCGCATCCGGCGAAATATCATCCTGCCCGCGCAGCTTATCTGCGCCTTGCAAAGAAACCTGGACATTCTCAAAAAGCGTAGCTTTTTGGAATTCTCGAAATCCAAAGGATTTCGGAATCTCAGGGAAACAAAGTTTCTCTGAAGATCTCGG
>Ga0209541_10010656_pt1 | contig 14595 bp, 13 predicted proteins | sample RifCSPlowO2_01_FD_184027 | JGI IMG/M metagenome (GOLD analysis project Ga0209541, IMG submission 184027) | Groundwater microbial communities from Rifle, Colorado - Rifle CSP2_plank lowO2_0.1 (SPAdes) (version 2) | ecosystem: Environmental > Aquatic > Deep subsurface > Groundwater | place... | reverse complement strand
TCAAGATGCCATAAATAACAAAGCAAAAGCAGAATACAGGATTAGTTTCTTCAGCAAAAATGATTTTGAAAGTTTTAGAAGAAAAGTGGAAAAATTTCTGTATATGGCTGGGGAATATATTAATTAATAAATATGGTATATTTTTTCTTTTGGACACGATTTTCTTTTTTAAAGAAAAGTGTGAGGGGGAAGGCAAATGGAAACTGCGTGTCCATCAACGAAGTGGTTTAAAAGTCAATTACAAAGATTTAAAAACAGGGGAGATATATTTTCTGAAATATAGATGATTGAAAATGATTGAAGTTTGTGCAGTAGGCGGTTATAGCGAAGTTGGCAAAAATATGACTGCTGTTAAGATTGATGATGAAGTTCTGATTTTTGATATGGGGGTTTTTCTGCCTGCGATAATAAATTATGAAGAAGAGGGGAATGACAGGAGCAGTTTAGACAGAGTGGGGATGATAAACCTCGGGGCTGTTCCTGACGATTCCTGCATTGATGACTGGAAGGATAAAGTCAAGGCGATTCTTGTCGGGCACTGCCACCTTGATCATATAGCTGCAATTCCTTATCTTGCTGATAGATATAAAGCTCCAATCTACGGCACCCCTTTTACTATAGAAGTTATAAAGCAGATGCTGTTTGATAACAACAAGAAAATAAGAAATCCTTTGAAAGCGGTCAACATAAATGCTAAAATAAAACTTTCTGACAAGATCACAGTAGAATTCATCAATATAACTCATAGCACTCTGCAGGCTACACTTATTGCTGTCCATTGCAAATACGGCACCATTATGTATGCGAATGATTTTAAGTTTGACAATCATCCTGTTCTTGGAAACAAGCCTAACTTGAAAAGACTGAGAGAGCTTGGAAAGGAGAATGTTATTCTGCTGGTGCTTGATTCTTTATATGCTGATACCGAGATGAAAACTCCGAGCGAGAAGGTTGCTAGAGAGTTGCTGAGAGATGTTATGCTGGATACTGAATGCAGAGACAGCCTGATTATCGTGACTACATTTGCATCCCACCTTCCCAGATTAAAGAGCGTGATAGATTTTTCTCATGTGATGAGAAGGAAGGTTGTATTTCTTGGGAGGAGCATGATGAAGTATATAACCTCTGCGGAAAAATGCAAACTTGTTGATTTCAGCAAAAGAGCCGAGATTGTAGCTTACTCAAAACACATTGTTAGAAAATTAAAGGATATAGAGAAAAACAGGAAAAAATACGTTGTTGTCGCTACTGGAAATCAAGGAGAGCCAGATTCTGTTTTGAATAAGATGCTGGATGGAAGACTGCCATTTAAATTCGAGCCTGCTGATCATGTAATTTTTTCCACGAGGGTAATTCCAGACCCTGTGAATGTGGCTAATAGAAATCGTATGGAGGAGAAATTAAGAGAGAAGAAGGTGAGGATTTTTACTAATATCCATGTCTCTGTATTGCCGGATACACAGGTGGTTATTAACGGTAATGAAAGCATGAAAATTAAAAATATAGGAGATATTAGACAGGAGGAAAAAATGAAAGTTGCTTCTTTTGATCCTTTAGACTTAAAAATAAAATGGTTTGATGCTAGATTAATAAAACACAATTACCAAGGAAAAATTTTCAGAATAAAAACTAAATCAGGAAGAAGTGTCGGGATTACCAGCGGCCACAGCGTATTTAAACTAAACAAAGGAAGACTTATTGATGTCTCTGGAGATGATTTAAAAATCGGAGATTATTTGGCTATTCCTAAAAAATTTTCCTGGAGAAAGGAATTAAAAGAGATTAAAATTGATGAACATATAGATTTTTCTAAACTAAGGTATTCTAAAGATAAAACTTGGATTTATTATTCTAAAAAAAAGATTATTCCTAGAAAGATGATATTAAATAAAGAATTTGCCAGATTATTGGGATATTATTTGGCTGAAGGCTCTGCACCAAGACACATTTGTTTAACTATGGGTTCACATGAAAAAGAACAGATTAAAGAAGCTGTAAATTCAATAAAGAGTATATTTCCTGGCAAAGTTTACACTATAAACAAAGGTACTTCTTGCGAGATACAATTTGGCGCTAACATTATAAAAAGAATATTTAAAGAATGGTTTGGAAACAATGCTAGAACTAAAAGAATTCCGGAATTTGTTTTCTCCACTAATGATGAATTTAAATTGAACTTTTTAGGAGCTTATATTAATGGAGATGGTTGTTTTGAGGATAGAGCTAAAGGATCTAGAATAAGGATTAAGACTGCATCAAAAAAATTAGCTTCTGACCTTATTTACTTATTTTCTCAGGTTGGAATTTGCGCTAAATTTGATCATGAAGAAATTCAGAAAGATAGATACATTGCTGGGAATAGAAATATAACTAAATCCACAACTTCGTATGTGTTAAGGATACAAGGTAAAAACCCTCTCCAAAGGCTATTACCTTATTTATCCTTGAAATATAGAGAAAATCTAAAATTAAGGAACTCTCAAACTTATCCTCCAGAAGCCCTCCCACTGTCAGAGATTGGGATTGATCATATTATTCCTAAACCGGATACTGATTTTGGGTATAACTTAAGATGTATAAAAATGAACAAGAAAGTCACACAGACATATTTTAATCCTGAGATAATAAAAAGGGATTCAAGGGTTATTGAAGGCTTTCCCAAATTAATATTAAATGGAGATCTAACTTTTGACACAGTAATTGAGATTAAAGAATCTGAGTATGATGGAGAGGTATATGATTTTGAAGTTCCAGAAGTTCAGAATTTTATTGGGGGGTTTGGAGGAATATTTTTACATAATTCTGGCCATGCAGCGAGGGAGGATCACAGGGATATCTTGAAGATTTTAAAACCAAAATATGTTATGCCTGCCCACGACGGGAGGAAAAAACAGCTATTTATGAAAGAGCTTGCGATGGAAGAGGGATGGAAAGAAAATAGAATTTTACTGATGGAAGACGGGAAAAAAGCTAAATTGGATTTATAATCTATTCCTGTGTATAGATAAATATCTTCTCATAAAATAATTTACGAAACCCTGCTCATCTTTGCCTAAGGCTTTATAGTAAGATTTTCTTTTTTTGTATTCTATAATTATCATAGGGTATTGATTGTGCCAGAGGATTTGATTCATTAATAATCTTCCAATCCTTCCATTGCCGTCTCCAAATGGATGAATTTTTTCAAACCTATAATGAGAAATTGCTGCTAGCTCCACCGGATCTATTTTTGACTTATTTATGAATTTTATAAGTTGATTCATTAATTTTATAACTTCCTGCCAGTCTGGAGCCCTATGGTTTCCAACTCTGACTAAGTAATCACGATATTTCCCAGCTATATCTTGCTTCGTTTCTCCAAATATTTGCTTATGCCAATCTAGAATAAATTTATTAGAAACTCTTTCTCTTTTCTTCAGCATGCTTAAAAAAACTTTTGCATGATATTCTGTTTCTTTTATGTCTCTTAATGGTTTGTTTGGAGCTATTTTGTCCTTAATGATTTCTCTTGTTTCTTCTAAAGTTATTGTTGAGCCTTCTATTGCATTGGTATTGTAAGTGAATGCTACTGCTATTTCTTCTAACTCTTTTTCTTTGACAGAATCAGGAAACTTTGCCCATTCTTTTTGGAATCCACTCTTTATTCTTTCCAGCTTTTTGTGCAGTTCTTTCTTTTCCTCTTTAAGTATCCCTTCTTTAATTTCTTCCATATCTTTTGGGATTGTTTTTCCTAAGTATTTTTCTTTTGTAATTACCATTTTTCCTTTTCGATATGAATGCTGCAGATAGAAATAATTCTTTCTTTTTATAATTCTCATATAAAACTAATACCATTACATTTATTTAAACTTTTCTATTTTTCTTTAATTTGTAATGGTATATTAATTCTGAGAGAATCCACACTTCCCAAAGAGATTTTTCCTGCGTTTTTCATCATCTGATTCTTGGGATTCATCAATCATTTCTCTAATCCTTTCAATTAAACCTTCGGCCAATCCGCCAATGGTTTTTTTTGCTGATAGACAGCCGGCTGTTTCTTTGATTGTTCTCGCGGCAATGGATTTTAAGAATGGTTCAGAGCTGTCTGCTATTTTTCTTATCTCTCCAGATTTGCCCAGGATATGGTACAATAATCTAAGTTGGGTTGCAACTGTTTGATAATCGCTATAATCTCCACTAACTTTAAATACATCAGAGTCTCTTACACCCCGATCTAATAAATATTCTAATTCTAAACTATTTGGAAAATTGTCATTATCCTCGAGTCTTATCCTCAAATACCATTCTTCTGCTCCTACCTTGTCAATAAGTCCTCCGTAAATCATTGCTCCTTTTTCCCTTATAGCAGATTCCGCAGAATTTAATAATTCATTAGGAATAATTCCATTTGCTGCCTGAAGATAAGCCCTTCCAGTTTGATGGTCTCCAGTATGACAGTGATTCCTTAAATGAGATAGACTATCTTTTGCACCATCCTGAATCATTTTTACCTCCTCAGAGGGAAACATCTTCATGAATTCATTCAAAGGGATTTCTCTGACTGACTGATTTTCTTCTGCAGTTGAAAGAGGATTAAACTCTCTTGCTGTAGATTGTATTAAACTGATTACTTCATCTTCTGAAGGAACTGCGTATCGCGACAATTGGAGGATCTGAGTTGCCTGAAGTTTCTCTTCGGTTATTGGGTGTCTGAATAATTCGGCATCTCTCCCGTAAGTACTATTTGGTATCAATGTCCTATATCTTGGAATTCTTATTCTATCTGCCATATTAGACTCCCTATACTCCTCCTCTTAAAACAGCCATTGCCTCTCTTGGATTTTTCTAAAAAATTTGGAAAGATAAACCTATCAATGATAATTTTCTCTTTAATTGTTCAGGGATTTCTAAATTTAAATCGATTCCAGTTTCATTTTCGAATTGGTCTACTCTTACTAGTGTTTGCGGGTTTATATATTTCATTTTGCTTTTCTGTCGACCTGTTTCAACCATTCTTCGACATCCGGCTTTGAACATTCACAAGATTCACCTGAACCGACAAGCCCCCCCCTAACTGGAACTGTAGAATCATATTTTAATATCCTTCTGACAGGTTCTCCATAATTTTTATCTAAAACCTTTATTGTTTCCCCAACCATCATATTTCCAACAATCTGATTAGTCATAATAACACTTGGATCTGGAGCATATCTACAGCTACTGGATTTTCTTTGCTCTGCCAAGGAATTTTCAACACTTAATTTACAATCCAAACATGCACTTTCTCCTGGTTGATAAACAACTACTTGTCCTGAACGAGGGTCTGTTCCACCGCTTATTAAAGGGATACGATTTCTTACAGCAAAATAATTTATAATTGCCCTTACTGCGAAACCATCAACACAATCAAGTATCGCATCTGGATGATTTTCCTGGAAATATTTTGAATATTCATCTAATTTTTCCACTAGTCCCCTCACGTTAGCTCTTGGAGCAATTTCTGAAACTCTATCTGCCAAGGCAGTGGCTTTCATTTTTCCAACTGCATCATAAAATAATATCTGCCTATTCAAGTTTGTAGATTCAACATCATCAAAGTCTAAGATATCTATGTTTCCTATCCCTTCCAAAGCTGCTCCTAAAACAGCAAAATTTCCTAATGCTCCTGCTCCTACAACCAATATTTTTTTATCTCTTAAATCTCCTCTTTCTAATTTTCCGTCTTCTGACGAGAACCTTCTTGGAGATGCAAGCGAATATGCTATCTTTTCTACTGGCTGATCGGAGGCACTAAACGGCATCACAGCCTTTCTTAATTCTTCTGTTATAATCCCGCCCATTATTCCACTTGGTGTAACTCCTTGACTTTTTCCTTCATAAGCACTAAGTGAAACATCTTTTTGTTCTGTATCTGGATCTATAAAATACATTTCGGTTCTATCTCTATCTGAAGAAGCAGAAATAACTCTAACTCCTCTTGATCGTGCATATTTTAAAATATCCTCTTTTGATTTTTGAGAATTTGTGGCATCGATAATAACATCTGGCTTACCAATCATCGCTAAAAGTGGAGCAGACATTGGAGTGCTTACCCCCCTTATTCTTGATGTTGGATTTATTTGTTTAAGCATTGCTTCTAGCGCTTTTGCTTTCGGTTCCCCTTCCTCTGCCTGAAATAATAAAAACTCCCTGTCAGAATCTATTTTTGAATTATCATATATTTCTATATTCCCAATACCTAAAGCAGCCAAAGATGCAAGAGTGTAATTTGCCAGATTTCCAGAACCAATAACCACTGCTCTTGAATTATTAAGTTTGTCTTGATCCCATCCGCTAATTAATTCCTGCCTGTTGTATCTATCATTTACTGCCATTTTCTTCTTCTAGAGATTTATCCCCCTCTCCCTGTTCTCCGTATAATAAATCATCTAGGTTGTCTTGAGCTGGACCTATTCTTTTATGCCCGTCTTTTTTATCAGCAGGGGGATTTACTTTATTTGATTGAGGATTATTTTGTGTTGGCTGAATCGGGATTTTGTAACTTGAAGTAAAATCTCCAGACTCTGCTGTATGGATAGAATATCTGTCAAGATAACTGCCTCCAAATTCTGCTTCCAAAAATGTCTGCTTTGGAGATAAGAATCCTGCACCTTTGTACTTTCTTCCTTTATATAATTTAAAGAATCTTGACCTCATTCTCACTCTTTCTTTAATTTCATCCATCAAAGCCTTTTCATCAATAGTAAATTTGCCTCTGTCAAAGAGAGTTATATTTACTGGAACACTTTTGTCTTTAGAACTCCTACAGAAACCACATAATTCTCTTGTTGCTATCTCTGCATATGGCTCCTTTTTTATTCTTTTGTTATTAACAACTAAACCATAAGCAAAACCTATTCTCTTCTCCTGCTGCAATTTTAGTTTAGCGATAGAGATTTTGCTTGCATCTCCATCAACTTCAACCTCATATTTTCTTCCTGGATTTTTTTTATCAAACATAACAAGTTTTCCATCTTCTACTCTGACTTCAAGATTTCCTACATCTTTTTCTTCTCTATAGGTTACATAATTAAAAGAGCCAATTTCATTTAAAACTGTTCTTTGTCCTCTATTATCTGTATCTGAGAAAAATGTTTGTAAGTTTCCATGACTATGCCACCATCCTAAAACTCTGTAACCCATTTCATTTATTTCTCTTCCTGCTTTAATTACTTCTTCTGCTTCAATTGTAAATAAACCACTGCTTACATCTTGGTTCCTGGCTAAGAAAGCATCTGTAGCAATTCTATCAACAGCTTCTCTTGGAGCAATTAGATACCCCCCGCATTCAATTGTGCCCCTTGCTTTTTTAACAGCAAGTCTAGCGTAGGTGTATGCTTTCTCATAAGCATAGTCAGTAAGATGAATGGTATCTAAACCATAATTTACAACAAGGTTTCTTTTTTCTGGCTCCCCTTGTCCTAGTAATGAGTCTAAGTCTTTCATTTTATTAGTTCCCCCTTTACTATTATCGGGATGTTCATTCTTTGGAGTTCTGATAATTTTCTTCTATATTTATTAGGGTCTTTATTCCATTGTTCTCCTTCATATACAGGATCAAAAAATTGCCAAGTATAACCAAACATAAGAACTTCTTTCATCTTCCTTAATCTTTTTGCTATAATCTCTCCAGTGTCTCTTCCAGAAGTAGGCATCTTATCAGTAGCATCCCCTTGGCAGATTTCAGCAAATCTTTTATTGTTGACATGAACATAAGGGTGTCCATTATTTTCTACCATATAGAAATCCAAATCGCAACGGAGATTACTTCTATCCTTACAAACCCCCACACCAATCTTTGTTTTATCATAAAGATAATAATTCTTATCGATTTCACTTTTTATTGCCATTGTAGGGAAATCAATATAAGCATAATAATGTCCATTTCCATCTTGAGTAAAACCAAATCCTTCTCCTTCGTATTCTTTTCTTCCTGCCATTGCTAAAAGTTCTGCATCTTTAGTTCTTAGCAAGTCAATTATCTTGTCTCTTGAGAGATGCTCTCTTAAGGCATCAACTCTAACTTTCTTTCCTAATTCTATTAAGAATCTGCCTTCTAAATCTCCTGCAGTTGCTCCATTTCCAATTACAATCTCTGATAGGTCTTCTAAGTTTTCCTTTCTAACAAACCATCCATAACCTCCTTTAGCAGAACCATAGCAATCATGCCCCTCAATATCTTTTTCCCACTCTACTCCAATCTTACCAGCATTTACTCTAACTACTTTTCCTTTCAATTTTTCTAATTTTTTCCCTTCATAACTCCCTTTACCTAATACTTCATCTCCGACTTCAAACTCTGTTTTAGGCTCTCTTTTTGGCTCTTCTCTTTCCACTAAAGAAAATCTCCTGCCATCAACCTGTACATGTTTTTTACAGCCATCACTTCCTACAATTAAATCATAAGCTTCTCCTTCAACAATCGCAATATTTCTTCCATCCAATGCCCTTCCTAACAAAGAATTACCATCATGATGTTGAGGTTTTTCATAATCAAATAAAGCATCTAACTTAGAATGTTTTTTGGTTCTTCCAGCAGGCTCTTGTTCTTCTTGCTCAATTTGTCTAATCAAACCTTTAACTTCTGTCTCTATCTCATCTGCAATCTGCTCTAATCTTTGTGATACTTTTCCTTTTTTTTGTGGACTTCTAGGAGCTTCTCTTTTTTCTTCTACTCCCAGCAATTCAGAAACCCTCTCTTTATAATGCCCGTCTTGAAGATAAGGAAAAACAAGCTTGTAAATTAATTGAGGAGTGTCTAAGTCTCCGTCTAATCCTTTTAAAACATTTAAATCTCTTTGTGCTTCCTTAGCATATGCTTCTCCAGTTCTCTCTATATCCAGCTGAGCCCTGTCAAGTGCTAAGGCCTCCAAGGAATCAAAGTCTCCTACTTCAATTAGAGGTGTTCTTGTTGATCTAATCGTTCCCTTTTGCTCATAGACATTATCTTCGACCAGAGCAGTTCCTTCACCTAAAGAATAAACCTTATCATCAACTAAGAAAACAGGGGCTTGCTCTGCAATTTCAAAAACAGGATGCCTTGCAAGTTTTCCTATTCCTGGCAGGATTCTTTTTAATTTATCTAATTCTCCTTCTCTAAATTTCATTTTCTCCTCCTAAGAGAATCTGAGCAATCTGTAGAGTCCGCCTTGCTGAACAGCTGAAACTTCAATTTCAAGTTCTCTATATCTCTTCTTAGAACCATCTGGAAGTTCGTGTTCTTTTTCAACAAGATATTTGTCAAGCCTGTCGCCAAGATTTGCAGTTTTTCCGTTTACAGCAACTACGCTTCCAGTTGCACTAAGCTCTTTTTTTATCCCTTCTGCAAGAGGCAGTTCGCTGTCGCTAAGGTCTGCACCTACTATGTAGTCAAGGGCTTCTCCTACTGTTCTTCCAGAATAATCTACAGGAACTCTTCTTAAAATTGCATCGTCTTTTCCTGCAAGTCCTGTTCTGGCACTTGCTACTATAGGCAACTGACTCTCTGAACCTCCAAGAGTTTTCTGTTCAGATGGTGTTTCTCTACCTTTGTATTCTTTTTGTTTTCTCATTTATTTTCCCTCCTTGAGTTTATTTGAGTTTGAGCATTATTTTTTAGCATCTTTTTCAACACTAGATAATCTTTCCAACACCAGATAACCTTGGGTGTATGATTTCTGGTACTGTCTTCCCTGTGCTCCAAAAACATCTTCCCAATCGTCTCTTACAAGAGTTTGGGCAAAATTAGTATGCTCCATAAATTCTTCTCCAATTGATTTCTCCAGGTCTGCTTGTGAGATTCCTTGTTTTTCGCCTTTTATCTCTCTTTGAATGGCATAGCCGCTAGCTCTGTCAACAATTCCTTTAATCATGGCTCCGCTTATTAGATGCCTATAATGGAAATTTCCTAAGACTCCCTGACCTGGATGAACAACAACATAAGCAATATTTCCCTCGTCATAAATTCCTTCTGATAATCTTTCTGATACTTTTCCTGCATTTCTTCCTTTAACTCCAAACATTCCTGCTTGAAGCGGTTTATTTCCTAGATAAATCTGGAATATTTCGCTTGCTCCTTTTTGATTTGGCCTTGGAACTTTAATTCTCCTATCTACTCTACCATCCCTTAAGATTGCAGGGTCAATGATATCTTCCCTGTTTGTAGCCAAAACAGTTATAACATTATTATGTCTGTTTAGGCCATCCATCTCTGCTAAAAATTGCGGGACTATGGAATCATAAACATCTGTTGAAATTCCGCTCCCTCTTGTTTTTAATACAGATTCAGCTTCATCAATAAATATAACAACAGGGCTTCCATTTTCAGTAGCAGCCTCTCTTGCAGCATCATAAATTCTTCTGATATTTGCTTCTGAACTGCCAACCCATTTATCTAAAATTTCTGGGCCGTCTACTTTAATGAAGTGTCCATTTGTAGTCTTGGATCCCTTCCCTTTATTCAGTTGAGCAAGATTATAGGCTATAGATTTGGCTACCATTGTTTTTCCACATCCAGGCGGGCCATAAAGTAAAATTCCTTTAGCTGGTTTCCTATCATATCTTTCAAATACTTCTTTATGAATAAATGGCTCTTCAATTTCTTGCCTGATTTTTGTGATAGTTTCTTCTAAACCCCCAATATTACTCCAAGGGGCTTCTGGAACTTCTTCTAAAGCGTACTTTGTTTTCTTTCTTGAAAACCTTTCAACTGCAACAGCTTTTGAAGGATCTAGCATTACTTCATCGCCAGGTTTAACTCCTTCTACTGAATTAAGAACTATGCAAGATTCTCCTTTATTCTGCACCCTCAATCTGTCATCTAAAACTTCATCAACAGTCGTAACATCTCCGTTTAAAGATGTAAATTCAGAATAACCTATAACTGCTTTAGTCATAGGATTTAAAATCACCCTTGACCCTCTTCTTACTTTTTTTCTTAAAGAATCATTAGAAGGGATTTCATAAACCCCGGCATTATCTATTGAAATTCTTGCTGATTTTTGACTGATATCTAATATTGTCCCGGACATATAAGGAGGACTCTTCAATTGCTCTAGTTCTTCCTGCATTAACAAAATCGTCTTCTGCATTTCTTCTATTCTTTCGTCTCTTGCCATATTATTGCGCTCCCATTTTTGGGGAATTTGCCTTTATAAAGTTTTCTATATAGTTATTACTCTACAGTTAATACCAATAGCATGGTTAAATGATTTCTCAAGTGAGCAGTCAATTTTATATTTTCTCTTTATAAATACCTTACGCAGATATATGGCGTGTGTCATCTGAATGGAGAATATATTTTAGAACATATATGATAACACTAAATAGATTTTACTTCTTAATTAGACTAGAATGTCAGGTGTCTACAAAATAATATGGAAATGTAGACACCCATATATTTAAATACCCTAATTCTTTAATTTTAATTACAATGAATAGAGTTGATTATCTTCATAAAGAGTAATTCTGATTTTTATAGCTGTAGCTCTGTGAAAAGTTTTTTATATTCTCGAGAAATAGATGGAAGTATGATGGGTATAGTGAAAGGGTTATCACGGGGGCCTGTGGAGCCTCAGATTCGAGTTCGAGTCTCGGTACCCATCCTTTCCAAGAAAATAAGAGGTGGAACATGAAACTTCAAAATCCGAGGGGAATGAGCGACTTTTCTCCTGAAGAGAGCATTTTAAGAAATAGGCTGATTAACTTATTTAAACAGAGTTTTGAAAATTACGGGTTTTCTCCTTTAGAGACTCCTGTTATCGAGAGATTTGATGTCCTTTCTGCCAAGTATGCTGGCGGAGACGAGATATTAAAAGAAACTTTTAAACTAAGAGACCAGGGTAAGAGAGAACTTGGGTTGAGATATGATCTAACTGTTCCTTTAGCCAGATACGTCGGGATGAATCCCCAAATAAAATTACCTTTTAAGAGATATCAAATAGGGGCTGTTTATAGAGATGGGCCAATAAAACTAGGAAGAACAAGAGAATTTGTGCAGTGCGATGTTGATATTGTCGGGAGCTCTTCTCCTCTAGCCGACGCTGAATTATTAATACTTGCCTCTAGAATCTTTGATAGATTAAATTTGAGGGTTGAGATTAAACTAAATTCAAGAAAAATATTAAATGCGATAATGGAGATGCTGGATATTCCTGAAAAAGATAAAATTGAGTTTATTCTCTCTTTGGATAAACTAGAAAAAATCGGAGCGAAGGAAGTTAAGGAAGAGCTGAAGAAAAAAGGAATTAAGGAATATGATGAAATAACCCCTCTGTTATCAGCCACAAAAATAAAATCCCTAGATGGATTAAAAGATTATGTCAGAAAATTATTTGAGAAGAAAAATAAAAAATTTGAAAACACAGAGTATGAAAATGGATTCAATGAAATTGGTGAGATTCTAAATTACTCTAAAAGTTTGGGGATTAAAAATATTGAATTCAATGGGGCTCTGGCAAGGGGATTAGCCTATTACACAGGGCCTGTTTTTGAAGTTTTCTTGAAAAATTCTGGGGTGAAAGGCTCTGTTGCTGGCGGGGGAAGATATGACGAGATGATCGGCAAATTCTTAGAAGGAAAAAACTACTATCCTGCTACAGGAATTTCTTTTGGATTGGAGCCGATCATTAAGGCTATGAAAATGAAAAAAAATGAGGTTAAAAAAACGGTTACCGAGGTTTATGTTATTCCTATAAATACTTTAAAAGAATCTTTAGATATTGCTGAAAAATTAAGGAAAGAAAATCTCAATGTTGATGTTGCTTTTGACAAAAAAGGTATTAGCAAAGGATTGGACTATGCTAATTCTCTAGGAATTCCTTATGTGATTATTCTTGGAGAAGATGAGCTTAAGAAAAATAAAGTAAAACTGAAGGATATGAAAAGCGGGAAAGAGCAAATGCTTTCAGTAAATGAAGTTGTGAAAAAATTAAAAGGAGATAATAAAAATGGATAGAGGAAATATTGAGGTTAAAGCGCAAACTCGTGCTGGTTGTCTTCACACAAAAAAGAACTTTAGATAAGTATTTGTTTCCATCTATTAATAAAGGATTTATCAAAACCCCTGGTAACCAACTTTTAGTTGAAGATAAAACACTATTTTTGTTTGATGATTTAACACCCTTGGGGATTTCATATCCAAAAGATTTAGTTGAAATTTTAAAAGAAAAAAACCAACCCTCAAAGATTTATAATGCAAGAGAATTAGCTTCCAAACTTGTTCCTTTACTGCCTGAAACAGAAGTAACAGTTTTGTCAGGAGGAGGAGTGTTAACTTACCTTTTTCTTAAAGTGAATGGATATAGAGGAAGTTTGTTTAATATAATCCAAGTGAAAAGAGAATATATTGATGGAAGACCAAAATGTTCATTAACTGGAAAAATTTCTCCTTCAGAATTGGTAATAGATGACATTTTGGCTAGCGGACAAACCATATGTACAATTATAGATCAATGTCCAAATGAGGAGACTGAATTTGCATGTTTATTGGCAAGTTCAAATGTCCCTAAAGGAGAAAAAGGTTACAGGCAAAGACAACAAACAACAATTCCCGGAGTCAGTAGATTTTATTGTTCACAATTTGTTAACGGTATTGAAAATAGAAAACCAGCCATCCTTTCTTTAAGATACTTGCTAACAAAGGCTGTTGATAATGGAGACTATTCTCAAGGATATCTTTCGAAGAAATTTGGTGGAGAGGAAAAAGTAAAAGTTTTATTGGATTTAATTAAAGGGATCAATAGAGAACCAATAGATTTATTGAGAGAAAATCCTATAGAATTTTTAAAAACATATGGAGGTTATTAAAGATGAATATCCAAATAGGCGTTATAGGCCCAGAAGAAAAAAACATACCTGATGTATTAAAGAATAAATTTCTGAATACTGCTGAGGAGATAGGTAAAATCATAGCTAAAAATAAAGTTGTACTAATAACTGGCGGATGTAGTGGTGTTGCTGAGTCGTGCGCTAAAGGTGCTTATAAAAACGGTGGTATTACTGTTGGGACTCCTGGCAGAAAGAGGGGGACATCAGTGCCTTATACTACAGTTGAAATATGCACCCCTATAGATGTAGGAGATTACATCTTTGCAGGAATTTTGAGCTGCGATAGTATTATTGTATTTCCTGGAGATGCGGGGACATTAGCAGAATTAGCAATTGCTTATAGGTATAAGAAGCCCTTGGTCTTTATAGAAGGTTTTGATGAAAACCTATTGAATAAATTATTTACTAGCATTCCTAAAGATTATCCGAAATTTATTACTAAAGACGCTGAGGAAGCAGTTAAAGTAGCCGTTAAAGTTGCATCTAAGCAGTTTAATAATTAGGATATAGAGAAAAAAATTAAATTGAAAAACATAAAGGCTTATATATAAGTTTATACATATGTTTAAACATGATAGAAACTAAACTTAGAAAATGGGGAAATTCATTCGGTGTATTAATTCCGAAAGATGAATTGGAGAGAAATAATCTTAAGGAAAATGATTCTATTATCGTAATTGTTAAAAGAAAAATTTCTCCTGCAAAAGAGCTATTTGGTTCTCTTATGATTAAAGAACCTACAGATAAGATTATGAGAGAAATAGATGAAAA
>Ga0209541_10010655_pt1 | contig 14598 bp, 15 predicted proteins | sample RifCSPlowO2_01_FD_184027 | JGI IMG/M metagenome (GOLD analysis project Ga0209541, IMG submission 184027) | Groundwater microbial communities from Rifle, Colorado - Rifle CSP2_plank lowO2_0.1 (SPAdes) (version 2) | ecosystem: Environmental > Aquatic > Deep subsurface > Groundwater | place... | reverse complement strand
AATGTTAAAATAACACCACCAAAATTGATTTGCATCAGAATTGACCGCGCCCGCGCCAAAGGCGCGGGCGCGGTCAATCTTTCTTCAAATTCAGAATTGTGGTCATTATACCTATACCAAATTTGAAGAAATTACTAAAAAAGAGTAAGCTACAAACATGGAAAGTCCTAAGCAAAAAAATGACATCACACCGAACCCACGACGTCAGATAGAGACAGCAACGCAGGAAAGGCAAGGATATTCCCGAGCAAACCGTCTGGTACCGCATGGACCAACTCAACTATTCATACAAGTGGGTACGGCCTCATCCGGTACAAGGAAACAAGGAGAAGCAAGCGCTCTTTAAAAAGGGGGCCTCGTTTCATTCCTGGAGCCGCTAAAAACCAAGCCATTTGAGCTATTCTTCGGAGATGAGATGCGATATGGGCTTATCTCAAACTTTCGGAGGAGTTGGTCGCGGGTGGGGGAGCGAACGATTATCGACAGTCATACCATTTCCAATAAACCCCCTTTTAATCAATTTTCGAGGTGAGACCTTTCATCGAGGCCTCGAAAACTGGCGTTACACGAAAGAGTTAATTGGGGATGGTATAAGTACGTAACTATCCACACCTCCCCCAAATATCCATATTCTTAGGCGTTTAATGCAAGGTATTGTTTAAACCAATTATCTGGGTCATTCCACTTGAGAGAAAGAATGACCGAAGTGAGGATTGAGGTTGTTTCCGCTCCTCGAGAGGTCTTGGAGCCGAAGGATATCTTTCTTTTGATCACCAAATGCCTCAAGGCTCTCTCGGCTTTGTTGTCGTCGATGGGAATATCCGGGTGATCAAGGAAAGTGAAGTATTTCTTTTTGTTCTTTTGAAGAGATTTTTTGAGTTTAGCGAGCGGGACAGGGTCTCTGGTGTGACTCGCGGCGATTGTGGTGAAGACACGCAGGAATTTCTTCTTTAGATAGGGCGATAGGTTGTCCCCAATCTTTTTCTGAATTACGTGATACAACTGCGAGAACTGCCGATAGGTCTGTAGTGTCGGTTTCTTCTGCCGATCACCAAACTCTCTGCTTTCTGCCATATCACGCAGTTTCCTCTGCGGATGCGCCCAGCAGAGCTGGTGCTCATCGAAGGCGTTCGTGTATGCGCCATAGTCGTCGGTGATGCCGAGCGGTTTCCTGCCGAAGAGCTTGTTCTTGATCTGTTCGAATTGGAACGAAAGCGCTTCCAATTTTGTATGCTGGTCATTGTTCTTGTCTTCCAGCTCTTTAATTCGCTGCTTCAACTCTTTGTTTTCTTTCTCAAGTCCCACAATCCTTTCCCTTGACATGGCGTGCAGATGCTCCAGATTGTTGAGACGGACGAGTCTCTGCTTCATCTCTTCTGTGGAGAGCAAGATCACTCGCTTCAGTTTAGCACATCGCTATTGACGGTGGTGAGTGTGTGTGGTGAGGGGTGTGGATAGTTAGATAAGTACAAGGTTCCACCTTGTACTTTATCGACAGACCACAAACTTCGTGTATACTATACACCATGGCGACTTCGTCAAAAAAAGAAACCGCAAAAAATATTCGCCTTGCGGTCATCGCGACCGATGTGGTGATTTTCACGATCCTCGACAACAAACTGAAAGCGCTCCTTATTCCCATCCGCTCTGCTCACTTCAAAAAAAACGCATACGGATTCCCCGGCGGGATGATCCTACCGCACGAGACCGCCGATGACTCTGTGCGGCGCCACATGAAAGCAAAGGCCGGCATCGAATCTCCTTCGTACATAGAACAACTCTACGCTTTCAGTGCTATTGACCGCGATCCTCGTGGGCGCGTGGTTTCAGTGGCATACGTCGCGATCATTCCTGCGGACCATGCGCAAGACATCGGGCAAGAGGCGATTTGGGCGGATGCCCGAGCGCTTCCCCACCTCGCATATGACCACAACACGATTGCACGTGTCGCTATCGAGCGCATCGAGAATAAATTAAAGTATTCAACGATCGGCCGACATTTTCTGCCGAACACGTTCACGCTCACTGAACTTCAGTTCGCGCATGAAGTTGTACTCGGCTCTCCGCTCGACAAACGCAACTTCCGAAAAAAAATACTTGCACTAAGGTGCTTCGGACACGCCGGAAAAATAAAAAAGGGCGGCCGCTCTCGACCTGCCGAGCTCTTTCGCTTCGTAAAAACTAAAGACATCATCTTCTCCTAAGTACCTGTTCAATGTCTCCTCACTCGTTATTTGTGGGTACTGCCATTTGTGCGACTGAGAAAACGAGTGAAGCGAGTATATTTTCCTGAAGTACTCTTGTGGTGCCACGTACATATTTTATAAAGGTTATGCATGAACGTAGCCTTACAACCTTTTTCTCGCATTGATAGAGAGTTGATATTCTAGTATTTTGCAAAATACTGCAATAACATCTGTTCTGCAATGAGTCCTCGCGGCGGAAAGGCATCGAGCGCGCGGACAAACCTCGTTCAACACTGATTTCCCTCACGGAGGGCAATGATATTTGACGAAACCCATAAAACACATAGGGTAAGTGGAGCGCTTGTTCATTTGAGGAGACCATTATGGCCATCAAAAATTATCGCGTGTACCAAGGGCGGCGGGCGCGCCTTGGCGCCATGCTTGAAGACAAGGGGGTCATTTTCATTCAAGGAGCCAAGACGGCGCTACGAAACTCCGACATCGAGTACCCATTCCGTCAGGACTCGAACCTGCTCTATCTCACGGAATGGAACGAGCCCAACGCGCTCCTTGTCATCACCGATGGAAAGCATCCGCGTTCGACGCTCTTTTGTAACCCCAAAGATTCCGAAAAGGAAATCTGGACGGGAAAACGCTTCGGCCCAGAGGGCGCAAAAAAGTCGTTTGGCTTTCACCATGCTTTCCCGAACACCGATGCGGCAACCCTCAACGAAGAATTTGCACGCCTCCTCCGCGGCCGTCGTGTCGTCTATTGTCCGATGGAACGAGAAGAAGGGAAGCTTCTTCGCGAAGTGGTCGAGCAGTGTCTCCACCTCACGGACGGGAGAAAACCCCTACTATTTCTCGATAGCGAGCGACTGATCGGTGAAATGCGCCTCATCAAGGACGAGGTGGAAATAGCGCAAATGGCCCGTGCGGCGCGTATCTCCACGAAAGCGCACAAGGACATTCTCTCTATCGTTCGACACGGAATGACCGAGATCGAGCTTGAAGCCGAGCTCACCTATAGCTTTCGGCGTGCAGGTGGCGATCCATGCCATGCATACACACCGATCATCGCAACGGGGAAGAACGCCTGTACGCTCCATCATGTGTCAACTCATACGCGCATCAAGAATGGCGATCTGGTGCTCGTTGACGCCGGATGCGAATATGAGGGATACGCGTCTGACATTACACGCACATTTCCCGCGAACGGGAAGTTTGCCGCCGAACAACGGGCAATCTACGAGATCGTATTCTTGGCACAAAGGGCGGCGATCCAGATGGCGCGACCCGGTGAACCGTTGTATGTCGTTCACAATGTGGCGGCACGGGTCATCACTGAAGGGCTGATGGAGATCGGTTTGTTGGAAAAACGCGATGCGGTCGAAGCGTCGCTCGCCGGCGCGCATCGGCCATTCTTCCCACACAACACCAGTCACTGGCTCGGTCTCGATGTTCATGATGTCGGCGATTACACCAAAACGGCTGACGGAAAACGACTGCGCGTTCTTGAACCAGGCATGGTGATCACCGTCGAGCCCGGCGTCTATATTCAGCCGAATACTCCCGGTATTGACCCAAGATGGCTGGGAATCGGAGTACGAATCGAAGATGATGTACTCATCACCAAAGACGGCAACCGCATACTTTCCGCAGGCGCACCAAAGGAGGTTGAGGAGATTGAGGCAATCATGCGCCACGGCCGAAGACGACGGGGCATGTAGTCGGCTCCGTGCTTTTTGAGAAGATTTTATCCCGCGAGACAAAACCTCGCGGGATTTTTATTGGAGGAGTCCAGAATACCCAGCCCCGCACTGCAAGGCAGGGATGAATGGACGCATATTATCACGGAGCGGGCGGTGGCTCGCTCCGCCTCCAAAAAACTTGCCAGTGGTTCCATCTCGCGTTGCGTGGCGGATAAGTTTATATGAAAAAAAACGCGCTCGCTTCAAGCGAACGCGTTTCCATGCCACAATCATCGCAAGAGGAGTACCCCCGCGAGACCCTTGTTGATCATTAGGCCGTAGATGATCCCAAAGAGTGTTGCCGCCTCGGAACTCTCGAGATTCGGATTGCCGTTCGGGCGCATAAGGATCAGTTTCTTCTCCTGGAACACCATCACGATTCCCATGTCGACGCCTTTTTTGAGCTCGACCACAGACGTATTGCGAATAAAAACATATTTATTAACCATCGTGATGACGAGGCGCCTCCCCACTCTCTGCGAAAGCAGGTCTTCATGCGCCTTGAGCTCTTCGATGCTCTTTGGGTCGAACCGGCAGCTTCCACACATTGCTTGTTGCACCTCAGTTGCATCGAGGTAAGTGAGGTTCGCCTGTTTATCGGTGATCCCAAGCACCTTATACACCTCAGCCTCGGGCATGCCTTTCTCAACGCGCTCAAGTAGTTGGAGCAATTCTTGGGGGTTCTTTGCAAACTCAGCATTGATTTCCTGCGTACCCACCTTCATTGGTGTCGAAGAGCAACCACTTCCAAGCGATACGACAACCGCAAGCACCGCAAACACGAAACATCGTTTCATTGCTACCTCCTGTCAACTAGCTCTCTGCATAAAGCTACATATAATCGAAAAGTTTGCAAGTCCCAATTTAACCCACGCGAAGCGTGGCTGTTAAGTTGAGGATGCCGTGAGAATACACTGCATCCAATTGCTCCACCTTGAGCGGGGCTAACAGGTCCACCATAGGGCTATACACCGAGGCCTTTCCCTGCTAGGCTAAACTGACGCAATGATTCCCATCCCATTAGAGGCCGCGAACACAAAACAAGCCTTGAAAAACGGCGGAACATGGCGATTTTTATCAATAGCAACTAAATAAGGGCGCGACCTGATACTGTTAGCGTTCTGCCTCTAACTGGATGATAGAAAAAGTGAGGATTAACCAGCAGATACGCGCCCCCCTACTTCGCGTCGTTGACGAAAAGGAGGGTAATTTGGGCGTACTCCCGACGTCCGAGGCGTTGCGCCGTGCACAGGAGAAGGGGCTTGACCTCATCGAAATCTCCCCTAACGCCACGCCGCCTGTTGCAAAAATAATGGACTATGGTAGATTCCAGTACATTGCGCAAAAGAAAGGTAAGGAAGCCCGCGCAAAATCGCACATTACCGAAACGAAAACGATACAGATCAAGATCGGAACATCCGAGCGCGATCTCGACCTAAAGGCGAAGAAATCTTCGGAGTGGCTCCGAGATGGGCATCGTGTCAAGCTGAACTTGTTCCTTCCTGGTCGCACGAAATACATGGAGCAAAAATTCCTTGGAGAACGCATGGATCGCATCCTGCGGCTCATCTCCGAGGAATACAAAGTAGCAGAGGCACCCCAAAAGAGTTTGAAAGGGCTCACGATCGTAATCGAACGCGCGGGAAAAAAGAAAGAAGGGGGTCAGTCATCAGTCATCAGTCATCAGTGAATCCAAGATCGGATCTTGGATTCCACCAACCATCAGCAAAACCATGCGGAAAACCAATAAATCATACGCAAAACGCGTGAAGGTGACGAAAAGCGGGAAGGTGCTGGTACGAAAACCCGGTGTCAATCACTTCAATGCAAAAAAGCGGCGCAATACGCAACTAAAACAGAAACGCGCGCAGAGTCTCCAAATGTCAAAAAAGGGCAGGGCGCGCTTTTTGTCGAATATCGGGTAAAAAGTCATCAGTCACTAGTCATCAGTCATCAGAAAATATGTCCAGAGTAAAACGAGGAACAACATCGAACAAACGCCGCAGGAATGTTTTGAAGCAGGCGAAAGGCTATCGCTTTGGCCGAAGTAAGAAAGAGATCGAGGCGAAGATCGCCCTCCGGAAAGCCGGCGTGTACGCATTCGCGCACCGCAAGGACAAAAAAAATGATTTTCGCCGCATGTGGCAGGTGAAGATCAACGCTGGACTCCGCCCGATGGGATATTCCTATTCAAAGTTCATCGGCACCGCGCTCAAAAAGGAAATTTTGCTCGACCGAAAAATTCTCGCAACGCTCGCAGAATTTAATCCCGACACCTTCGCCCGTGTCGCGAAAGAGGTGATGGGATAAACACAGTAAGTAGTAGGTAGGGAGTAGTATGTAGCAGGAAATTTCAAATAGAAACAAACACCGCCCGAAGGCGGCTTTTGTTTCTATTTCATTTGTAATCGCAGATCATCCTGAAGCCGTTTGATCTTTTCTTGATGAGCGCGTTCAACATCGGGATCTGCGTTCGGTTTTGTGTAATATTGCTCATTCACTAATATCGCTTCCGTTTGAGCTCTCGTGTAACCTTCGTGCTTTTCATCAAATGCTTTTTCTCTTTGTTGGTGAAGAGTTCCCAGCTCTTTGTCCGTCATGTTGCCGCTCGTAAAGGCCGCGGTCTCTGCTTCATCCAACTCTCTAAAACTGTTAATCTCACCCGTCAAACGCACACGATCTTGATCGTAGGCGTTTTCTCCGCCCTCCCCTGGTTTATAACTTGGTATTCTTTCCATATGGGTTAAGATAGCAGTTACGGCGGGGAGATGCAACCTCATTGTACACATCATTAGACTTGTTCCCGGATAATTCAAAAATGGCAATTTTATGTTGATAAACATGGAGTTTTTAGCATTTTTGCGGATTAGTCAAAAAAGTATATTCCTGTCCTTATTTATCAACACGATTTCGAGGTTGGTTGCTTATACGGGAGCAAGTCTATTGTACACATCCAGTTTTAATACCATTTCTAATTAACGACTTCCCATCAAAGCCTTGTGGCTGGCATATTCTAAGCCATGGAATAACAGTGGAGTGAGTAGGGGTTAATTGGAGATGGTATAACACCAGCCGATAGCGTCACGACCATACTTTTCAAGATATTCATTTGCTTTCTTAAAGTGCCCGTTACCAAAAAACCCTTTGTGCGCGGACAAGGGCGATGGGTGCGGGGACTCGAGAATAAGGTGCTTGGACACGTCGACCAGTGTGCGTTTTTGTCGGGCATAATTTCCCCACAAGAGAAAAACAACGTGCTCACATTCACGGGAGATGATGCGAATCACTGCATCGGTAAATTCATGCCAACCAATATCGGAATGTGAATTTGCTTTTCCTGCAAGAACAGTAAGCGAGGCATTGAGGAGAAGTACTCCTTGTGTTGCCCATGGTGTAAGCTCCGGCGTGCGAGGACATACGCAACCAAATTCTGATTCAATTTCTTTGTAAATATTTTCAAGCGACGGCGGAACGTGGTTTTTGGGAAAGCTTGAAAATGCCAGCCCATCGGCAACCCCCGGCGTATGGTAAGGATCCTGCCCCAAGATCACCACCCGCACATCCTTGGGCGCGCACAAGTCAAACGCGCGAAACATTCGAGAGGGATGCGGAAAAACGCTCTCTTTGAGATACGCAGTGCGCACTTTTTCACGAAGAGTCTGAAAATACGATTGCGCAAACTCATCCGAGAGTAATCGTCGCCATGCGTGCGCAATCTTCACCTCTTGTTGCCCCTCTGTCATACGATATTATTTACCAAAAAGTTCGTGGTGCGTTCCTATGTCAAGAGCAAGAAGCACAAGATTGTCCTTATCTTTTCGATAGACACACAGTAAATCTCCGCGTATATGACACTCGTGGCGACCGGCCATGTCACTCTTAAGCGCGTGGTCACGACACGTCAGAGGAAGAGCGTCGACGGAACAAAGCGTGAGAAGGATTGCGCGAAATTCTTCTTCTTTAAATTTTCCAGAATGGGCGAGTCGCTTCCATGACCGTTTGAACTCTTTCGCATAATAGACCTTATACATATCACGCATTGAGGTCTCTGAACATCTCATCAATATTGGTATAACCTTTTCCGTATTTCAGCACCCACGCTTCTTCTTTGAGCAGTTTCTGCTCGTACTCCGGCGTAAAGCCGTTGATTGTTCGCCCCGGACGAAAAGGAATGGATTTTTCGCGGACAACCTGCCGCAGATATATTTTCATCCCCGTGGAAATATCCATGCCGAGACCCTCAAACACTTTCCCCGCCTCGCGCTTTGTTTTCGCGTCAATCCGCACTTGAATTGTTGTGGTGTTATTCATAAAGTGAGTATATATCAAAGGCCTGCTGTTGTCAATACAATTGCATTACCTATTTAAAACTCGAGCTCCACTGTTGTTCCGGGCGTTGGCACCACGGCATCAAGGCCGAGATAATCACGGATGCGCTGGGCAAGAAAGAGCGAGGCCTTTGGTTCTCCGATCGCGACAAAAACTTTCTTGAGCGTTGCGCCTCCTGTCTCCACAAATTCGAGGAGACGGTCCATGTCTTTGTGTCCGGAATATCCGTTCAACACCTCGATCTTCGCAGAAATATGCGTCTCCTCGCCGTAGAGTTTGACCGTGCGCTCACCTTCGATCAGTCGTCGTCCCGCCGTCCCGGCTGCTTGGTACCCGACAAAAAGTATCGTCGCCTTAGGGTCGTTCGCGTAATGTTTCACGTGATAGACAATGCGCCCGCCATTTAACATTCCCGCACCTCCCATGATGACCTTTGGCCCCCTCGTCTCCCAGATGCCCATTGAGTCTTGTTTCGACTCAGTGAACGAGAGTCTCGGAAAACGGAAGACATCGTCCCCATGCGCGATGTACCCTTTCGCTTCTTTATTGAAGTACTTCGTGTGCCTGCGATAGATCTCGGTCGCCCTGATTGCAAGGGGTGAATCCACAAAAACAGGAATCGGATGAAGGTGGTGCCGCTCGATGAGATCGTTTATCTCAAAAAGGAGCTCCTGCGCCCGCTCGATCGTAAAAACAGGAATGATCAGTGTACTGTTGTGTTTGGCTGTGTCTTCGATCAACTTGCGCAATGTGTCCTTGCGTTCTTCGACCCCTTCGTGATTGCGGTTGCCGTAAACCGACTCCATCAAAAGATACGTCGCTCCGGTGACAGATTCCGTGTCGTGAAGGAGCGGCGTTGGAGAGTTGCCAAGATCGCCGGTCATGACGAGCGTCGTACCGTGGAATCGAAGAAACATCATCGCGGAGCCCAACATGTGTCCCGCATCACGGAATTCACAAGTAAGGTCTGGTGCAAGAGAAAACGAGGTATGGTAATCAGCGCTCTTCCATAAATGAAGCGTGTCGCGAACCTCCCGCTCTTCATAAAGCGGCGAAAGTCCCATTGCAGTCGCCTCTTTTTGAAGGATCCGCACCGTGTCGAGCAACATGATCTCGGCGAGGTCGTGCGTCGGCGGCGTTGAATAGATCACCCCGCGAAATCCGTCTCGCACGAGCTTCGGAATTCTGCCGATGTGATCAATATGCGCGTGCGTCACCAAAAGTACGTCTATCGACTTCGGGTCAAATGCAAAATCTTCGCGATTGCGCTCATCGGCGAATCGTTCTCCTTGGAAAAGTCCGCAGTCTATAAGGATGCGCTTCCCTCCCGCCCCAAATAAAAAATTTGATCCGGTGACCGCATCAACTCCGCCAAAAAATCCCACTGTTGCTTTATGGCCCATATGTACCATGATAATTGCCTCGAATAAAAATGAGCGCGCCAATCATTGCTCCGATCAGATCATCAACAAGATCCTTGAGCGTGTCAGCAAGCCCAACACCGGAATCTCCGACGGCGTGATCTACGGCAAACTCATAGATCTCCCAAAAAAGTCCGACTGAAAGCGTCAGTGCGACGGCGAAAGAAAAAACAAAAACTGGCGAATGTTCTTTTCCTACTGCATGAAAAAATGAGTAATAAGATGAGAGGACAAAAAGTGTTATCCATAGTCCGCCGAGCACATGCAGGGGGATATCTAGCCACCAAATGTAAAAAAGGAGATCCCAATACAACACCGCCGCATTGGCGAGCAATATAAAAAAAATGATGGCAACGAGCACTCGAGGGGGAAAAGTGCGGATCATAAGTTTATCAATCGTAGCAAAAAATCATGAATAAAAACACCCGCTTGCGGCGGATGTCTTTATTTGTATCCGGATGGAACCTAATATATTCCAAGTGGGCAACCTCAACCGGAAACCCAAGGGTATCGGTGATTCGGTCAGCCCTGTAAAAAACTTAGGATTTTTCCGAATACCAACACATTATACACCTGCTTTCCACTGGGTTATCCACCGGCATGCATTAGTACAAGGTGTAACCTTGTACTGTTGTGCATTACATACGCCGCTACGTCAAGTTATTCAAGGATGCCGTCAAGGTTCACGTCGTAAAGCATGCGTTCGTTGATGTGTTTGTAGGACATAAGTTCATTCGGCGTAAACCAGACCTTGATTTCTCGTTCCGCCTCTTCCACCTTGTCGGAGCAATGCACCAGATTACGCGCAGGGCGAAAATCAAGATTGGCAAGGTCATATGAGTCAACAGTGAGATCGCCGCGGATGGTTCCCACGTCGGAAGTAAGCGGCTCTGTCACGCCAACCAATTTTTTAACCACGCCAACTGCCTGATTACCCTCGAGTACCATCGCAACCACCGGAGAACAGGTAAGAAAGTTGATCAATCCATCGAAGACCATTCGGCCGTACTCTTTCGCGGTCTTATCAATGGTTTTCCCTTCCGCAGTGCGGTTTTTGACGGTGATCGAACCGACCCTCTCCATCCACGCGTCATCTTTATTGTAGTGCGCAATCGTTTGTTCACGCGAAGGAACAAGCATTTTCATTGCGACAAACTTGAGCCCCGTACGCTCAAAGCGGGAGATGATCTCTCCTGCAAGTGAACGTTGGATCGTGTCGGGCTTCAAAATGACAAAGGTGCGCTCAAACTTTGGATGTGTGTCACGCATAGCATGGAATGGTTATTCATAATTCGCTCTATCGTAACAATGGCGGAAAAAATATGCAAGGTGAAAAATACAAGATGGGGTACGGCCAACTCCCTCGACTTCGCTCATGACAAGTATCTTCAGGGTTGCCACAAATACAAGGTGGAACCTTGAGGAAACAGCTTTAAGGTTCCACCTTGTATTTGTGGCAACCTTGGGCCGCGCCCCATCTTGTATTTTTTTCAGACCTTGTACGTTCCGCGATCTCTTTATTAGCGGAGAATACGGCCCTGTGCGAACGGGCGCGAGGGACCCTCTTTCAAAACTTTTTCAGCAAGGGCGCGTTTCAGGAAATCTTCAAGGGTTTCTTTTTCTTCAGGGATATATCCTTGCTCTCGCGTGAGTCCTTGTTCCTCTATATATTGTTGAATCTTGGTTATCGCGGGCCACTCAAGCTCCTCCGAAAGCTCGCTCGATCCGCCAAGGCGCGTGATGGGTTCGTTAACGCCGACCTGATCGATGAGCGCAAGCGCATTGCGACCGCTCAATGAGAGCCATTCATGCGACACGGGAGCAAACAGCGGTTTCGGGAAAAGTTGTTCGATGTCCGCAGTCAAATAGCGCATCGCTTCTATCTCTGATTGCGGATATTTTATCTCGTCAGAAAGCTCGCTCCAGACTTTCTGTGTTTCTTCCATCGAAAGCGGGAGATCAGCGGGGCGCGGAATCTCTCTCGGTGTCCCCATATTGACCGCCTCGTACTCCGTACTCCCGACATCGGGTGCATCCGCCTCCGGGGCAACGGGCTGTACCAACTCCCCAAGGTGACTTGCGCGCTCGAGTAAATCTTCATCGCCGATCTTTTTCTCATGGAGTAATTGCGTTACTTTGTTGAGATCGAGTGTTTGGCCGACCGCGAGTTGGTTCGGATCGTCGCCAAGGCCGATTGCTTTCAACTCCTCTGGCGAGAGCGACTTAAGGAGATTCTGAATCGCATTTTCCTGCCCTTGCGGCGATAGGTCTTTCAGTTCGGGAATATTCGCCTTGAGGATCTTCGTGAAATTGTCTCCCGATGCAACTATGTAGGACGGCGTTCCGGTCGGTCCGGGTTCCATCCAGTCCGCCAGTGGAGTTCCCGGGTGAGGTGCCACGGGTCCCGGTTCCATCCAGTCGTTGAGCGACGTTCCGGCCGAAGGCGTTTGCGGCACGTTCTCCGGAACTATCTCTTCGTTCGGCGCGAGCCACGGGGGGCGAGTAGGCGAATTCGGAACGCCACGCGACACCACCTGTTCTGCCGTGGAACCGCCGCCGGATCCAAAACCGGCGAATATGCCGCTCTCCTGAAGCCAACCGATCGCTTTTCCACCAAGGTAACCACCGGCAAGAGCGAATCCCATGCGCTTCAACCCCACCAATGCCACACTCCTGCTTATTTCTTTTTGCTCCAGATCGGTAATTTTTGCTTGATGAATACCAGTAATGCGCGCCATTTCCGTCTCAAGTTTTTCTTGATCAACGACTTCGATGGTATGTCCTTGCCCAAGCGCCTGCATAAACGAAAGGCGATTCGCAATAGTGTTGCCTTTGCGGTTATCCTTTAACGACTCTTGAAGTTGTGCAACTTTTTGTTGGATCGACCAGAGTTGTACGGGATCTTTCTCGCTTTTGAGATCTTCTAAGAGTTGCGCCAATTGGTCAGTTATCGCCTCTTTTTCTTCAATTGACGAGCCGCCGAAATTAATAAGTCCCTTTTTGTATTTTTCTTCCATTAGCGCTGTGGTTTTCGCAATCTTCCCTTCGAGAAGTTTGCGTTCCTTCAAATCTGTGACCTGTTCAAGCTTCACACTTAGACGTTCAATACGTTCAGCAAAGAATACCGCATCGGTGTATTCCTTGATCTTGCGCAGAAGTGGCTTCCCGTTCTTGTTCTTAATAACATTCCCCCCTTTATCAGTGGCGGCAATCGTTTCGCGTTCGTCCTCCTCGCTCATACGGCGGTCGATACGGCGCTCGCGGATAAGCTTTGTTGCTTCATTCCTTCCTTGTAGCCCACCTGTCCCGACGCCCACTATGCCACCAAGGCCAACTGCCAAAAGTGGCGCCATGACACCGCCCGTCGCCACCACCGCCCCGATGCGTATTCCCGCACCAAGTGCAAGATATTTCCCCTTGTCGCGCCAAAAATCTTTGAGTCCCTCTCTGATAACGGATTGGTCTTCGATCTCTGCGAGCGCACGCTCGGCATCCGGATGCGCACTAAACAGCTGGTTCAACTGTACGCGCTCATCGAGCGTATTCATATCGAGCATCGCGGCACGTTCAGGGTCTTTCTCATTGCGACGAACGAACTCCACCAACATTTCTTCGCGCGCACGGTTATAGACGGCTTTCATCTTCAGGTATTCGGCATTTTCTTTCCTTGTCTTTTCGTCTTTCGGCTCGTAGCCCCATTCACGAGGTAGTTTCGCAAACGCGGTCGCGGCGGAATTGAAGCTCTTCATCGTTTCGAGATTCTCCGGAGTCAAGTGCTTGTCTTCAAGTGAGCCGAAAATATCTCTCGGTGAAAGGTATTTGATCTCAAGCTCGCCGCCAGACTTCACTTCCACGTCGGGACCTTCTGCGGCGACTTTTGCGAGTGCTTCGATATTCGCTAACTGCTCCGCGAGTACTTCCGCGCGCTTGGGGTCGGCACCTTCGCCTCCGCGCGCCTTGGCAAGCAACTCTTTCTCAATACCTTTCGTGCGAGCATGCCCGTACGATCCGAGTGTCGCGACGCCAAGGAGCAACTTTTTCCACCATGCTTTTTCCTTAAATTCCTTCTTTTGTTCTACCTGCGCTTCTTTCTTGATGTCGCCCAACGTGATCTGTTCAAGATTCTTTAACACAAGCATCTGCTGGCCTGGCGAAAGCCCTTTGAACGCCTCAATATCTTGGAGCAAATCCTCTGTCACACCAAATTTTTCTTCAAACTGTTTTACAACACCATGATTGAGCGGCGTCGTTTCAACGGCGCTTTTCCCAGCCCCACCACTTGGCGCACCTTCTTTCACCACATCGGTGAGCGTCGAAATGTCCCTCCTTGTGCGGAACACGTTGGGAAGGGAGGTGTCTTCCTGTTGTGTACCTGCGACTGACGGCGCAACATCAGTGCCGTAGGCTAATTGTATGATTTCTTCTTCCAGTTCCTTTTTCTCATTGAAAAGCGTTTTAAACTCATCGTACGACAGCGCGGTCGTCAACTCGACATCGTCCGAAAGTTTGGTACTACTGAGTCTCTGGATAATTTCTGCCCGACGACCGAGGAGTGGACGGGCTGCTGTGCGATCAAGCGGCACTTCTGAAAAAAATGCTTCTCGAAGCCGTTCGAGTGTTTTAATCCTCGCATCCAACTCGCCATAAGCTTTAAAACGTCCGTCACCCGCCGCATAACCAAGTTTTGTATTTAATTCAGCAATCTCTTGAGAAAGGACTGCAAAACCGGCTACGCTATGAGGGTATATTGTCTGCGCTTCAATGGCGGGTGTCGCTGGCACTGCTGCCTCTTGTTCCGCTTTAATTTTTTCGCGAATACGTTCAACGCAATCATTGGGAGTCATGTTTTTATCATAGGGAATGTCATTCTCCGCAAGAATGCGCTTGAGACTTTCGGTGACATAAAGTAGA
>Ga0209541_10010654_pt1 | contig 14599 bp, 16 predicted proteins | sample RifCSPlowO2_01_FD_184027 | JGI IMG/M metagenome (GOLD analysis project Ga0209541, IMG submission 184027) | Groundwater microbial communities from Rifle, Colorado - Rifle CSP2_plank lowO2_0.1 (SPAdes) (version 2) | ecosystem: Environmental > Aquatic > Deep subsurface > Groundwater | place... | reverse complement strand
TCGGCTGTGCGGGCTTTTGCCGCCAATGGCTTGGCAAACTGCCGCGCGGCTTCCGACATATTCTTCATTTTTTCAGGCTGTGAAAGCAAGAAATGGATTTTTCCGGCAAAAAAGTTTGGCGTCAGATTTTCCTGCTCAATAACCACGGTTGCCCCGTTAACTGCATAAGCATAAGCGTTTTTTGATTGGTGGTCGCCCGCAGACCCCGGTAAGGGAATTAAAATGCTTGGTTTTCCGGCCGCGGCAATTTCAAAAATACTGCCCGAACCGGCGCGGGAAATGATAATGTCAGCTGCGGCATAGGCGTGTTTTAGCGCAATTTCATTGAGCGTTGGATATAAATGATAATACCCGGCAAGGCCTTGATCCATAACAACATCCGCTTCGGCTTTTACGCTGGCATAATGTTTGTTTCCCGCGGCGTGGATAATTTCATAACTTTCAAGCAGGTTGCTTAAGGCGCTTAACACAAAGTCGTTAATGGGCTCCGCTCCCTGCGAGCCGCCCATGAACAGTAGTACCGGTTTTTTGAGCGTGAGGCCGAACAGATCCTTGGCGCTTTCTTTGTTGCCTTCTTGCAGTTCTTTTTTTACCGGGTTTCCCGTAACCATGGTTTTGGCCGGGTCAAAGTATTCCGTGCGTTCAAACGAAGTGAAAATTTTGGTGGCCCATGGGCAGATCGCGGTGTTAGACATGCCGGGAACGATGTCGCTTTCGTGGATGAAAATGGGAATGCCAAGCACCCGCGCCGCAAACGTTACCATGGCAGAACCCGATCCCCCTTTAGAAAAAACCAGTTGCGGCCGGATAACCAACAGCAGGAAAAAACTTTGCAAAAACCCAAGCGGCATGGCAATAAGCACGTCAACAAAATTTCGCAGTGAAAAATAGCGCCGGATTTTCCCGGAAGCAACCGTTTTGACCGTAAACTGCGGTTCTTGTGATAATTCAAGCAGCCCGTCTTTGTCGTGCGGGCCAAGGTAATATAGTTTTAGATTTTTTTCCGGGGCAAGGCGCCAAAGTTCCCGGGCAATTGCAATAATCGGGAAAAGATGCCCGCCCGTTCCGCCGCCGGTGAAGACTATTTTCATGATATTTTGTTTCTAGAAATATTAAGCAAGAGCCCCACCGCCGCCAGTTCCGCCATCAAATGCGAGCCGCCATAGCTGAAAAACGGCAGCGGAATCCCGGTTAATGGGAATACTCCAATAGACGAAGCGATATTCATGAACGTTTGCAGAATAATCCAAGTACAGATTCCAATGGCCGCCAGTTTCCCGAATTTATCCGTGCTATTTAGGGCAATGCGGATTCCCTGCCGGAAGAAAAAAATAAAGAGCCCTATGAGCGCGGCGCAGCCGATAATGCCTAATTCCTCGCCAATGATGGCAAAAATGGAGTCTCCCATTGCCTGCGGTAGAAAGCCGAATTTTTGGGTTGACATGCCAAGGCCTTTTCCGAATAGGCCGCCGGATCCAACCGCTAAAATGGATTGCTTTAATTGGAAGCCTATGCCCAGCGGGTCTGCTTCCGGATGTAAAAATACCAGGAAGCGATTAATCCGGTACGGCTCAAATCTGATCAGTGCCAGCGCCCCGCAAACTCCCATGGCCATAAGCGCGAACGTGGTCCATAGCGGCGTGCCGGCGGCGAAGTAAACGGAAATGAGCGCAATGCTGGTGATGCCCAGGGTACTGGCATCTTTTTGGAAGTACAAAATAACTGCAATTACCGCCAAAAGCGCCAAAAATGGCAAGAAAACGCGCACAGCATCATGATACCCTTTTTTAGCGGATAAAATCCAGCCCTTTTTATAGTTTTCGGATGTTTTATTGGCAAGCCAGGCGGCCAAATACATGACGGCGGTAATTTTCAAAAATTCAGAAGGCTGTAAACTGACTCCGGCAATGTTGATCCAACGCTGTGCCCCCCATATCTTTGTTCCGAACATGGGTAAAAAAACCGCTATCAGTAAGCCCAAATTTATAATCAGCGCCGGCAAAGCCAGTTTTTTTATGATGCGAAGCGGCATAAAAAAAGCAACCAGCCCCAGGAAAATACCGATGCCGGCGGCAGCCAGCTGATGGAAGGTGTAGTAATGCGTGTTTCCGAATGCCTGCAGCGACTCAATGCCAGAAAGCGTTGCCAAAAATACCATGCCGCATGCCAGCAAAAGCCCCGACGAACCCAAGAAGTAATAATTGATTGGATGTTTCAATGGGTGCCTAGTTTTTTGACAAACTTTTTAAATTCATCCCCTTTTACTTCAAAATTTTTCCATAGCGAATAGCTGGGCGACGCGCATGACAATAAACAGGCCTGCCCGGCCGGCGTATTCGCATAAGCAAATGTTACCGCTTCTTCCATGCTTTTGGTGCGCAATATGTTTAAATATTTAAAGTCTTTAAATATTCTTTTTCCAGAATCCGGAAACAGCACAATATTCTCTATCTTATATTTTCTTATTACTTTTTCCAGTGGAGAAAAATCGTATCCCCGGTCCTGCCCGCCCAGAAAAATAGCGCCAATGTTTGGGATGGATTTTATGGCCATGATAGTGCTTTCCGGCGTGGTTGAAATGGCATCATCGTAAAAGGTGATTCCCCGGTAGGTGCCAATGTTTTCAAGGCGGTGCGGCAAGCCCTTAAATTTCTTGATAGCCCCTTTTATGGTTTGCTCAGGAATTTTTAAAATTCTGCAAACTGATGCGGCCGCATTGATATTGAGAATATTGTGCGGACCCGGCAGGTTGCTTTCAAAGCGCTCTTTCGCTGTTGGGCAAAAAATAACGTGGCTATCGGAAGATCGGAACTTGAAAATATTCTTCTTGGCGGCATAATAGTTTTTTACGCTGCCATGGAAATCCATGTGTTCGGGGAATAAATTCGTTACCACCGCAATGTCCGGCGAAAACGTGATGTCGTCCAATTGATAGCTTGAAAGTTCCAAAACAAAAATAGTTTCCGGTTGTATCGGTTGTAAAAGCGCCCCAAGCATGGGCGTGCCGATATTCCCCAGTAGTTGCGTATTTTTTCCGGCTTCTTTTATGATAGCGTAAATCAAAGAAGCAGTGGTGCTTTTGCCTTTGCTGCCGGTGACGCCGATAATTTTATAGCTCCCCTTTACGCGGGAGAAAAAAATGTTGGTGGCGGTGGTATAGGGAATGGTCACCAGGCTTTTGTGGATGCCCGGGGTTTTGACTGCAATATCAAAATTTTCCTGTTTTTTTAAATATTGTTTATCAAGGGCGCTATCCCCCACCCCGATTTTTAATTTCGGATAATGCTTTTTCAAAAACTGCCTGGTGATTTTCCCCTCTTTCCCGTAGCCTAAAATTAGCGCGCTTTCCATGCCTAAAAACTTGAATTCCTCCGGAACATTATTTTTTGCCGTTCTAAAAACTTCCGGATGGATTTTTGATTTGAGGAATTTTTGGCCGGCCATGGTAAATGCCGTTTGCGCTTCTTCAAACGTTCCAACACAGTCAAAGGGTTTCATGGCCCCTAATCCTAAAACATCCTTGAACATCGGCAGTAAATCTTCCCTGGCGTATAAATTCTGGCCAAAAATTCCCAGTAATTCTTTTTTACTTAAAAATGCGGATAAAAGTGTGAATGCAAAAATACACTTTGGACATTCGCCGCACCATAGTCCCTTGTGCGTTTTATCTTTGATAGAAAAATTGCGGTTGCAGCTGGAAAAATGCCTGAAGTATTTGGGATATTTGGAAAATAGTTTTACAATGCGTATTTCATGGAATGGCCGCAGCAAAGAAAAATACCCGATATCCGGGCTGATGGAATTTTTCACGTAATCAGAAAATAGCAGTTCAAACTCCAGTGATTTGCTCCACTGGTGATTTACGTCAAGCCCCTTACCCTGCCTGCCGGCAGGCAGGTATTTTATGTTCCCAAAATTGCTGCTATGCTCGTTGCTGACAATAAAATATTTGTAACCATATAAAACACACGATAAAATCCCTAAAAAAGCATAGATGGCCGAAACGGGCACGTGGCCATTGTAGGCGTGTTTGTCATGCACTTTCGGGTCTAAAATACGCCGGATTTTTAGCACGGGTTTTCCAATCAATTTTATGACATCATCAACGAGACCCGGCCTCGTAGTACTATCTATATGGAAAGAGGTAAAGGGATGATTTGCTTCCCTTAATAATTCGGCGGAAACGATGGAATCTTTCCCGCCGCCGATGCCCAAAAGGCTTGAGGCTAGAAGCTTGGAGCTAGAAGCTGGAATCGGCTTTACGGTTTTGTCATAAGAAAACTTGGGGCTGATTTTCGGATCCAGATTATTGCGGTAGAAAAATTCACCTAACCCTTTTTTGTATACGGTGTTAAAAAAATCCGCCTGTTGTTTGGTAAGCTGGTAAGGCTGTCGCACCTGCCTGCCGGCAGGCAGGCAATAAAACTTCCAGTATGAAATGCCCAGCATCAAATGCAAACTTTCTAGCATCGCCGCCGGAATTCCTACAGCCGGTTTTGGCAGGATAATGATTTCGGTCCAATCCATCACTTCCCCACTCTCAAACGCCGTTCTGTAATGGAAAAAAATCCGATTTTGGCCGGGTGTAAACTCATACGAAGTAAATTCAAAAAATTCAGGCTGTCCCTTCATAATTTCATTATTTTACCACAAAAAAACGCCCCTGGAAAGAGGCGTCCGACGGCAAAAAAGTTACACGCTTGAGGACAACCGGCGGAAAATAACCACGAACAATACTGCCAGCACGGCGGTGATGATAATCCACACATACCACTTTTTCAAAAATTCCATAAATGAAGAAGATGTTTCATCGGTTACGCCGGTGGTGGCAGCCGATTGGCCGGCAGGAGTGGTAATGCCCACGGTGTCCTGGTCGCCCGTCCACGCGGCGTCAGAAGTTACGCTGGCGGCAATGGTGCTGGTGGTTTGCGCAGCCTGGTTTTGGGCCGAGGCGGTAAAAGTAACCACTTTTGATTCTTTGGCAGCCAAGGTCCCCAAACTAATCCCGGTGGCAAGGTTTCCGGCCGCATCAGTATTATTTATTTTCAAGTTTCCCGTGTACGCCACGTTGGCGGCCAAGCCGGTTACCAGTGAAACATTGTTAATGGGTTCACTGCCGGCGTTTTTTACTACCGCCAAAAAGGTAATGCTTTCCTGGTTTTGGGCGCCCAGCGTTTTTACCCATTGCAGTGTTTCAGACTCTTTTTTGGCAAACAGGGAAACGGCCAATGTTGGCACAATGGTTTGCGCGCTGGCCGGATTTTGTTGGATTTGCCCTGAAATGGTTGAAGTATTTTGCCCGGCGTTTTGATCATAGGTTGGCTGCGGGCTTGGAGTTGGCGTTGGTGCCGGATTCGGATTGGTAGCGCCGGCAAAAACACACTGCGCGTTTTGGCAGATTTGGCCGGTCAGGTTGCAGTTTTGGGCAATGCTTTGCAGCGCCCCACATGAGTTATACCAGTACACAATGTTGCTGACGCACTGTTTGGTGGCATTCGGCGTACAATAAGCTGTGTCAGCACTGGCTGGCATTGGAATGGTAGCGATAACGCCAATTGACATGCCCAAAACAAGGAATACGGATGAAATTTTCATAGGATTTCTTGAATAATATCGTATGGCACATACTACCAATTTATTGAGAATATGTCAATGGTTTTGGCGATTGGAACAACAAAATACGCCCCAAGGCGTCAGCGGCATCCTTTCGGCCAAATTATTGATATGCCCAAAGTTGTTGATGCCGCTGGTGCACTGGGGGCGTATACCCTCCTGACGCAATGCCCGCAAAAACCTTTCAAAAAAGACAAAAAAACAAACGCTTCAAGCATAGATTGAAGCGTTTGTTTTTTATTAAATTCTTTTTAAAATTTCAAGATATTCCGTGGTATCAATTTTTAAAACTCTCAAATTATTTCTAATGATAAATACTGGCAACTCGCTTTCTCTTGGAATAACCACCGGCCTTGTTAAATCTTTTCTCTTGTAAATCCTGTGATCGCCTTTTTCCCGATCAAAGGTGCATCCTGAAAAAAGAAGAAATTTCTCGAACTTTTTCCAATGGATGGGTTTAATGCCTGCCATGCTAATAAGAGAGCTTAACCATCTGCGATTCGTTGGAAATTACAATCGGCGGATTCCATTTTGCATTAACCTTTTGCCATCCTAAATCTGTAAGCACTTCCTCGGCGGTATTTTCCTTCATAATTTCTTCAAAAAATATGTGGACTATTTCATCAAATCGTTTTCTTGCTTGGTCGAAGGTATTACCCGAAGTAGACAAATCCAGCGCCGGTGTGTAAGCGATATATTTTTTCCCTTCCCGCAAAATAGATACTGGAAGACTAAATTCCAACATTGTTTTTTTCATGAGTTAATCATAGCAAAACAAACACGCAAGTCAAGTTTTCGTTTGGCGGCCAAAACAACAAAATACGCCCCAAGGCGTCAGCGGCATCCTTTCGGCCAAATTATTGATATGCCCAAAGTTGTTGATGCCGCTGGTGCACTGGGGCGTATACCCTCCTGACGCAATGCCCGCAAAAACCTTTCAAAATTTATTTTTCCCCAACCTTGAGTTGCGAAATGCTTTCAGAGGATTTTTTACGAATTCCGAGGCGAAAATTTGATAGAATTCCGAGGCATAGCCAAAGGCTACGCCGAGGAATTATAGCGAATTTGCAGCCGGAATTCGGGGAAAAGACCTGAAACTTGCTTTTCAAAAGGCATTTCGTAATTCAAGGTTCCCCATAACAAGACGGTAAGAAAGGTGCCCAAGAAGCCCGAGTTGGATTGCCGGAGTCAAACCAATGCCCAAGAGTGGAACCATAGGCATATATTCGTTGTATGCCCATCTTCCTGTGTTAAGGGCGTATAATTCAATTCCTATCGCAATTAAAACTCCGGTAACCATGATAAGCCAGCTTTTTTCCCTCAAGTTTGGGACAAATATAAAAGGCAAAGACAGGAGGGTTATAACGGCTGCATCCACAACAGATGCCCGCAAAAGAATAAATTCTGTTATCTTGCCGCCCATGTAGCCGGCGTAAAGGAAAGAATGCAGATTTTCCCAAACCACATTCAGGATAAAGGACAAAAGAAAGATTAAAAATACCTTTTTCATTTAAAGATGTGGACCCAAGCGGGCTCGAACCGCTGACCTCTAAGATGCCATCTTAGCGCTCTACCAACTGAGCTATGGGCCCTTGCGCATAATCATACCATTTCCCCGATTTTTTTCAATAAAAAACCGGGGTGTACCTTTTAAGTAACCCCGGAGATGCTTCGGTTATGCCGATTTGGCTTCCGAAACCTTGGGAGCGTTTTCGTTCACCTGCACGTCGAAGCGGGTACGACGGTCCTTGTTCAGTCGCGTCATGGCCTGCAAACGGCTTTCAACCATGTCCAGAAAGTTCTGGACATCCTTGGCGCTGGCGTCGCCATCTTCAAACAAGGTCGAAAGCCGTTTGAAGGTGCGCGTGGTCTGGTTGCTCAAGGACTGATGCAAGTGCTGGATGTTGCGCTCAATGTCGGAAAGGCCACTTTTCTTCTTCTTGCGGCCTTCCTGCATATAGCGCTTCAGGTCCTGCTCGTCCACCCCGAACTCCTCCGCGGCTTGGGCACGGGTCACATTTTTCTCGATGACGGCGTACTCGGCTTTCTGCAAGTTCTGGCGCTTGACCTTGCTGGCAATCTTGTTGATGTAGCTGCGCACCATGTTCACCGGCAGGCCGAGGGAGTCGGGGATGTCCTTTTTGGGCATTCCGCGGTCCAGCAGCGTTCGGACCGTGTGCTCGGTATCCTGCGGTGTGGGAGGCAACGAACCGCCCATATTGGCGCGGTACGCGGCGGAAATCAACTCGTTCTCATCCTTGATGTCCACCAATTCAACCTCGATTTCCGCCAGATTGTTGATCTGGTGTGCCTCGATGCGGTGGCGGCCATCAATGACAATCAGGGCGCTGGTGACCTGGATGGGCGGCAGCTTGACTTTGTTCTCAAGCAATAGCGCCAGCATCAGGGCGTGATCCTGGTTGATTTCCTTGCGAACGTACGTGTTGATCTGCAGCTCAGAGATCTTGACGGTGAAGATTTTCTTGCTCATTGCTCGGTACCTTTCTTGCTGGCTACTGGTTGCTGGTCTTCGGGCTGCACGAGCCTCCCGAAGTTAGCGCGCCATCCGGCACGCTTTTTGAAGAGCTTTTGCAGTATTACGCAAGTCCCCGGCTCAGGCCATTCTTCTTCCTGCCAAACTTTCCGGTTCAGCGAGAAGGTGATGATGCCCAGCTGGTTGGACCGCGCCACCGCGTACGGGCCGTGTTCGCCCTCCGCGATGATCTTGTCTACGATTGCGTAGTAACACTTGTTACTTGACATCGGGTGGCCACCTCTTTTTGCTGCAGCATGGCAAGCCGGGTGGCAAGCAGGTGCAGTTGGATGGAGAGACTATACACAACTTCGGATTTTTCCGCAAATTCCCCCAATTCCTCTTGCGAGAGCTTATCAAGGGGGTTCGCTTGCAGAAGGCTGTGAAGCCCCTCCATCAGGACAATCACGGGTTTGCGGGGTGGCGGCGGTTTAGATGCCGCCGAAGGCGCCGCCTCAGATTCGGGCGGGATGGTCTCCTCGGCAATAGCCAGCTTGACAGGTTGCTCCTGCCGGGGGAAGTGGATGATGTATTGCTTCGCCATTTCCACTCTCCGTTCTTGCAATTCTTCCTTGCGCAACTTCCAGATTTCCCACATCTTCTGATCTTTGTCCGGGCTTGTTCCACAAGCGCCGAACAGGACGCGGTACAAATCCTGGTGGTTGATGTACCCGATAATGGTACTGGCTTCTTTCGCAGAAAGCAGGCCAAAACCAATCAACTCCAACATTCCACGCCGGCCTTGGGGCATGTGCTCCAGCTCAATGACAGTGTACCCAATCATGCTCAAGTAGCAGAGCATTTTGATGTACGTTTCGCCAAGGGGCGGGCCGGATTTTTCGTAGAACCACCTGGTGACGGTGCTTGGCCTGACGTTACAGAATTCAGCAATCGGCTTGCGGGCAACTTGTATGCCGTGCTCGCCTTTTTTGCCAAAGACTGCCATCCGTTCAGCCAGATGCTTGACACATTCGCCAAAATGGCCGCGGAAAACCTCCACTGGTTCAAAGTCGTTCACATGACGTTCCTTTCTTTTCAACGAACATGGTTTTACCCAACGCATACAGCGTTTAGGTTCCTTGAAAGCTATGCTAGCATATATATATTGTCAAGGGTTTTGTGCCCAATGAAAGATAAACTCTTTGATTGCGTCTTACTTTAATCAAAGGTCTGATGTTATTAATTAAAAATGCAAAAATCAAATATCAAAATTACAATTCAAAATTAAAAATGGCCTGGTTGTAAAAGTTTTACATTGTCATTTTCCATTTTGAGATTTACATTTTGAATTTGCAGATTACCATGCCAACAGTTATCAATAACCCAAGCGGGGGGAATTCGGGCGATGGCGGAATGGGCGCGGGGCTTATTCTGGGGATTATCATAGCCGTTCTTGTGATTATCGTGTTGTTTTTCGTGTACGGGTGGCCGGCGCTTCGGGGCGTGCCACAAAATCAGGGAACCAATATTAACGTGGAAATCCCCAATCCTACTGATGGCGGCGGTGACCAAGGGGGAAACCAGCCTGCCCGGTAACATATTACGTGTGTAAATTTTCAATGCGTATCCCAATCAGCCGGATTAATTTAAGCCGCGGGTTTTTGCGCCTATCTAAAAATGGCAGGAATAATTTTAAGGCTTCCATGCGGAATTTTTTGATATCGCTTTTACCTAGTGGCGGCGCAAAGCTCTTGGCCGAGCTTTGGGTTTGAAAATCGGCAAAGCGCACGGTTAGCGAAATGGTTTTAAATCCCGTAAACCCGCTTTTTTCAAACTGCCCGAATACATGGTTGCAATAGCGCTGCAACTCCGCGCCCAGGAAAACGGCATCCAGCGTGTCTTTGTCAAAGGTGTTTTGTTCACCGATAGATTTCACTTCCCTGCCCTCTTGCACCGGCGAATCATCAATTCCCAGTGCCTTGTTATAGAACGGATGCGCTGGTAATTCCTGCAGGCTGGCAACCAGGGTAATCCCCTCTTTTTGTAAGCGGCTCTCGGTTTTCGGGCCAATGCCGGGCAGCTGCCGCACGGATAATGGGGCTAAAAATGCTTGCATTTTATTTTGTCGCACAATAAGTAATCCATCCGGTTTTTTTGCCCCAGCGGCAATCTTGGCGATTAACTTATTGGGCCCGATGCCAAGTGAACAAGTAAGCTTTTCACGCGCCAAAATTTCTTTCTTTATTTTTTTGCAAATGGCTGCCGCCTTTTTATAGCTACCCGCTTCGGACAGATCAAAATAAAACTCATCAATACTCGCGCTTTCCACCATTGCCGCGTATTTTTTGATGATGGCATGGATGTTTTGGGAAGATTTTTCATAGGCGGCAAATTCGGGCAGCACAAAAATAACTTCGGGCTTGCCCTCGTTTTTTGCTTTTTGGCTGGCTTGCCAGGCGCGTGAAATGGGCATGGCCGAATGGATGCCGTATTCGCGCGCCAAATAATTTGCCGTTGAAACCACCCCGCGCCCGTGGCCGTTTTTCGGTTCGGCACCAACCACAATGGGCTTGCCACGGAAAATCGGGCTGTTCCTTTCCTCAACCGCGGCAAAAAAAGCATCCATGTCCAGGTGGGCGATTATTCTCATGGCTTGTTTTTACCACAAACGGCCGCAAACAAAAAACCCGCCCTTCTATCACCTGATAAAGGGGCGGATTTTTTGGCCGCATCAGCGGCTCTTCGCCTTTTTCCGGACATTTTTTATCCTGGCATTATTGGGCTTGCCTTCCAGTCGCGGAGGCCGCGTTGGATGCATATCTTTGGCTTTGGGGAATTTGTTAATTTGGTTTTTCATATCAATTGGGACGGATGAAGCCTTAGTAATTTACAGATTTTGTTTTTTAGTGTAATATGCCAATAAGCCCCTATAGCTCAACGGTAGAGCAGTTGCCTTTTAAGCAATTGGTTCCAGGTTCGAATCCTGGTGGGGGCACAATTAAAGGTTATTTTATTTCACCTTTCGGTATTGCAGCACGGCCAGGGTGGAAAAATTTACCATGATACCAACAATCCAGATAAGCGCCTGCCACCAATTGTCGCCGATAGGAGTGCCGGACATCAGAGCCCGGACTGAATTTACCGTAACGGTAATGGGGCTGATTTTGGCGAATGCTTCAAGCCAGGCGGGCATGGTATCAATTGGCACAAAGATGGAGCTGGCAAACACCAGCGGAAACACCCAGATAAAACCCGCCACTTGCGCGGTTTCCGAATTTTTCACGCTCAATCCAATGGAAGCGGAAATCCAGGAAAAGGCAAAGCCGAACAGGGCAATCAGTGCCATGGCCAGCAGCAGCCCCATAAACCCGCCTTCGGCTCGGAATCCCATGATAAATGCCACGGTAATCATCAGCACCATTACCAAAATGTTGCGCACCAGGTCGGCCAATGTCCTGCCCATCAAAACCGCCGAGCGCGCCATGGGCAGGCTTTTGAAGCGGTCAATCATGCCTTTGTTTAAGTCTTCGGCCAGCCCCACGCCGGTTTGCACCGAACCGAAAATAACCACCTGCACTAAAATTCCCGGCACTAAAAAATTAAGGTAATTGAGCCCGGGAGTTTTGATGGCTCCGCCGAACACGTAGGTAAACAGCAGAAGGAATAAAATCGGCTGGATGGTGGAAAAAACCAGCAGCTGGGGCAACCTTACGTAGCGCAAAAGGCCGCGCCGGGTCATGGCAATAATGTCAGAAATAATCCATTGTAACCCTTGCGGGGCTGCGTGTTTCTGCGCCGGGGTGATTGGCTGCATGTTACTTTTTGTTGGTTAATGAAGTGAAAACTTCGTCCAGCGTGGGCTTGCTCAGTTCAATATCTGAAATAGTGATATTGGCGGCATCTATTTTACGGATGGCTTCCGGCAATATTTTAATCCCCTCTTTGACGGGGATGGTGACGATTCCCAAGGCCGTGTCGGCGTGGGGGTTGAATTCGCTCAAGGCCTGGACAAGGGCCGGCACATTTTGTTTTGGCGTATGGATTTTCAACACGCCTCCGCCGATGGTTGCCTTTAGTTCTTTGGCGGTACCTTGGGCCACCACTTTGCCATGGTCAATGATAACAATGGCATCAGCCAAATAATCGGCTTCCTCCAAATACTGGGTGGTTAACAGCACGGTTGTGCCATTATTGGCCAGTTTCCGGATTGCCTGCCACAGCTCCATCCTGCTTTGGGGGTCAAGGCCGGTGGTTGGCTCGTCTAAAAACAACACTTCCGGCCGGCCGATTAAGCTTGAAGCCACATCCAGCCTCCGGCGCATGCCGCCCGAATACGTTTTAGCTTGGCGATTGGCCGCGTCATCCAAAGAAAATTCCCGGAGCAGTTGCTCTGCCCTGTCTTTTACCTGCTTTGGCGGCAAGTGGTACAGCGTTCCCACCAGTTCCAGGTTTTCTTTTCCGGTCAGGTTTTCGTCAACCGCCGCAAATTGCCCGGCTAACCCGATGCGCGAACGTACCGCTGCCGGGTTTTGGGCAACATCAATGCCGGCAACCCATGCCCTGCCTTTATCAGGCTTAAGCAGAGTTGTTAAAATATTTATCAGCGTGGTTTTACCCGCGCCATTAGGCCCAAGCAATCCCACAATGGCGCCACGGTGCACCTGAAAACCCACGCCTTCAAGGGCGTGGACCGTTCCGTAAGATTTATAAATATCTTCCACTAAAATAACCGGTTCCATTACAATCCTTCTTCCTTTAACTGCTCAAGTAACTTTTTCTGCTCCCGGCTGATCTTTTTTGGAGTTTTAATGACCAGTTCAACATACATATTCCCCCGCCCATGCATGCCATAATGCGGGATGCCCTTTTCACTAATGCGCAACATTTTTCCGCTTTCCGTGCCCGCCGGAATGGTTACAATAATGGGCTTTTTTTCCAGTGTTGGCATTTCCACGTTGTCGCCTAGCACGGCTTGAGAGTAAGCAATTTCTTGGGTTACATACACATCATCCCCCTTGCGCATAAATAGCGCGTGCCTTTTGACAAAAATGCGAACGTATAAATTTCCCGCCCTGCCGCCTTTTTTGCCCGCTTCTCCCCTGCCTTCAATTTCAACAGCCTGATTGTTATCAATGCCGGCGGGAATATTCACATCAATGGTTTCTTCGCCTTTTACCCTGCCCTCGCCCCGGCACACGTTGCAAGGCTTTTCGGGCTTGGTCCCTTCTCCTTTGCATTCCGGGCAGGTGGCAAAAGCCGTGTAGCTGCCCAAAATAGTGCGCTTTACTTGCTGCACCTGGCCTTGGCCGCGGCAGGAAAAACATTCGTTTATTTTGGTGCCAGGTTCAGCCCCTTTTCCAACGCACCGGCTGCATACAATAAGCTTATTTAAGTTAATCTGTCGCACAATAGGATTGAGCGTGTCTTCCAGCGCAATTTCCATATCCACCTGGATGTCTTTGCCCTTTTTTATATCCTTCTTGTTTGCGCGGCGCCCGCCTCCGCCAAAGGAAAAAAAGTTTTCAAAAATATCGCCCAAATCTTCCGGATCAAAGTTCACGTTTTGGTTTTGCCACGCCCAATTGAAATCCTGGGCGCCGCTTCCCCCGCCCTGGTCAAACGTGCGGCCAAACTGGTCATACTGCTGGCGCTTTTCCTGGTTGCTTAAAACCTGATAAGCTTCATTTATCTCTTTAAACTTCTTTTCATCCCCGCCTTTGTCCGGATGATACTTATGGGCCAACTTGTGGAAGGCTTTTTTTATTTCGTCTTGGGATGCCTGTTTAGTTACCCCAAGAATTTCGTAGTAATCCATGCGATTTGTTCGTAAATATCTTTGCGATGGCCGATACTAGCAAATACAACAGTCTCGTCTTCATAAAAATAAAATATAACCCGGTAGTTTCTGGTAATCCTGAAAGAGTAATCTTCAGAACCTTTTAATTTTTTCGTATGCAGCCTGCTATCGCGCCAATTCAGTGAAAATATCTTTTTCTGTTTGCGGTAAACTGTTATCAGATTTTTTGGCAGTTGTTCCAGGTTTTTTGAAAACCATCGGTCTCAATAATTTTCATACCTTCGGCGGGTATTGTTTTTTTGCTCTTTTAAGAGCAGCCTTAATTGACGCTGCATTATGGTAATCAGACAATTTTTCAGTCGGCAAAAACAGCGATACGTCACGACGCAGTTCTTTCAGTTCGCGTAATACTTTACCTAAATTTTTCTCTAATGCTTTGTTGGTCATGTTTTCATATTACCTCTAAACAGTAATTTGTAAAATATTTTACTTCTTTTCCTTAAACTCACCTTCTTCTGCTTTTGGTTCTTCTTTATCTTTTGGCGCCTCCGTATCCTTTGACGCATTTGGGGACTGTGTTTTATACAACTCCGCTCCAATTTTTTGCATGTGCTCGCTTAAATCCTTCGTTTTTGCTTTAATATCTTCAATATTGTCAGATTTTTGCGCTTCTTTCAATGCTGCAATTTTTTCCTTCGCCGCGCCGAAGCTTTCAG
>Ga0209541_10010653_pt1 | contig 14600 bp, 13 predicted proteins | sample RifCSPlowO2_01_FD_184027 | JGI IMG/M metagenome (GOLD analysis project Ga0209541, IMG submission 184027) | Groundwater microbial communities from Rifle, Colorado - Rifle CSP2_plank lowO2_0.1 (SPAdes) (version 2) | ecosystem: Environmental > Aquatic > Deep subsurface > Groundwater | place... | reverse complement strand
TATAAAATCCGCCCCCGTTGACTCAAGATAAAACCTGGGCGGACCGACAGGGCATTGGACCAATCGCGGCATGACTAAATTGATGTGTATATTAAATTAGTCTTGACTTTTTCAAGGTATGCATTAAACTTTTGGCATGGAAACAAGATCGATTTATCAGTTCCTCTGGAAGGATCTCGCCGCCGAGAAAAGCATGATTTTTCTTTCAGGGCCCCGCCAGGTAGGGAAGACCACGTTCATGCAGGAAATCATTGCCAAAGGATATCCCCATACAACGTACTTCAATTGGGACATCCTTGACAACAAGAAGACTCTTTTGGAAAACCCTTACTTTTTCCAGTCCGTGGACGTTGAAGGCACGGACCGTCCTTTGGTGATCCTGGACGAGATCCATAAATACCGTCAGTGGAAGAATTACTTGAAAGGTGTGTATGACAAATTTCATGATCGTTTTTCTTTTGCGATTTTGGGAAGCGGACGCCTCGACATCAGTAAACGTGCCGGTGACGCCATGACAGGCCGTTTCCTGGAAATGCATCTTTTCCCGTTGACAGCGGCGGAGCTCGCCCGGCCCAAAACAGATATCAAGCAGTTTCTCAAGGACCCAATTTCGGGAATGGACTTTCCCGATGCATCGCAAAGCGCTTCTATCTGGAAAGAGCTTTTCACGCTCGGAGGATTTCCCGAACCTTTCTTGAGCGGAAAAGAATCAGCGTGGCGCCGCTGGTCGGCCAATTACGGAAGGCAGATCATCAGGGAAGATATGCGTTCCATTCATGAGATTAAACTGATCGACGATATTGAAACGCTCTTTTCGCTTTTACCGGCGAAAGTCGGGAGCCCTGTATCGATCAATAATCTTGCGACGGATTTACAGGTCAGCTTCCCGGCGGTCAAAAATTGGCTGGGTCTTTTCGACCATTTTTATCTGACCTTTCGGATATCGCCTTGGACGAAAAAGGTTTCCCGCGCCATCCTGAAGGAGAAGAAGCTTTATCTTTTCAACTATCCCGTGATCGCGGATGCCGCGGCCCGGTTCGAGAACATGGTTGCCATTGAATTATTGCGTGCCGTCCGGTCATGGAACGAATGGGGATGGGGAGATTTTGGACTTTATTATTTGCGAAACAAGGACAAGAAAGAAGTGGATTTTCTCCTAACGAAAGAACATGTTCCTCTGCTGCTCGTCGAGACTAAGCTTGCGGAGGCAACGCCTGCTCCCGCATTATTGGAATTTCAGTCGGTCCTGAAAATACCGGCGATTCAACTCGTCCATACGCCCGGGACTGTCCGCAGGATTATTTCAGGAAAGTCGGGAGATGTTGGGGTCTTTTCCGCATCCCTGTGGCTTGCTGCCTTACCTTAAACAGAATACTTGAGTTATAGGCGTCCATGTCAGTGCCATCATGCTGAGGCAGCCCGGCACCTACAGTAACGCCTCCTATAATCACTCAATTCTCGGCGACCGCCGAGAATTGGCGCTTGACCCAGATTACCTAGATCGTTACCATCTAACCCTTAACCATGTATACCGTTACCAAAGAAATTTACTTCTGTTACGGACACCGCCTTCTTCAGTACGACGGACCCTGCCGGCATCTCCACGGCCACAACGGGAAAGTCGAAGTAGAACTCGAACGAGATTCCCTCGATGGGCGCGGGATGGTAGTTGACTTTGCGGACATCCGAAACGTGATTAAAGACTGGATCGACCGGACTCTTGACCACACGATGCTGCTTGCCAAGGACGATCCCTTCATTCCCATTTTCAAGGAAAAGAACGAACGGTTTTACGTGATGAATGTCAACCCCACCGCCGAAGCCATCGCGAAGCTCATTTTTGATTATGCTCATTCCCGCAACCTTCCGGTAACACGCGTTACCCTTTGGGAAACGGAAAGTTCCTTCGCGAGTTACACAGGAGAGCAGTAAAGAAAAACCGCAAAAGTGCCAGGCACTTTTGTTGATCAACCATGCAGTCGCGATTAACACTCTTATTGGGTCCCGCAGGCAGCGGAAAAACTCACACCGTTCTCCAGTCGTTTGAGCAGGCACTCAAAACCTCGCCCGATCTTTTAAAAGATGACCTTCTATTTATTCTTCCCAATGCCGAACACCGCTCCCGCACGATCGATTTGATCTTAAGAGGCGGTCTGAGTGGGTTTTTCCAAAATCGTGTTACCACCTTTGACCGTGCTCTCAAGCATTATTTGAAACTCGGCGGTTTTGACTTTGCCACGGACGTTGCGCGAAGATCGATTCTTCGCGCGGTGACACGCGAGGCAAAGCTCCACTATTTTTCCCATGCCGCCGAAATGGCAGGAGTCATCGAACTTCTTGGAAGAACCATCGTAGAATTTAAGGAGTTTCTTCTCTCCCCGAATGAACTCAAAGAAAAACTGGAGCGTCTTATGGAACAATTTCCGGAATTTCGCCTGAAATACGAGGACCTCGCTTTTATTTATGAGCGCTACGATGCCGAACTCAAAAATCTGGGTCTTGTGGATCAGCGTGATTCGCTCGCACTTCTGGAAGCGGGTCTTACCCGCGGTGAATTCGACACTCCCAAACTTGCCCACGTGTGGATTGACGGCTTCAGCGATTTTTCAAAACTTCAGCTTGCTTTTATCGAGTTTCTTACTCGCCACGCGGATCAAGTGACTGTCACCTTAACGATGGACGATGACGCGTTCAGGAGGCCTCTTTTTCAAATTGCAGCCGACACCAAAACAGCGCTTGAAGATCTCGGTTTCCGCGCGGAGTGGATGAAGGCCGAAAACTACAGGACAACGTCCGAAGTGCTCCGGCACGTGGAAAGGAATCTGTTTAAGGAGCGGCCTCGGGGGGAGTTGTCCCTCATGGATCCGGGGGACCAGACGGAGCTAGACATTTTTGAAGCGACGGGACTCGTCGGCGAAATCGAGATGATTGTACGTGAAATCAAGCGTCTTGTCCACACACACGGTTATCACTTGAGCGACATCGCTGTTTTATTTCGCGAAACGAGCGCGTACGAATCTGTCCTTCGGAGCGTTTTTGCCGAATTTCAGATCCCCGTTGAAATTCACGAGCGCCTTCGCCTTGCGAAAAATCCCGTGAGCCGCACTCTGGCGAGTTTTTTTAACATTTTGCTTGAGGACTGGCGGCGCGAAGATGTGTTTAATTTTCTAAAGTCGAGTTACGTTCGCCGAAACTACGAACTTGTTTCGGAACTTGAACTTCGCGCACTCGCGCGCGGCATTTTCCGAGACCGGACGTATTGGCTCGACCATTTCGACACGCCGATTTTAAAGGACATCGCCGCATTGGAAGATGAGCTCAAACCGATCCGGTCGGTAGAACACTTTGCGCGCTGGGTCAAAAAGGTTATGACTCATTTTGGTCTTCTCGATGCCACATCGTCTTGGGGGGATGCCGAGCGCCTTGACGAAGCGGCTCGCAGCCGGATTTTTGGTTTGCTCGATGAACTCCAGCGGAAATCCGGAGGCGGTGCTCCGGAACTTTGGCTTCGGGAACTCATGAGTTTGATGGACGTCGATCTATATGCTTTTCACCATCGCGACAAAAACCGGGTTCAAGTCTATAACGTAACCCTCGCGCGTCAGAAGGAGTACAAAGTCGTGTTTCTGGCCGGCCTGCTTGAGAAAAAATTTCCGATTCAGGTTGCCGAAGATCCGGTACTTTCGGACGCTGAACGGCGTGCCTTGAATGAACAGGGCGAAGTTTTGAGGGAGCACCTGCCGCGCCAGGCCTTTGAGCGTTACCTTTTTTACCTTGCCGTCACGCGCGCGAAATTACACCTTATTTTGACCTATCCGCGCTTTGATTTGGAGGGGAAAGAAGCACTGCCTTCTTTTTACGTGGATGAGGTGACAGGACTTTTTTCAAAACCGGTGCGGATTAAGCGCCAGCCGATGGCGGAAGTTCTTCCTCCGTGGGACGAAGTGTCGACAGAGGTGGAAGCCAAGCGCCGTGTGGTCGAGGATCTTTTTCGGATTCCCATGAGTGAACGCACAAATGCAGATCAAAATCGGACCGCGTTTTTTTATAACCACTTCCTCGCCGATTTCGATTTTCGATCTCTTCTGACTCGGCGGCTTCAGCCGATCGAAGGAGTGATTGGTGACCCGGCGATTCGGCCCTACTTCCTTCCGGAAGAAGGAGTGTACAGCCCAACCGCGATTGAAGAATATGCCGAGTGTCCCTACCGGTATTTTGCAAACCGCAAGCTTCACTTGGACAATCAAGCCGAAGGAATCGACCTCCGTGAGGTGGGGCGCCTGCTGCACGCCGTTCTCGAGCGCGTTTTTACGTGGCTTCGCGACGAGAAAAAAGGAACCGTACCTTTTGAGGAGGCGAAAGCATACGGTTTGGAATGTTTCCAACGGGAGTGGGAACGCAAGCCGCTTACGGGAGACCGGTGGTATCGGATACGACTCAAGCAAAAGGAAATGGAAGAGATGCTTGTCCGTTTGTTGAAACTTGAACTTGTGAAGAAAAAATCTCCGCTGCCGGATTTGGTGCCGCGGTATTTTGAATACCGGTTCGGGTTTGACCCTCAAAACCGGGATTACCTTGAAGTGGGTTCGGTCAAATTTCGCGGAGTCATTGACCGAATTGATGTCGACGAGACGGGCAAGTACGGTCTCGTGATTGATTACAAAACGGGTAAAAAATTCAGCCGGAAAGCCATGGAGCAGGGCACTGCCCTCCAGCTTTTGGTTTATTTACTCGCGGCAAAAGCTAAACTCGGACTCGAAAGCTTGGGCGGCCATCTTTATTCACTCTCGGAAGCGAAATCAAACGGTTTTCACCACAAGGATCATCTGGCTCAGCTTGGGATTCGGCCGCCGGCGAGAATGCTCGAGTTTTCGAGCCAAGAATTCTGCGCACAGCTTGAAAAAGCAGCGCGCGATATCGAGAAGCACGTGCGGTCGATCGAAGCTTCTCAGATTCCGGTTCGGCCGCGCGACTGCGTGCCGTATTGTCCGTATTCGGGAGTTTGCCGAATTGAAAAGTGGCGCTTAGAACATGTGTATCAAGAAATCAGGGAAGACGATCAAAAAGCGGCGAAACAGACATTAGAAGGAACAGGTACATGGAGCCGTTGACCCCAACACAGAAAAAAGCCGTCGAGCAACTCGGACATTCCGTTTGCGTGTCTGCGGGAGCAGGCACAGGGAAAACGCGGGTTCTCGTGGAACGGTTTATTCATCTGATTGAGAAAGGTCTGGCGCGTCCAGAGGAAATTTTGGCGATTACGTTTACGGAAAAAGCCGCAAAAGAAATGAAAGAGCGGATCGCCCGCGAACTCAAAGCGCGCTCGCTCGCCGAAGCAAGACGGCAGCTTGAAAACGCGTATATCGGTACGATTCATTCTGTTTGCGCCCGAATCCTCCGCGAACATCCGTGTGAAGCCGGTGTCGATCCGAGCGCCCGCATTTTAAAGGAAGACGAGGCAAACCTCCTTCAGGAAACGGTATTGGAGCGCTTGATGGAAGATCGGTTTTCGGGTGCGGAGGTATTCGAGTTGTTGAAGGCATATACCGAAAAAGACATTCGGCGCAGTCTCAAATCAGTTGCGAATCAGGTGCACGCGTTCGGTATTTCTGAGTCTTTATTCTCTTCAGACTTTTTATCCATCCAGAAGTCGGGGACAGAAGAATCCACAACTGCCGAACCGACCGTTCGGTCAAGCAGTGCCGATCCCCGCCGCAGACTGCTCCGTGGAAATCTCATCGCGAAACTTGACGCTATTCCGGACAAAGAAGACTCCCGCGAAAAAGCAAGGGCAGTTCTTCATCGGGACGAACCGAGCTGGGCACACATCGAAGCCCTTCAGGCGATTCACAGATTATTTCCCCGCATGAGGGGAAAGACGCAGGAACCGAGCACCGAATTCCGGAAACTTCTTGACGAATGGATCGCTTTGGAAGTTGAACCGTTGGCGAGACCCTTTCAGAAAACATTTCTCGGTCTTGCTCAGGCGTTTGTGTCTGACTATCGGCATCTTAAGCGCGAAAAAGCAGCTCTTGACTTTAACGATCTTGAACGAGAAACGGTTCGGCTTCTGGGAGGTGAGACCCCTACATCCCAAGCAGTTCGGAAACGGTATCAGACCCAATTTAAGTTTGTTCTGGTAGATGAATTTCAGGATACGGCCCCGTTACAAAATGAGTTGATCGGACTGCTTTCGGGAAAAGACAATGTATTTATAGTAGGGGATTGGAAACAGTCCATTTACGGATTTCGGGGAACGGACGTTTCGCTCTTTTTGGAACGCGAGCGCGAAGCCGGAATCGAACGGATTCCGCTTGTGGAAAACTTTCGTTCCCGTCCCGAACTGCTTGCGTGGATCAACCGCTTTTTTAAGTTTCTTTGGCGGGGCGAAGGGGAACGGTTCGACGCACTTCAACCGAAACGACCAAGCGGATCGCGGAAGCAAGTTCCTGTCGATCTGTTGGTGGTGGAACAGGACAAGACTGAGGCAATCAGTCTTGTCCGGATGAAAGAAGCGCGTGCCGTGGCACACCGCGTGAAACAACTCGCCCGGGACGGCCCGTTTGACTATAAAGACATCGCGATTCTATTCCGCGCCGCAACCGATGTTTACTTTTACGAGCACGAACTTCGCGCCCTTCACATTCCCTATTACGTTGTGAGCGGCAGGGGGTTTTACCATCAAAGTGAAATTCGCGATGTCATCACGGTTCTGGAGTTGATCGAAAACCCTCATCTCGACATTCCGTTGGCGGCGGTTTTAAGGTCGCCGCTCGTTCAAGTGAGCGACGACGCGCTGTTCTGGCTTTCCCGCGCTTCCAAGGGAGTCGGAGGACACATTCCGCTGTTCCGCGCTGCCATGAATTTCGCCGAGATTAAGGAACTAAACACGGACGATCAAAAAAAGTTAGAAAAATTCAGGACGTGGTTTACCGAACTCCTCAAGCACAAGGAGCGTTTCAGCGTTTCGGCGTGTCTGGATTATATTCTGGCTCGCACGCAGTACGACCTTTATGTGCTTGGGCATCCGGAAGGGAAACGGCACTTTGCCAATTTGCGAAAGCTTCGTGAAATTGCACGCGAGGTGGAAGAACGCGAGCCGGTTCATTTGGGGGATTTTGTTCGATACGTCAAAGGACTTGAAACCAAAGAAGTCAGGGAGTCCGAAGCGCAGGTTGAAGCGGAGGAAGGCAACGCAGTCAAGCTGATGACCATTCACAAAGCAAAGGGGCTTGAGTTTGATGTGGTGGTTCTCCCCGATTTGGGCCGGCAGGACCGGGGAGGAGGAGACCATTTTTTGGCGCACCGGGATTTGGGCCTCGGACTTCGGGTGAGGAATGAAGAGACGCGCGAGTTTGAAGATACATCGACGTACAAGAGAATCAAAGAAAAGTTAACGGAGCGGGACGAAGCGGAATCAAAACGTGTTCTTTATGTTGCGATGACGCGCGCGCGCGAGCATTTGGTGCTTTCCGGCATTCGAACCCCCCGCGCTCAAAGGAAAAAAACCGGGTGGCTCAACTCTATTTTCAATTTTGTAGAAGAGACCAGTGACGGCGTAAATCGAATTGCGGTTGAGGACGAACGCGCCGTCGGCGACCGCTGTTTGCCTCTTATCGAAACCGAAGAAATAAGAGCGTTCGTTCAGGCGGGTGCTCCGATTCCAGTTCCGGAAGGCGAAGATTTGAAACTGCTTCTTAAGCGCTTCGAGCCCGTGACGGCTTCCGCGTTTCCCCGAATCGATTTGCCGGCTACTGCGTTTTCCGTTTTTGAATACAGCCGGAAAGATTTTGAACGGGTCTACCCGCTTGGCGGAGCGAGTAGTGAGAAAATTGAAGAGTGGAATCCCGAAGAGGATGACGCCCAAACCCGCGCGGCAGAGTTCGGAACAACATTTCATAACCTATTGGAATTACTTGTGTTACAGCCGAAAACGGCGCAGAACAGGTGGCTCCATGACGTGAAACGTGCCGGTCTTGACCTTCCTCGTGAAATGCGGGAAGAACTTTTGCGGCTTGTAGAAACATTTCTAGGGTCACGTGTTTTTAGTGAAATCAAAGCAGCCAAACGCCGCTATCCCGAAGTTCCCTTCGTGTTTCGGCTTCATTCGGGTCTCGTTCAGGGCACGATCGATCTCCTCTACCAAAATCAAAAAGGGGAATGGATCATTTTGGATTATAAAACGTCCCGCGTCGAATCGGCTGACCTGAAACAAGAAGCCGCGCGTTACCGCACTCAGCTTGAGTTGTACACGCTGGCTGCGCATGAGTTGCTTCGCCTTCCGATTGCCCGTGCAACGCTTTACTTTGCGCGGCTCAATACGACGTTTGATTTTACATTTGATCCAAAGGAAGTCGGAAATTTCCGAAGCCGGTTTGAATCCCTTCAACGGGAGATGCTGGGCGAGACGGTAGTTTCCGAAGGCAAACGGTTATGAGTAGACGCAACGTGTATCGGGAATCGGTGCTCGGGATCGGCTACGACCTTGTGAAAGCGTGCGTGCTCCAGACCGCTTTTGAGCTCTGGATCTTCGAAGCGCTCAAAGACGCGCCAAAGTCCGCGCTGGTTTTGAGCGAACACCTTGGTGCAAATCGGAGATCGTTGGAACTTTTTTTAAACGCGCTCGTTTCACTCGGATTTCTGGCCTCCGAAGGTCCGATGTATCAAAATACAAAATACGGGACCGAAATTTTCTTAAAGGGGAAACCGCTCTACATCGGTGATATGGTCGGGCTTCAGACTCGTTCCGCGGGGAATTGGCTCAAGCTTAAAGAATGTGTGATGAGCGGAACGTCCGTAGCGCAGCCGGATTTTTCAAAGGTCGATCATGTGGAAGCCGCCTCCGGATTTGCACGCGCCATGCACAACACGGCAATGGGGCACGCCGAGTTTCTTTCCCGAAAACTCCCGCTTGCCAGCGTCCGGTCGCTATTGGATTTAGGGGGCGGGCCCGGAACCTTTACGATTCATTTCCTTCACGCGAACCCGGGACTTAGGGCAACCATTTTTGATTTGCCCGCCACGCTTCAAACGACGCGCACGTTTGTGGAACAAGCAAAACTTGCTGAGCGAGTGTCGTATCAGGAGGGGGATTTTAATTGCGACGAAATTAAAGGAATGTTCGGTGCGTGTTTCATGTCGCACATTATTCACAGCCAATCTGCCGAACTGAACCGAGCGCTTCTAAGCAACGTTTTTAAGCATCTGAATCCGGACGGGCGATTGATCGTACAGGATTTTTTCCTCAATCCGGATCGAACTTCTCCCCAATTTCCGGCCCTTTTTGCCTTGAACATGCTGGTCCACACAGAAAGCGGGCAAACCTATACCTTTGACGAAGTCGCTCAATGGATGCGGGAGGCGGGATTTGAAGAAGTAAAATCGCTTAAGTTCCGGCTGCCGCGGGGTATCGCGTTGCTCACTGCCAAAAAATCTTAAAAACCGGGCACAGCGTCCCGATGGCTAATGATTCCGGCGAGCGGCATAAGTAAAACCAGAAAAATATTTCTTCCACGAACTTTCGCTGGACACGTATTGGTTTGTGCCGCAGAAATAGTCCACCAGTGCTTCTCGCAAGCGAGCCAGTTCTTTGAGACGAGCAAAAACTCTTGTGCTGTCTAAAGTCAAATCCACCAACTCAAGAGCGCGGTCATGGGCCTTTTGGCTGTAGAGGGAATGATGCCTGGCTTGCCAATGGAGAGCGCGTTCGACTTCGCTTCCGATGTTTGCCATTTGTTCCATAAAGGACAATTCTCTCCAGCGTCCCGCTGCCAGGTCCTTGTGTTGGGGATTCACCGCTTTATCCTTTTGGCGACGAGTTCCGTTATTTTTTTGCGCAATTCCCCGTTGTCCACCCCCCGGCTTCGGTTGCCCTGAGACGGACGCATATTAATCATAGAATCGAATTCGATGAAATCATCGCCCGTCATTTCGGGATAAAGGTTGATTCCCCAAAGACTTTTCTGCTGCGATCCTTGTTCCATGAGCAACGCTTCCAAATCGGAGTGGAGTTCGGCGTCAAGAGCCACGAGGTTTTTATCGAGATCGACGACAACCTTCACCATGTCTCCAAATGTTGAAGCTGCCATCCGTTTAAGCTCATCAAAGGACAATGTGTCAGTTATCACTTTCATTTTAGTTTGCCCCGTTTGTTTCGGATGGCATCCGGTATTTACAATTCTTTTTTGGAAAGAATGTTTAAATTGGAGTCAAATTCGTAGACAATGGGAACGCCCGTTCCGAGATTGAGGTTTAAGACTTCCTCTCGAGTCATCTTGTCGAGCTTCATCACAATCGAGCGGAGACTGTTTCCGTGTGCGGACACGAGAACATTTTTTCCCGCTTTTAAGTCCTTCAGAATATGGCGCTCAAAGTAAGGGAGGGTACGCGCTGCCGTATCCTTAAGACTTTCGCCATTCGGAGGAGCCACGTCGTAACTCCGGCGCCAGATGTGCACTTGCTCGGCACCAAACTTTTTCGCGGTTTCTTCTTTGTTGAGTCCCTGAAGGTCCCCGTAACGGCGCTCGTTTAACGCCTGATCCTTTTCGACTGGAATGTGTTTTTGGCGAATGACCTTGAGGATAATCTCCAAAGTTTCGATCGCGCGCTCGAGGACCGAGGTGTACGCTTTCTGGAATTGGATTCCCTTGATTTTCTCGCCGCCGCGGCGCGCTTCTTCGCGGCCCTTTTCCGTGAGCGGTATGTCCACCCACCCCGTAAATTTGTTTTCGAGATTCCATTGGCTTTCGCCGTGCCGAATAAGTACCAGTGTTGCCATTGAAGTCCTTTCCGAAACCTGCCGAAAATATGTGCAACCGTATTTTAAGCGAAAAACCTGTAAGTGACAAGGTTACATCCATGTCTTACAATACATCGAAAAGGAAAATACACTTGCGACGTTTCGGTTTGCTGCACCTCTTTTGCCTCTCGACCTTGATCATTTCTTTCGCTGCCGTGTCCCGTGCGGATGGCTCGGGACCGCTTGCACAAGCACCCGACCAGAGCTCAACCAAGCTGCCTCGCGCGGAGGCGGCCAAAGAATCTATTCCGCTTGCCAGTCCCGATGAAGTTCGCGGCGTTTTAGCTCACGCCAAGGATTTCAAACTAAACGCTCAGGAAGAGAATCGATATTCGGGTGCGAACTCTCAAGCAACGGAAGAAGAAATTCGCAGCGACCTCCAGAATGTGATTAAAAAGATGACGCTGGTTTTTGTGGTCGTGGTCGACGTATCGCTTGACACCAACGCGAAGTCAGGCGAAACCCGCGTTTCGCACGTTGGGAAATATTACGCGCGAATTAATGTAAGCGTCAAACAGGAAGAAAAGCTGCCGCTTGAAATTATCTTGGGGTACATGCTTCCGGAAGGTCAAACGGTTCGGACATCGGCATCGGGGCTTTTCCCGCCCGGCGAGCTTGGGGGAGTGGTTTCTGACTCGCTCAAGACCGAACTCGCGGGGAAACTTGTAACTGAATTGACGAATTTCTATCGCGATTGGACCTCGCCGGAAGTCGATGTGTACAAAGCTGAGTTGAACAAATTTCTGGAGAATTATACAGGTCACGTTTTAGACATGCTTTCCGGTATCCTTCCCAATATGGCCGGTAGTTACGATGAAGTAGCAAGCGGTCTCCTCAAACAAGCCAAAGAAAAGTACGGCCTGTCCTAGAACGTCAGGCGTTTTTTAGGTGTTCCCGCATTGGCGAACCCATCAGCCCACTTGACAAAACCCATATCTGATGTACACTTTAATACATATAAATGTATAAAAGGATACAATAAATTGTATGAGTATCTACAGATTAAATAAAAAGGAATTGCTGAAAAATCTTGCGCTGTGGGATGGTTTTTTAAAGCGCCGGATTCGGCTGATTGCTTGCGGTGGCACGGCGATGACTCTTCTCGGGATAAAGGATTCGACTAAAGATATTGACCTGATCGTGCCTGTGGAGAGCGAGCATGCCTATTTGATAAAAGTTCTATCCGAGCTCGGCTATCGAAACGTGACCGGACGGGGTTGGAGTCGGGACGACGGGTTTGTCTTTGATCTGTTTCCCGGTAAACGCGTGCATACGACGGAATTACTGGAGTCCCCTTTGGAGAAAGGAAACCATGCCTTAGTCAAAGAATACAGCCATGTGTATCTCGGTATTCTTAATGATTACGATATCATTATCAGCAAACTGTTTAGGGGAACTGAGGTAGATCATGAGGATTGTTTAATGCTGGCGAAGCACCAAAGGCGCAGTATCAACTGGAAAGAATTGAAAATGCGGTTCATGGAAACCGCTTCGTACGACATTTCAAAGGATAAAGTGATTAAACATTGGGAGCATTTTGTGCGCCTGGCAAGGAAGGAAGGATTGTGTCATGAAGAAAAGCGCTCTCGCGGCAAAGCTGGCTGATTTCGGATTTCCGCTTCTGGAAGTTACCGAAGAAGCCGATGCCAACACGACGCTCGTGGAGTTGGTCAAATCGCGTGACCTTCGCTTCTGGGAGGGGTTTCCGGCGGTACTGGCTTTTAGCGCGGAAATGCAGATGTTCCGTTATGAAAAAACCGCCGCCCGCTTTTCGGATACTCTTGATAAATTGTATTTTGGTTTTCTGACTGCGATGTCGCTTGCGCTTTATCAGGCTCTTGGGCTTAAATTTTCATGGGCAAAAGGACTGTATGAAACGCTTAACGAAAAAGAGAAACGCCAGTTCGATCATTATTTGAATGCTCTTGAAACGGGAAAGGACTTCCGTCTTCGGGATCGCTCCATGTCAAGCGAGCGTTTGAAAGCGGCGTTTAATCGTTACTTTCGGCAGAGGCAATCAAACTTGCAGGATTTTCTGACCGAACAGGAAGGACTTGGCCTTGAACAGGCATTGTCGCAAGTCTTTTCGCCAAAACAAAAAGAACTTTTTCTAAAAAAGCTCAGGAATGAAAAGATGACCAAGACAGAAAGAGAATATTTTTCGCGTTCGGTAAAAAAGAAGATTACAGCTTTAGCCAACGTCGAACTGCATCAGCTGGCGCAAAAACTGTTGCGAGCATAGGGGCGAAGAAAATTAACGAGTCTCCTCAAACAAGCCAAAGAAAAGTACGGCCTGTCCTAGAACGTCAGGCGTTTTTTAGGTGTTCCCGCGCGTGGGGTAGATCGATTTTTTTCTTGGTGAGCCCTGTTTAAAGATGGTAAGATACGCCGATAATTAAGTGATGATGAGATACGTCACAAGCACTTTGATGATTGGTTTGTGGTTTTTAGCGGTTGGCATCCATCCCGCCCATGGAGCCCGGTTTCTTGAAGGAGTTGCCGGTGACGGCTCTAAAGTATATATCGGGCCTACTTCTGTGCAATCCACCAATGCCTTTGAACAATTCCAACTTGGCTCCGGTTCCGAATTCGAGAAACTGTGCTATCTCTTAGAGCGCGTTTCACACGCCAAAGAGTGCAGCTTCCATTATCAAGGGGGGCGTTATTCACTTCAGGATGCGCTGTTTGCGGGGAATTGGCTTCTTTTTCAGCGGTACAACCGTGATCAAAAAGCACGGGACTTTATCCGAGAACAAATCTCTTTCTACGACAAACCGTCGAGGCCAGTTCTGATCGAGTTTCCAAACGGAACTCGCTACCGAATCGTTGACGTGCTCTTAAATGAGCTCGACCTTCTTGAGCATCAATCGGTGGTCGAAAGTTAGTTTTCAACTCGTCATCCTTCCATTCCACCATTTCAATGGCACTTAGAGAAGAATTAAAAAAACAAGGGGATTTATTGTTCAGGTGGCGGGGTTATCTTCCGCTCCTCATGATTGTTTTCTTTCTTTTGGTGGTTCGAGATTTTCACTATCCTCGCGGGAGTCATGTGTTGAATCGAGGATGGGAAGTAATTTGTTTTTTCGTCGCTTTATTCGGACTCACCATGAGAGCCATTGCCTCCAGCAGCGCACCGCGCGGGACCTCGGGCCGGAATGTTTCAGAACAGAGGGCCAGATCGTTAAATACCACCGGTATGTATTCGGTCACGCGCAACCCCCTCTACCTCGGGAATTTTTTGATTTGGGCCGGTGTTATTTTGCTGTTCCGTTCCTTTTGGTTTTCCTGCGTCGCCGTTTTGATCTTTTGGATTTACTATGAGCGGATCATATTTACGGAAGAAGAGTATTTGCGCGCGGAATTCGGAGAAACGTTTCTGGAATGGACGGGTCGAACGCCTGTCTTTTTTCCCGATTTTAGAAAATGGAAGTCTCCCGTACTGCCGTTTTCGTGGCGCAATGCACTTCGAAGGGAATACTCAGGTTTTTTTGCGATCATCTCGGGGTTTACGGCGCTTGACCTCATCACCAAAACCGTTGTCGAAAAAAAACTCACCGTGGATCCGTTGTGGATCGGCCTGTTTGCCTTCGGCCTCGCGGCGTACCTCACCCTTCTTTATCTTAAGAAGAATACGAGCGTTTTAGACCTTAAAGGACGCTGACCCTTGGGTGCCTTTTGGCAATTCGCGCCCGCGGGCGCGAATTGAGATTCAACCCCATTTCCTCGCAGGCACCAAAGTTATTTTGAAACGGCTCTTGACATACCCCTAGGGGGTATGTTACACTTCCGATCGTTATGAACC
>Ga0209541_10010650_pt1 | contig 14603 bp, 20 predicted proteins | sample RifCSPlowO2_01_FD_184027 | JGI IMG/M metagenome (GOLD analysis project Ga0209541, IMG submission 184027) | Groundwater microbial communities from Rifle, Colorado - Rifle CSP2_plank lowO2_0.1 (SPAdes) (version 2) | ecosystem: Environmental > Aquatic > Deep subsurface > Groundwater | place... | reverse complement strand
TTAAAAATAAAATACTTCCGCCACCGCCAGCCCCGCAAACCTTTGCGCCAACCGCGCCATTTCGCAAACCAATTTTCACATATTTATCAATTGTCTCGCCGACGAGCTGAGGATGAAGTTTTCTTCGTTCATTTAATTCTTCATTCATTAAATCTCCAAATTTTGACAAATCTTTTTTCTCCAATGCATTTTTCATTTCCTTTGCTATATTTCTAATTCTCATCAAGCCATTTGTAATCCGGCCTTTCATCAAATTATTAATAACATAGGCATTTAGCTTAGTTGCAACATGTGGTTTTTTTGTGTAATACAAAACTAAATTGTCTTCAAATTCTTTCAGGAAACTTCCATGAAGTTTTATCGGCGTAACCTTAACCTTATCAGCATTAAATTCTAAAAAATTTATTCCTCCCAACGCACCAGCATATTGATCTTGCTTTCCCCCAACCTGTCCCATTGCCTGTTCAATTTTGTAAACTCTCTCAGCTAGTTTTATTTTGTCTTTTTCAGAAGAAATCAACGCCAACCACACAAGAGTCATAACTCCAGATGTTCCAAGGCCGCTTGACGTCGGCACATCTGCATGATATTCAAGTTTAACTTTTTCATCAGTCGCGGTTAAAGTTCCGTGAACATATTTATTAATAGCACAATTCAAAACAGCCCCGCCAAGTTCTGTGAATGGATGAATGTCAGTCGTCCCTCCAGCAAAATCTACTCGAACAGGTGCAACAACTTTTTTTATCACCATCTTTTTATAAAACAATTAAGAAGACAGGAGTTTTAAATGTTTTGAGAGTGAAAAATTATAAACAATACAAATATCCAAATAATTTTGGAGCTTTATTTTTTACCGGATTCATTTTTATTTTTCTTATATAAAAAATAAAATGCAAATGCAATAATAACAAAAATAATAGTTGGAATAATATAAAAATTATATTGAATTAAAAAGCTTAAAATATTACCTTTGGGAATATTTTTTTCTTCACCTTCTAAGTCTGTGATATTCTCTATAGTAGCACTCCCATTATTAAGGGATTCATTTTCTGATTGATTTTGTACATCATCAGGCAAAGTGGAATTATCAATATTATCTGCACTCCCCTCCACAAAATCATTAACTTTAATTATAGTTCCATTTTCACACTTCTTTACACTAATCTTTGCTTCAGTATTAGATGAATAAGGAATTTCAATTAAATATTCTATTCCTGAGATAGTTTCAGTAACTGATGGACTTTTTTTATAAATAAAAGCATATTTTGAGCCTGCAAACAACTCAAGCTTTGCATCTTCTCCAGGATATGTGCCGGCTAAATTTAATGCATAAATCTGTAAGCCGCCTACTTTTTCTAATTTATTAACTTCAATTTCTTCTTTACTTCCCTCTACATCAATCGAAGCATAATTTTCAGTAATCTCAACTAAACTAATTTCATAATCTCCACTAAGAAGTTCAATATCTTGAGACGAAGAAGTATTAGTTAGTGTTATGTGTTTTGCATCCAAAAGAATCTCTGCTGCTGATCCCAAAGACGGCGAAATTAATGCAATATTTATCTTATTAATAGATTTTATCTCTCCAATATCAACAAACTCATCATCTGTTATTATATTACCAACAGAACAATTGTATGATGCTGAAACTATATTAACAAATAAAAGTACAGCCAAAAATAATAATGCCCCCTTTTTCATTTAACATTAAAGAATTAATTATATATAAATTTTATCTTTGAATGGAAAAATGGAAAATTCTAAAACATTAAAATTTAACTCTCATGATTTTGAGGAATAAAGAGATAAAATTGAACATTCTCATTGTAAAAAATGTATTTTATTATTTAAATAATCTCTCCCTCATCCCTCCCTTTCTCCAAAAATCTTTCTCTAGGCCTTCCTTCCTTCGGCAAATCTTTTATTTTCATCCTCTTCTCAAGAACTCTTTAATTATTAATATTTCTATATCCAATCACTCACTAGAAAGTATCAAAGGACTGACGTATTCAGATTTTCTTAATGGTGGCATCGGTTGAACGAATTGCTTGCCTTTAGATTTCAGATTAACTAAAATTATCCATTGATTTCTAAATGATTTATAATCTAACCAAGCTTCATCAAGTTGAGAAAGAAATTTCCTATCTATTTCTGAATTGAACGCTCCTAAAAACTCACTGGCATCCATAATTTCTATTCCATTAACTCTTTCATCTTTATCTAAATCCAAAACAATATTCTCTGATACCTCTACACTTTCTTCCACACCTCTGTCAGAATTATAAATAGCTAAAATATCGTACTCATCATCATATAAAAATTTGTATACCATAATTTATTCAATATTCTTTAATTTATAAATCTTTTTTTCTTGTATTTTAATAAAGTTTTTCTTCCCAAAGGATAGGCAGTTATAATCCTTATCTTATCTAAGAAAGTAATAGCATATACACGACCTTTCTTTTTTGAGTAAGCATAAAACAAAGCATATCTTATTTCATTAGTTTTATATTGCTTTTCTGTAAATATCAAGTCTTTATTAAGAAATAAATCCTCTATAATCTCTTCTTTGGTTGCACTTATTCTCTCTAAAAGGTAATTCTCATCCTTGCCAAAAATAACCTCTTTATCAGAATATTTTTTGAGCAATTCTTTAACCTCTTTAGTGTAGTCCATTAATGAATGTATTTATTAATATATTAAATTCTTTTCCCCCTCATCCCTCAACTCCTCCCTAACCTATAACTTCCTTCTTCTTTTTCCTCCCTATAATTCGGATCTTGAACCTCTCTCATATTCTGTATCTTTTTATCCCCGCAGATGCTGCATTGGTAGATATCGAAGACTTTAATGCCGTCTTGTAAAGCAGACTCGACATATTCATGAGGTGTTTGCTTCCGGCATGTTATGCAAAATAATTCTTCGAGATTTTTTGACATTTTATAATCAGGGAAAGAAAACTTAAATATATTTCGACAAAGAAAATAGTGAACTGGATTAAAGCTTGATGATAGTTAAGGATGATGAAGTTTATGGGATAATGATTAAATTGGATTAACTATTGTTTTCCTCAACAAAAACATTTAAATATACATGTGCATACAAACGTATATGGAAACAACAATTCGTATTAAGTCTCGTACAAAAGACGAACTTGATCAATTAAGGCAATATAAGAATGAAAGTTATGACGAGTTAGTTAGAAAACTTATTTTATTATCTAAGCTATCTGAGAAAGACCCAAAGTTAAGCCAGAAAACTATTCTTGAAATTAAAGAATCCAGAGAAAGAATTAAGAAAGGTGATTTTTATACTGAAGAAGAAGCAAAGAAAATCCTTGGCTTGTAAAATGTATAAAATTATTTTTGAAAAGAGAGCTCTTCATGATTTGCAAAAACTTGAAAGTCAGATTAAAGAAAGAATATGGAATAAGCTTCAAGATTGCAAAGAAGATCCGTTTAGATTTTTTGAAAAACTTAAGGAGATGGAAGGGTTTAAACTAAGAGTTGGCGATTATAGAGTTATAGCCGATATATTTAGAGATAAAGAAGTAATAATTATATTAAAAGTTGGACATAGAAAGAATATTTATGAAAGGTAAATTTCCTATATGTTAAATTTTCTTGAGGTGTTCGTGATGTATCCTCTTCAAGAAATCCTGCTTATCCTCGAGCCTTATGAGGTCGGTATGTCCTTGGACAATGAGATTAAGTGCGAATGGTGAGGGAATATCGACATCTTTGACTTTTACTTTGATTGTGCTGTTGTTCATCCACTTGATGACAAGTTTAGCATTCTCGATATCCATAAGATCTTCAAGGATTTCTCGACGGGCTTCACGCAAGATGGGAAATTCGCCCGTTAACTTTTTAACAGCATGAATGAGGAAATGAGATTTCATTTGTTGTTTACCAACAGATTTTTGATTACCTTTATAATTTCTAAGAATCATTAAACTTCTCCCCGCGCAATGACGAAACCTTCGTGTTAGTATGTCAGTTCTTTCGATAGCTTCTTTTATTATTTCTTCCAAATTCTTTTCATTTATAAAATTCATAACTTTTTCTAATTGAAGTTTTTCTCCTGCAACATAAAATCCGTTATCATTCATTCCAACTTCGACATCTCTTTTTCCTGCAGCCTTACCTAACATGAATCCAAAAGCCCTGCTTAAAACATCATTAACTCTCCTTCCATACATAGAATGGAATAAAGCATAATTCTTTTTTAGAGCTGGATCGTAGTATCTTTCAATTAACATTAAATTTGAGTGGGGAATTCCTAAAAATTTATGCTGTTCTAAAAAGTAATTGTATATTGCTTCAGGTGTTTCTATTATATCTTCAGAGATGTAACAATGTTCTTTAATAAATTGAATTATTTCTTTTTTACTGTGACGAGATTCAAATAATTCGGCGAGAAGTTTTCTGAATCTGTTAATTTCCATTGCTGAATCAAAACTAAGGGGGAGCATTTCTGAAAACCATGAAGGAATTGTAGGTGCTCTGTTTACTGAACTTGATACATATAAATTCATCCCTTTAGTATATTTGTAAAGATATTTTTTTCCTCCTAAAACGAAAACATCTCCTTTTCTCATTCTTTCTAAAAAACCTTCATCAATATAACCAATTTTTTCTCCAGACGGAGCAAGTTTAACTGTAATAAAAGATTCATCAGGAATTGTTCCAATATTTGTCATGTAAAGTACTCTTGCCATTTTTCCTTTTTTACCAATTTGTTTAGTCTCAGGATCATACCATATTTTACCATAGACGTAGTTTTTTTCTAAATCATATTCTCCGGAGAGATAAGAAATAACATCGAGGAAATCTGTTCTTGATAATTTATTATAACAATGGGCTCTTTTAATTAAAGAAAATAATTCTTCAATGTCCCATATTTTGTAAATAGCCATTCCATAAATTTGTTGGCTTAAAACATCGAGGGAATTTTTAGGGAATCTTATTTTGTTAATTTTATGTTCTATCATTTCTTTTTGAATAACTGAGCATTCGACTAAATCATCCCTATCCAAAACAATGAATCTTCCTTTAGCCGTTTCGTGTAACTTGTGTCCTGCTCTACCTAAACGTTGTAAAGCTCTGGCTGATGACTTTGGACTGCCAAGCATTAAAACTAAATCTAAATAACCTATGTCTATTCCTAATTCTAGAGAAGTTGAACAAACGACAACTTTTAATTTACCATCTCTAAGTCTTTCTTCTATGTCAAATCTATGGACTTTACTTAAGGATGAATGATGTGCTGCAATGTTATCGTCGCCATATAGAGTTGGGAATTTTTCTTTAAGATGATTTACTACTCTTTCTGTTGCTGAACGTGTGTTAGTGAATATTAAAGTTGTTTTGTGTTCTTGAATTAATTTATCTATTAGCTTATACATTTCTTGATGTACATTTCCGTCTTCTATTAAATCTTTAACTGGTGTTAAGACTTTTATGTCAATTTTTTTATTTAGAGGAACTTTTGCAATTGAAACTTCTCTTAAAACTTCATCTTTTTCGTAACCGACTAAATATTTTGCAACTTCCTCTAAGGGTTCTATTGTTGCTGATAAACCGATTTTTACTGGGAATATTTTTGAGACTTCGTTTAATCTTTCCAATGTTAAAGATAAGTAAGTTCCTCTTTTATTGTCTAATGAATGAATTTCATCTACGATGCAGAATTCTACCGCGTTTAAATTTTCTATGAATTTTGGGGTTGTTAAAACGATTGCTAGAGTTTCAGGAGTAGTGATGAATATGTGGGGCGACTTTCTTGCCATCTTCGCTCTTTCAGATTGAGTTGTGTCTCCAGTTCTTAATGCGACTCGAATGTCTTGGAGTTTTATTTTTTTCTTTTTAGCTAATGCTTGAATTTCTGCCAATGGTTCTTCAAGATTTTTATGAATATCATTACTTAATGCTTTTAATGGAGAAGTGTAAACTGCGTAAATTTTGTCTTCTAATTCATTTTTCTCTGCTAATGAGACTAAGTAGTTTAAAATTGATAGGAATGCAGTAAGGGTTTTCGTTCCTCCGGTAGGGGCAGAGATTAAGATGTTTTGTCTATTCCAAATGGGCAAAACTCCGTACTTTTGGGTTAAAGAAAAATCCTCAAATTTAGAGAAGAACCATTCCTTTACAAGTGGATGGAGGATTTTTTCTATATCATTTTTAGAATATTCAATTCCTTCGTTTATGTATTTATTTTCCATATAAAATTAGTAAAGTTTACTTGTAGAAAGTGATGAAATTTGGAGTTTAATAAATTTGTGTTGCAATAAATTTTATAAACCATTAGTTATAGAGAGAAAAATGGATGTTGAAAAATTAATTGCAACTGGATGGAGATGGGGAGTTACTGGAAGTGCTTTTCTTGATACTGATTCTAGAATGTCTTGTGAGGATAGAACTAACCTTGTGGCAGAAGCAACAATACTCTATTTAACTGAACAGAATGAGAAAAGATTGGATTCAGAGAATTATGAAGGGGAATTATATTACACTGGTAAACATGAAAGACTAGAATCAATTAGTGGGCCTTGTTACGTTGCTGAACTTGATACCAATTTTGGGAAGGCTAAATTGAAGTTTATTGTTGATGAAAGAACTATTCCGGGATATACTCCTTGGAGTGTAAATAATTAATATTGAAAAGATTTATTAAGTAAATATTTACGTATTTCTTTATGGGTTTACTGAAATTTATAGATTATATTGAAGAAGCTATTGTATCTAAAGAGAAGGGGGAAGAATTTGAATATGATAATTCTATGGCACATGCATTAAATATATATGATAGATTGACGGAGGAAGATAGATATGTTTTGGAAGTTTTATTGGGGGATGCGAGAAGGGAAATATTTGTTGATGGAAAAATTGTTTATCATCCTAAATTGAAAGAAATAATCTTGTGTATAAATGATTTTCAGCAACCTCAAAATCAAGATGATACAAAAATGGAATGATTTTATTCTATAGATATATTTATTAAGTCTTTTTTTAAGGTTTGAAAATGGTTGTATTTTTATGGAACTTACCAAGATTTAAAAGCTTGAAAAGATTATTTTTTTAAACTACATAAAAAGATGATAAACTTTATTTCAATATTTTTGCATATAGATGAATACCTAAGTTTAATTATTCAACAATTTGGAATTTTCACATATTTAATTTTATTTTTGGTTATATTTCTTGAAACGGGGATTGTTATTACACCCTTTTTGCCTGGAGATTCTTTGCTTTTTGTTGCAGGAGCTTTTGCTGCTGAAGGCTCACTGAATTTAATCATTTTATTAGTTATTCTTTCTTTTGCAGCAATTATTGGTGACTCTATAAATTATTTTATAGGAAATTATGCTGGAAAAGGGATAATTTCAAAAAAATGGATAAAAGAAGAACATATTCATAAAACTGAAAAATTTTATAATAAGTATGGAGCAAAAACAATTGTATTTGCAAGGTTTGTTCCTATTGTAAGAACAATTGCTCCTTTTGTAGCCGGAATTGGAAAAATGAGATACAAAAAATTTCTAATTTATAATATAATAGGGGGAATTGTATGGGTTTTAATTTTTGTTTTAGGAGGTTATTTCTTTGGAACAATTCCTTTTGTCAAGAAAAATTTAGAATGGGTTATAATTGCTATAATTATAATTTCAATTATTCCGCCAATTATAGGATGGATTAAAGAAAGAAGGAAAAAAGGAGTTAGCTAATTACAACAATAATTCTTTTAAAGGAATTAACTTCTTAATTTTATGACTAAAGATTTAGAAACTGCAACTGAAGATAATAGTTTTATTTTGGTTTATGATCCAAATAAACATTCACATGAGGATGTTGTTGGATTAATAATTGATCCTTACTTAATGGATGTTGAAAAAATTGAAACAGATTTTAGAGAACATTATAAAGAAGGGCTTGATTCTCAAAGGGGAATTTTTAGAATTGATTGTTATTCAGAACAATTATTTAGGGAATTTGTTGAAAGAGAGGGTATTGGGATTATAGATATATCTCCCGGAATTTATTTTATTTCAAGATTGCCTTCTGATAAAGAAGAAGAAATTTCTGCAGAAGAATTTAGAGAAAGATTTGGATATTTACTTAATAGATCTGTTAAACAAATTAATCTAGAAGATTATGGGGCAGTAGAGAGTAATGTTCTTTATGTTGAAGATTCTGAATTTGAATAGATAATATAAACGTATAAATAAGAAACATGGTAGAATATTATAATTTCAACCAAGTAATTTGGCAAGTTATTAAAAAAGGACAAGATAAATTAGGAGTTACTAATTTAAGATTAGTTTTAAGAGAATTTGATAGAAGTAAATTAGACTTGAAGAATGGTTCATATCCTGAATTAAAAACAAAGATGTGGTTACTTTATGTTGGTAATGCTTTTGATGTTAAAGAGAATAAGCTTGAAAATGCCTGGGAAAATAGGTTGGCTTATGTTCCTGCCGAGGTTTCTGTTCATTTTCAAGAAGAATTAGAAGATTATATTAGAAGACAAATAAAAGAAAGAGTTAAAGAAAAATTTGGAGGTAATAAACAATTAGAAGACTTCTGTAATTTTTTGTAGTTAGATACATTTAATAAGTTTTATTTTAAGGTTTGAAAATGGAAAGTTGGAAACCAAAATATTAGTTATGTAAATGGTTGTGAGCACAAACACTAAATTATATAAAGAAATTTTGATTTGATTTAATATGAAACAAATAAATCTTGATAATGCTGCGACAACGAAAGTTGATGAGAATGTTTTGCAAAGTATGTTGCCTTATTTTACAGAAAAATATGGAAATGCTGCTTCAACCCATTATCTTGGAGAAGAAGCGAAACGAGCAGTTGAAGAAGCTCGAGTTGTGATTGCAAAATCTATTGGAGCGAGATTTGATGAAATTATTTTTACATCTGGAGGTACGGAGAGTAATAATTTAGCTATAAAGGGTTTGTATTTTTATTTGAAGAAGAACGGAAGTAATAAGAACCATATAATTACCACGAAGATTGAGCATGATTGTGTATTAAATTCTTGTAAATTTTTAGAAGATAATTTTGGAGTTAAAGTTACTTATTTAGATGTTGATGGTAAAGGATTTATTGATATAACTCAACTTGATGGAGCAATAAATGATAAAACATTTTTGGTTTTAATAATTCATGGGAATAATGAGATTGGGACAATTCAAAATTTAGAAGAAATTGGGAAGGTGATTAAATCTCATAAACATGGAAGTGAAGTTGCATTTCATACTGATGCTTGTCAAAGTTATACAAAAACTAAAATAGATGTTGATAAAATGAAATTGGATTTTGTAACTTTGAATAGTCATAAGATTCATGGACCAAAGGGTGTTGGGGCGTTATATGTAAATAAAAAATTTAAAAATAAATTAGAGGCTATTTCAAGTGGTGGAGGACATGAATATGGATTACGTTCTGGGACGTTGAATGTTCCTGGAATTGTCGGATTTTCTAAATGTGTTTCAATTTCTAATTCTAAAGATGTTAATCAAATGAGGGAACTTAGAGATTATTTAATAAAAGAATTATTGAAAGTTGAAGGTGTTAAGTTAAATGGTGCTGGAATTGTAATGGAAAAATCAGGCCTTTTTGGGAAAAGAGATTTAAGATTGGCTAATAATGTTAATGTCTGTATTAAAGGTGTTGAGGGAGAAATGCTTGGAAGTTATTTGAATGCGAAGCATATTTATACATCAACTGGAAGCGCTTGTGCAAGCCATCATGCTCAAGAGTTAAGTCATGTTTTGAAGGCTATAGGATTGGGTGATGGAGAGATAAAAAATTCCATTAGATTGACTTTATCGAAGTACAATACGAAAGAAGAGATAGATTTTGTTCTTGAAGAAATTAAGAGGATTGTGGGGAAGTTGCGGTAGTCAGATTTAAATACTCATAATTTTATTAAAATTTATGGAAAACAAGAATGTTGGGTACATGATACTTGGAATTGCAGTATTACTTATAGTGATAATATTTTTGTATAATAATGCTTTGAAAGAAATAATAGTTGGGAGTTGTGGGATTGAACATGCTGTTTCATGTCCTATGACTCAAAGTGTAAATCAACAAACTTATCTTGCCTTGGGAATTGTTGGATTACTTATTGTTATTGCCATTATTTTAATTTTCTCAAAACCCTATGAGAGAATAGTTATTCAAGAAAAGAAAGTAAGAGTTGAAGTTCCTGAAAAGAAAAAGAAAATTGACACTTCATCGTTAAATAAAGATGAAAAGAAAGTTATTGAATTGTTACAAAAAGAAAATGGCACAATGTTTCAAGCGGATTTAATGGAAAAAATTGAAGTTGGAAAAGTTGGAATGACGCGGCTTCTTGATAAGCTTGAGGCAAAGCAGTTTATTGAACGAAAAAGAAGGGGAATGAATAATGTTGTTGTTTTGAGGAATTAAAGAATGGTGAAAAGTGTTTTAATTTTTAAGTAGTAATTAAACCAAAAGCTTATAAAGTATTATATTGTTAAGAAAACATGGAATCTGAAAGCAAAGATGTAGAAACTCAAGAAGACAAATATAAATATGACTTAGCAAATGCTGTTGGTGTTGGTGGTGTTGTTGGTGGTGTTGTTGGTCTTTTTGGTGGTGCTGCTGGTGTTCTTGCTGGTCTTGTTGGTGGTGTTGCTGGTGGTATTGTTGGTGGTATTGCTGGTAGTGATGAGGATTTAATAAAACCACGTCATCTAATAATCGGAGGATTAGCAGGTTTAGCAATGTATGGAGCAATAACTTTAGGAGCACAATTAGGATATAATGCTGCAAAAGATGAAGCTTTAATTCCATTCCAGACGGAAACAGATAGGGGAGTTATAGTTGAAAGACATAATGGCACACAAAGTCCTTACATCATTGATGCTTCAGGAGATTATGTTCATATGAAAGATTTAAGCTCATTGACACAATCGAATTCATCTGAGTTAGAAAGTTTAAAATCAGAGTATGAAAAAAGAGAATCTCAAATTTATGAATCTGTGAAAGAGAAATAATAATGTTGTTGTTTTGAGGAATTAAATATCAACACTAATTTTTTTTAATTCTTCTACCAAATTAGTATTAGGAGTGTAGTTTATTCCATGCATTCCAATTTGAGTTGCTTTATCTGAGAATTCTTTAATATCATCAATGTAAACACATTCACTAGGTTTAAGATTAAGTTTCTTTAAAGCATCTTCGTAAATCAATTTGTTTGGTTTTGAAGTTTTTACTTCGAAAGATAAGGTAATTGTATCAAATAAATTAAAAATTTCTATAGTTTTAATTCCATATAGATAATCCCATTCGCTTGTATTTGATAAAAGTCCCAATTTATATTTTTTCTTTAGTTTTTTTACAAGTTCAAAGTTTGGTTTTATTGGAGTAAATATATTTGTATATGATTCAATAAATTTATTTTTAGAGATATTTAATTTACATTTATTAACAACTTCTATGTAAAATTCATCAGAAGTTATTTCTCCCCTTTCATATTTGGATTGAAGTCCTGATTTGTTAAAGATAATTTCGTTTATTTCATTTGTTGATTTGTCAGTATATTTTGAGATTTTGTTTATGAATTTATAATTATGAAAATTACAAATTACATTTCCAAAGTCAAAAATTATTGCTTTTATCATCTTATATTTAATTCATAGCAGATATATTTTATAAATGCTATATTCCTTATTAGTTCATGAATAAAAAACAAAAAGAAGTAATCAAAGCTGGTTTGGCCGTAGGTTTTATTATTGCATTATTTATTTTATCTTCATATATTGCTAATTTATATATCGATGAATTAAAAGATTTTGCGTTTTCTAATTATAAAACAGGAGTATTAGTTTACATTTTTATATTTACATTGTCAATTGTTATTGCTCCGATTAGTTCATTGCCATTAATCCCCCTTGCTTCAAATGTATGGGGTTGGCAATTAGCTGCAATTTATTCAGTTGTAGGTTGGACCATTGGAGATATAATCGCCTTTTTACTTTCAAGAAAATATGGAAAACCCTTAATCAAGAAATTAATATCTTTGAAAGAAGTTGAAAGAGCTGAAAAGTTCATACCAGAACATCATATCTTTATATCTGTTGTTTTACTTAGAATGACTTTACCTAGCGATGGATTAAGTTATGCATTGGGATTGTTTTCAAATATAAAATTCAAAACCTATGTTTTAGCGACGATAATTGGTTCATTGCCTTTTGCATTTGTATTTGCATACCTTGGAACACTTTCAGTTAAGTGGCAAATATTAGGATTAACTGTATCATTTATTTTGGTTGGAATAATTTTGTATACAGGTTATAGGATAAAGAAAAAAGCTATTGATAAAAATAAAAAGTAGAGATTTATTGTTGTGCTGAGGGTTGATTATTTCTTGTTACTTTTAAATTTGTTCATAATTAGGAGAAGAATAAATATTATTATTGTTAAGACTAAAGTCCACGAAAGAACTGAAAAAAATCCTTGAATCCAACATGGAATATAAATTTTGGAGTTGCATAAAAAACTCTTTCCTAAGCCATTATAAAATCTAAAATGTAAATATAGGGATGTGATAAAAGAGACTATTATACTAAATGGCAACCCTATAATGATAAGGGAATTGTTTTTAATATCCATACTATTTGTTATTGAAAGTTAATTATATAAACCCTTCTTACCTAAATAAATAATGGTAATGCTTGAGATTTCAAATTTCATTCATTTTGTTGGGTTGTCCTTGGGAGTTGGAGGGGCAACGATTGCAGCAATTATTTCTATGAAAGCTGAAAAAAATCCAGAGATTACTCCTGCGATTATGAAAATTATGCCGGCGATTTCTAAAGTTATTTTGACAGGTTTGGTGTTGTTAATTATTTCTGGTTTTATGGTTACAGCGTATGTTACATGGCCTATTGACAAACAAATGCTTTTAGTTAAACATGTTCTTGTTGTTTGGATAGTTTTGATTGGGTTTTTTTTAGGAAAAACGTCGAGGAAAATGGGTGCTCATGCGCCCAAAGGAAAAGATAAACCATCTCCTAAGTTTTTGAAACTGAAGAAACAAATGAAAGCGTTTAGTATGATAAATTTGATTCTTTGGTATTTGGTTGTTTTAATTTCTGCTTTTGTTTAGGGAAAAAATAATTGCATAAATAGAAAAATTGTTAGAAGAAAGCGTCGAGGAATGAATAATGTTGTTGTTTTGAGGAATTAATAAAACATATAAAAATTTATATATTGCAAATATATTATGTTTTATGGCAAGAGATTTATATTTTTACGATAGAGAATTTGATGTTGATGTTTATGTCTGTCCGATGGTTGGTTTTTTGAGAGGATTTGATCCTTCAGTTGATAATGAAGATTCTGTCGCTTTCTATTTAGACATGGATAAAACTCATGAAGAATATGAATTTTATAAGAAAATTATTGCCATTGGAAGATTTGCAGATTTTACAGATAGAAAAAAGAAAGCATCCAGACAATTGACACGTTTTATGAAATCAATTTTTCAAAGACCGCATGATTTTGCTGATTTGGGATATACTCCAGGAAAATTATTGGAAAACTCTGTTTTACCTTTACAACCATCAGATGAAGAATATGTTATCTGTTCCAGAGGTGAAGAATTTTATGGTTCTCTAAATTATTGGTGTGATATACTTAATCTTTATGAAGAAAATCCAGACGAAGACGGAGTTCGACAATTAAAAAATGGTGTAGGTATTGCATATCATTTCAATTGTTGGAATAATCTTTGGACTCCAAAGAAATTGGTTGCTGCATGATTTATATTTATTCGTTAGAGGATATCTTTATTCTTCTCACTAAATACAAAGACACAACTGCCGTTAAAGGAAGTTGAATCAAAGGACTTAATCCAATTCCGAAAATCGTGGGCATAATCTCTTTGTACGCCCATCGACCGAGATTTAAATTAATTGTTTCTATAAAAATTGCGATAATAAATCCTGTGATAATAATTATGATGTAATCTGATTTTTTGGGTTTGTTTATCCAAGAGATAGTTTTGTTTTTTAATGAAATAAATAAGAAGATACCTATTAAGAGCAGCATATCAAAAAAAGATGCTTGAATTAGGTGTCTTGTCGACGGAATTCCAGACAAGTCGATGTAAAGTTGATAGTGTGAAAATTCCCAAATTATATTTAGGATTAATGCAATTAGAATGAGGATTAAGAATTTATTTTTGGGTTTCACGTTTAAATTAATTACTACAGGTTTAAAATAGTTTTGAAACTAATTACATCAAAGCGTTTAAAAGTAGCTTATTATTAATTAAAATATGTCATTTAAGAAATTTATTAAAGAATTGGAAGGAGGAAGAGTAGAAGGAGAATTAATTAAAACCACTTTATACTCTTTAATTACTTCCTTAATTCTTTTAGCAATATTGTATTATTTTAAATTGAGATATGTTGAATATTTTATTCCTAAGTATGGGTTTTATTTGTTTTTCTCTATCTTAAGTTTTGCAATAATTGTTCCTTCAATTAGGCAAGTTAGAGCTTACAAAGAATTTGCGTGTATGTCTGGAATGATGATAGGCATGACAATAGG
>Ga0209541_10010649_pt1 | contig 14605 bp, 11 predicted proteins | sample RifCSPlowO2_01_FD_184027 | JGI IMG/M metagenome (GOLD analysis project Ga0209541, IMG submission 184027) | Groundwater microbial communities from Rifle, Colorado - Rifle CSP2_plank lowO2_0.1 (SPAdes) (version 2) | ecosystem: Environmental > Aquatic > Deep subsurface > Groundwater | place... | reverse complement strand
AGTCTTTTTATAATAATTCAAACAGAAATAGATACAAAAGGGCTGCCAATGGCAACAGAAATAGCAGAAAAAAATGCCACCAAACTAATATTAAAACCAAAACCTACAACTCCTGAGTTCAATAAAAACATCTACGATGCTCTTATAGAAACTTATGAAAGCCTCAAATGGCTTTTCTTTTATGAATACCAAAAAATATAACAATATTTATAAATGAACATTTTCTTCTAGGTTGATATGCCAAAGAAAAATAAGAAGAGAATAATTGTAACAAGCGCGTTGCCGTATGCTAACGGCCCAATACATATTGGGCATCTTGTAGAGTACATCCAGACAGACATATTTGTAAGATTTTTACGCTTGATAGGAGAGGATGTTGTCTATTGCTGCGCCGATGACACACATGGGACGCCGATTGAGATAAAAGCCAAGGAGCTTGGCATTGTTCCTGAAGAACTGATTGGCAGGTTCCATAGAGATCATTTAAGGGATTTTACCAGCTTTAATATTAAGTTTGATTCTTATTACAGCACCAACAGCAAAGAAAACAAATATTTCAGTGATTTGATCTTTGAAAGGCTGAAGAAGAAAAATTTGATTTACCAAAAAGAAATTGAGCTGACTTATTGCGGGAAGTGCGGAAGGTTTTTGCCAGACAGGTATGTCAAAGGCAAATGCCCTAAATGCAATGCTCCTGACCAATATGGAGATGTTTGCGAAAGCTGCAATGCAACTTACAAAACAACTGATTTGGTTGAGCCTTATTGCGTTGTTTGCGGAAGCAAGCCAATAAGAAGGATTTCAAGGCACTATTTTTTCAAGCTTTCAGCTTTTTCCGATAAATTAAAGAAATGGCTTGTTGAGAATAAAAATTTGCAGGATGAGATAAAAAATTATGTTTTGAATTGGATTAAAGAGGGTTTAGAGGACTGGGACATAAGCAGGGACGGCCCATATTTTGGCTTTAAAATCCCAAATGAGGAAAATATGTATTATTATGTCTGGCTGGATGCCCCTATCGGCTATATATCCAGCTTTGCGAATACATTGAAAGGGGATGTTAAGAAAGCTGAGAGAGAGTGGAATAAAGCAAAGATAATGCATTTTATCGGAAAGGATATAACATATTTCCATTTCCTGTTTTGGCCTGCTATGCTGATTGGGGCTGATTTTAATCTGCCGGAAAATATAGCTGTTCATGGCTTTTTAACTGTTAACAAGGAGAAGATGTCTAAATCTAGGGGAACTTTCTTTACTGCAGAGGATTTTTTAAAAGAGAATGATGCAGAGTACCTGAGGTTTTATTACGCTAGGGTTTTAAGCAAAAAATTAAGCGATATTGACCTTGATTTCAAGGAACTCAGGGACATAGTGAATAACGAGATGGTGGCTAATTTAGGCAACTTCTGCTACAGGACATTATCTTTTTTAGGCAGTAATTTTGACGGCAAAGTTGGAAAAATTTCTCAGGACAGGGAACTAATCAAAAATATCAATGAAAAAATAAAGAAAGTAAAGGAAAGCTATTCTGAAGTAAATCTAAACGAGGCAGTAAGGGAGATAATGGCAATAAGCTCTTTAGGCAACCAGTATTTCCAAAACAAGGAGCCATGGAAGCTGGTTAAAGAAGATAAGGAAAAAACCCATAAGATAGTCGGGCTTTGCGTTAACATAGTGAAGAATTTATCAATACTCATACAGCCCATATTTCCATCTTTTTCTGCCAGGCTGCAGGAGCAGCTGGGTGTTAAAGAGCTGAAATGGGAAGATATTGATTTTAAATTTGAGAATAAGAAGCTGAACAAGCCTGAAATTTTGATTAAAAAAATGGCTGAGGAAGCAAAAGAGGAATTTCCCTTAGATTTGAGGGTTGCCCAGATTGACTTTGTTGAAGACCATCCGGATGCTGACAAGCTGTATGTCCTGAAAATTAACCTGGGCAAGGAAAGGAGGCAGCTTGTTGCTGGCCTAAGGCAATACTACAAAAAAGAACAATTGCTCAATAAGAAGGTAATTGTTGTGGCCAATCTGGAGCATGCAAAGCTTAGGGGCGTAAGGAGCGAAGGAATGCTGTTGGCTGCTGACAATGGAAAGGATGTTGGGGTGTTGTTTGTTGAAAAAAGCCTGGTTGGGGAAAGGGTGAAATTCGGCAACTTGGAAAATTCAAGCAGGATGATAAGCTTCGATAATTTTTCAAAAATCAAGATGGTTGTTAAAGACAGCCAGGTGGTATATAATAATTTAATTTTAGGCACTAAAGAAGAGGATGTCAAGGCAGAAAAGGTAGTTAGCGGAGAAGTTAAATAAGTGTTTTTGTCAAGAGGCTTATTTTGTTGGCACACTCAAGAGCCTATTCAAATCTGAGTACATCTCCATCTATTAAAACCCCTTTAATCACAGCATTGCCTAATTTATCAATAGCAACTTTCACATCAAGATTTCTTCCGCTATATCTTTCAATTTCTCTTCCTCTACCTTCTGGAACAAAGTAACTTTCAATACCATACTCCATGGACAATCTGCCACCCTGAACGTTTTTGACAGTTCCCTTTAAGAATAAACCCTCTTTTGGCTTGTTTGTATAAACGCCTGAGGGAATACCATAATTATCCACCTTATTTAAAGAGACATACACTTTATTATCCTGTTTAAAATCAGCAACATCTTTCTGCAGGGAGTTTACATCCAAAGTGCTTATCTCATAAGCAAGGATAACATAATCCCCCCTAAATAAGTCTCTTGGGTCAATTGGACGGGTTTTTAATAAAACTTCCTCGCCTGTTTGAAGGGTAAATTCCTTGAATGCAACAAACCCAAAGATAATAATAACCCAAAATAAGCCTATGAGCAGAAATAACTTTTTCTTTTCCATTTTAAGCTTTGAATTGGGCTTTTATTTGCCGCCTTTTTCTTTCAAGAGCTATTCCGCCCAACAATAATATAATCCCTCCAACCATGAAAAAAATTGACCTGTCTAAAAGCCTCCAGAACCAGTCAAAATACCTTACCACAATAAAAACTGCAACCCAAAACATCCCCATATTTACAAGTTTCATATCTTCCCGCTCATATCCTGCATATAAAAGCAATAGTATCACTCCTGCTAAAACTAAGTTGAATATAACAACATAAATTGTGGTTGAGGACGGATAATAATAAAAGATTAACATTAACGCCATCAGCCCTAAACTAACCGGGCCTTCAATTTTTGAGATTTGCTCCGTTTTATTAAAAAACCAGTTTATTACACCTGTTAATATGGCTAAAACAGAGAAGGCAACAAATCCTACAGCAAATTTCCCGGTGGCGTCTGTTTGGATTCCATAATAATCATGGTATTGAGAGAAAAAGTTAAAAGTAAGCAAAAATAATGAAAAAAGCATGACTTTAAGGCCCGCAATTCTGTATATGCGAGCAACATTGTGCAGTTTTTTTGATAAATAATGGAGCCCGCCTATCCCAAATAGCATTACTCCAGCAACAACATAAATCAATGGGAAATATCTTGATGCAAATCCTTCCAGCCACCCAAAGAAAGACTGCCTTGTTAAGAAGAAAAAGAGATAAACCCAAATAAAGAATAATAAAGACAATAACCCCGCTATGGGCAATGACATAAACACATAAACCAAAGGCAGGATCCCTATCATCCATATAAGCATAAGCATATGCGAGTTTGCGTTAATATTGTAGATTTGGGCTATTAGGAATATTGTTGCTCCAAAAAGAAGCGCGCCTAAGAATATTAATGATGCCCCGACTTTTGGCAAATTTTGTTTTTGGTATCTGAACAAATACCCAACATAATATGCCCCAAAAGTGCTTCCAACCAGGATTAATGTTTTGGCTATATTTGGAATTGTTCTCCAATTGGATGCGATGAAAAGAATTGCGCCAATGCCAAGGAGAATTGCGCCAATTGTGGAAACAGCAACAATCAATTTATTTGAACTTTGCTCTTTCTTATATGAAGAGGAATCAGCCAGCATCTTTTTGGCTTGCGCTCGGGTGATTGTACCCTCTTTCAGCCACTGCTTGATTTGTTTTTCATCAACCATCTTTGTTTTCATACTTAGATTATACTCCTATTTATATTATTCGTTTTTGAGTGCGCCGCATTCCCGTAAAATGTCAGAAATTTTCCACCACTCTATGAGTGGTGGCTGAAAGCCAATCACAATCCAGATGATGAAAAATTTCTGAGCATGCTCAAAAACCACCTGATGCTGTAATTCACAGATACATTCCACCATTCTCTGACTGGTGGTTTTTGACAGCCCAAAAAAATCGGATATCACAAAAAATAATATGATAATAAGCAACTTGTCTGTCAGCAACTTTCGCTTAAAGACCTACGGTCTTTAACCCCTCAAAGTTTGTCAAACTTTGAGATTAAAAAGAAAGCCGCCCAAAGAAAAAGCTGCCTAAAATAAAATTGAAATGATATATTCTGTTATGAATAACAGAGAATATGTAACGCATAACAGAAAGTTTTATAAATAAATTTCCGCAAGGGATGGCTAGATGCTAGAAAATAGTGTTGTTAGGCCTTATAATACTAAAAGACTTAGATGCCACATTCTAATCCAATATTCCCTTTCTGGCTTGGAGCAAAAGGATAAGGTTAAGGTTCTTAGGGAGCTGTTTGGCTATAAGGACTTTAAAAATGGCAATAGTTACAGCTATGAAGGCATTCTTCAGAAATATAAAGGCGTAAAGCTTGGCAGGAATTTGGTTTTAGTTCCAATAGAAGAGTCAGTTAGGTTTCAGAATTTTTTTAGCTCTAAAAACATAAAGGTTGCTGCAAAGGAGGTGTGGATACAATGAAATATATCCATACTGTTGCAATCTACCTTATTGTTTTGGTATTGACAATCCCATTTTACATAGCTGATGTTTTTGCCGAGCTTAACGATGTAAGGGCAAAGGGCTCTGATAATATCTACGGTTATATGAGGATAGATGACAATGCCACATTTGAGGCAAGGGCAAATATAACTGGAGACAGCCTGATTACATCCAGCCAATTGAAATTAGGGACGCAAACTGGTTTTAATTGCACTGGCAGTGTTTTTGGCCTTAATAATTTTGAATGTTATGTTGAAAAGTTTATTTCAGGCGTTAGCACTTATATACTTTTTACAATTAATCTTTACAATGATACAGGCACTTTAGAGGATAGTGTTACTAGAAACATAACAGTTGATAATAAGGCTCCTGCTGTAACATTATTTTCCATATCACCTGCTTCCACAAATACGGGAACAGTTGATTTGGTTTATAATATACAGGATTATGCATACACAACCAGTGATATTACCCTGTGTTCTGGTGTTAAGAGGGTTGAGTTTTATAATGACAGCTCTGGAACAAATTTAGTTGCTTATGACAACCTTTACTTATCTAACTGCACAGTAACCGGAAGCAAACAATACACCTCATCCATCAGCACAGGAACAGAAACAGTCTGCATAAAGGCAATTGATAATTTTGACCAGGCATCTGCTATCACCTCTTGCCAATCATTTGAGGTTGATGTTGTTGGCCCTGTTATAGACTCTAATTCCTTGATAATCAAAGACAGCAATGGGGATGAGCTTAATTATTTCTCTGATGTTGTTAGCGCGGCTATTGTTTATGTCAATATAACCGGGGATGATTTGGATAAAAATTCTGTTACAGCTGATTTAACACCGCTTAATACAAACTTGCCTGTTGGTTATGAGGCGATGCAGGCAACCTGCGGCGGTACCGTTAACAGCGTTACAACATGCTATTGGGAAATAAGTGTAAGGATAGCTGAAGGGGGGGCTAAAATAATAGAGGTTAATGCTTCTGACGATGCAGCCAATAACAACTCTGTTAATATCAATAAGGATGTTGGCTATGATAATACTGGGCCAACAGCAACTTCAATAAAAACAGGGGAAGTTGCCAGCGGAGTAAGCTATATAAGGGCAACCAACAACACATTTATTGCAACCTTTGATGAAAGCCAGAGCGGCCTTGGTGCTGATGATATAACCCTCTACCTTAAAACATCTGCTGGGGGGTTAGAGGGTTCTGTGAGTGATATAGGAAATTATAAAGCAGCTAACTGCACAACCAGCTCTGTCTGCTACTGGTATGGTTTGGATGTAAATTCTGCTGATGGCAACATAACAATGTCTATTGGCACTGATTCAACCGATAAGCTGGGCAATCCAGTTCCCCAGGAATACAGCTTTAGCGCAGTTTATGATTCAACAGCGCCACAGCTGACTAACTTGAATGTTTCCCCGCTTTACCCGACTTCTTTAGAAACATTAGACATAACTTTTTCTGTTGCTGATAACTCCCCAACAGAGGTATTGGCAAGCGCCATGACAATCAGCAGCGAGGCATTCCCCAAAACTGTCAGCTGCTCCGGCGGAGCCGGGAATTACAGCTGCTCTGTTTCAATATCAAGCCTAAATTCCCAATATACAGAAGGCAAATTATACCTGCAAGCAGAGGATGCAGCAGGAAACAAGCTATTAAGCATAACTGATGTTATAATTTATGAAGCAACTAACGAGACACCAAATGTTTTTTCTGTTGATTCTATTGAAACCATGCCTGGCAAAGTTGATAGAAGGGCAGCTTCCCAGGTTAATGTTAAGCTATTTGTCCATCCAACTCTCACGAGCTCTGCCGGAGCTAATCTACTATCCCAAAGGGTTGACTGTACAGAGATGGGCTCTGATATCACCGGAACACCTTATTTGCTGAATATCGGCACCAGCCCTTACATTGCTTTAAATTTGAATAAGATCAGCTCATCAGATGACGATTCAGATGAGGTTGGGAATATAGATATTAAATGCAAGTTGTATTTGAAAATACAATACGGGCAGAAGGTTTATCTGAACGAAGAAGCAGAGCCAATCGAGACAGAAGTCGAGCTGTATAATATTGCCTTGGGCGAGATTGGACAGGCTGCTCAGGATAAGGTTAATTCTATTAAGGGAGATATAAGCGGTTTAGAGGGAAAGATAGAAAGTTTAGAGCAGTGGAATGAAATAATTGGACTGATATGCGGCATTGCAGAGATGCTTACCAATATTGATATTTTACTGCAGGCTATTAAATCTGTGGTTTATGGTATTGCTGTGGTGATAGCTGCTATTCCAGTTATAGGGCCAGTAATAGCAAATAAGATTTGGCTGGCTGTTTGCTGGCCTATTTCTACTTATCATAAAATTCTTCAATTTATATGGCCAACTGGCCTTGCTGGCGTGATAAGCGTTTTGAAGGTTTTCTGTTTCCTTTATACGTGCAGGTTGTGTGATTTTGGGGAGTGGATGAATGTTGGGTTAGGAGCAGCGTTTGAGGCGATGGGGGATTGGGGCAGTGTAGAGCTAGAAAGAGAACAGGGTCCTATATCAGGTGAAGGAGAATTGAGTTTAGACAATTTGATTTACGGTCTTGAAGAGTATTACGTGGAAGAGTATGGAGCAGAAGATTACGAATTGGATTACGACTCAGAAATTGAGGGTGAAGTCATAGCTGACACACCACAAATAACAGGAGCAGCAGAAAGTTTGACAAGTATGGCAAAAAGCAGGTGGGAAGATCTTCCTGGTGATACAAGCAGTACTGGCAGAATAAAAAGTCCAATTGATTCGGGACAATGGCTCTATAATCCTTATAAGAGCATTCATTATGCCAAGGCATGCTTGTGCGTCCCTGGGATGATATACAACTATAAAAAATTAAGGCAGATTAAATGCATGGAGATAAAATGCATTGAGGAAAATTCCAAGGAAGGATTGCCAATAACTAGCTGCGAGAATGCGTTTAAGGAGAGAGAGTGCTTGTATTATACAAGCGCTGCTTATGAGCTGCATGGATTTGGAGGAAATGTTCTTGAGAGGCTAGCTGATATAATAATTAATAGTTTGCCAGGACTAATATTAGGTATTGCACATTTCTTGGTTTGTAATACAGCTGGTGTTGCTTGTGGTGAATTAATAACTACTGGGTGGCTTAATGTAGGTTGCGGCATTAGCGGAGCTGCAATAACCCTTATGGACTGGGAGGATATAACTGAGAATGCCAAGTTTAATGATTATGATTATGATATTGGGGCTGACCAATGCTCAGGAATTGCATAAAAGAAAATGAGAAAACAAACCAGACTAATCAAACCTGAAAGATATGATAGAATACTTAATGATATAAGATTCTTGTTGGATAAATCCAAAGATGAAGAGACGGTGCATTATGCACTTGGCGATTTAAGAAAAGAAATATTCATATCTGAATATAAAATTAAATTACCCTCCGAGAAGGAGATAATCAGAAGGCTAAAAGAAAAATGAAAACAAAACAATTTACGGTTTTAACTGTGTTTTTATTAATTATAGTTTTATTAGCTGCGCTTACAAACCCGGCAGATGACGACGAAGCAGACACATTCAACCCTTTGGTTGATGCCTGGTACCCTGTTGAAGACTGGGAATTAGAGGTCTGCCAGAAATGGGGGGGTGTTGCTACTATCAACAATGCCCAGGAAGGGGAAGAGGATTATATATCAATGCTGACAATTACGCTGCAAGGAGAAAAAACAGTTTATGAAAGCGAGCTTACAAACGAGACTTTATATGAGGTGGCTTATTACATAATGCCATTTACTGCCGATGCTGACTATGCAGTTAGATTGAGGAATACGGATGATGGTGAGGTGTATAGCATTCAGGGAAAAACTACAGCAAGCGTAAACAGCGGGGCAGCTGGCTATAAGGCTGTTTATTTGGATAAAGTTTATGATGTTGCCGAGCTGAAGTATGAGGGAGCAGATGGTTCCGGTGTCTTAACTGTCCCGATTGTTGACCAGGATGGCGCTTATTCGCAGGATGCTGCTGATGAAAGCGGAAGCTCTTCAGGAACCGGTGAATGGACAGATTGGTAAAAAGAGGTGTGAATATGATAAAAAATTCAATCTTTGCAAAGAGCTTTAAAAAATCAGGATTAAGGCCCATAAAAATTGCTGCATATGACTTTTTGTTTTATTTGGCTTTAACAGCCATTCTTGTTTCAATGCTCCTGTCAATGAAGGCAAATTTTGAGCCTTTGCAGGAGCTAATACCAACTTTGACCAAGATAAGCGAATTTTTTTCGCAAACAGGGGAGCTGCCCTATGACACAGGAGATTTAAGCAAGACGCTAAAAGACATTAAATCAACTTTCTATTTTACCATTGCCAGGGCCATATTAATAGTTGTTGGGGCCATATTATTGTCAATAGTCAACATCTCTTTATTTAAAGGGCTGATATGGTCCAGTGTTTTGGAAAAAAAGTTCAGCAAGAAATTCTTCAACAAATTTTTATTGTTAAATCTGCTCTGGTATTTATTGTGGATAATAGCTGCGGTTCTGTTCTTTGTTTTAGTTAAGGTTAATATAGCTGCCATCCTTATAACAATTGAATTGGCTTTGATGCTTTATTTTACACCGCTGGCTTACTCGTTATTTGATGAAAACAGGAATGTGTTCAGGCTGATAAAAGAGGCATTCAGCTTGGGAACAAAAAGATTTTTTTATCTTTCACTGCCCTATCTGATTGTTATTTCGCTTTTATTGGTTTTATTTTTTACAGTGGGCCTTCTCGGGTTTATAATCCCCTTTATCATATTTGCAGTAATCTTTTGGGTTGCTTTTTTGGCATTTAGGGGCTGGGCTAGGCTATACATTTCAATGGCTGTCGGTGCAATAAAAAAATGAAAAGAAAAGGGCAGGTTACAGTCTTTATAATATTGGGCTTGATTATACTAATTGGAATTGGAGCGTCCATATATTATTTTTCCGCCAAAACATTAAAAAAAGAGGATGTGGTTAGGGCAGAGGATGTTCCAAACTGGGCAGTTCCTGTAACAAGCTTTATAGACGGCTGCATGGATGAGCTGGGGACAAAGGCGCTGATAAAAATAGGGGAGCATGGCGGCTACATAGACATGAATGATGACTATTTAAGCGGAAGAGAATTTATAATCAAGGCTGAGCCTACAGAATCAGACGGGGTTTCTTTGTCCATGGAAAATGACAATCCTGTTGCATACTGGTGGTACCTTAAATCTGATAATGAATGCATTAACTGCACCGTTTCATCCGCAGCGCCAACTATTGCAGAAATAGAAGGGCAGGTTAATAGATATATAAACAGGGAAATGGGCTCTTGCCTGAGGGATTTTGAGGATTTTAGAAAGCAGGGCTTTGATTTCGAGAAGGGCAATTTAAACACAACAACAAGGGTTTTTCAGAGCAATGTTGTTATCACCCTTGACTATCCTGTAAAAATCAAAAAAGACAATTCTGATGTTGATTTAAGGCTGTTCAGGACTGAGATAGGGCTGAATTTGATTAATTACCTGGCTATTGCATCGTCTATTGCAGTTGATGAAGCTGACAACCAGTCTTTAGAAAAAATAACCCAGAATTTAATAAGCTGGTATGGGGGCATAGATTACAACAAATTGCCGCCAATAGCTGATGTTGAGGATAATTATTATGTTGTGAGATGGGCTAAGACAGCTGTTGAGGAGAACATTAAAGAGCTTTTGATGAGGTATATTAATGTGGTCCAAATAAAAGGGACAAAAGATGCAGAGCCAATCAGCGCAACTGGAGCCAGTGATGCAGAAGAAGCCTTTTATGGCTCTTTATTTTTTGATGTTCTGCCAATTGATTTCAACCAGCTTGATATAAGCTATAATTATCTGGGGTGGCCCATCTATTTTGACATTACGCCAAGAGGAGGAGAGATTATAGAGCCAGCCATAAGAAAGAGGGAAGTTCCTACCGGCGCTATGGATCCGATTCAAACAAACACTTACCAGTTTTTTTATGATATATCATATCCTGTTATTGTCGAGATAAGGGATGATAGCGCGCTTAATAACAGGGGCTATAGCTTCATGTTTGCTTTAGAAGGCAATATGAGGGATAATATTGATTTGTTGGAATGGCATCTTGGAGGAGGAACAATACCCTGGGATTATAGCTGGGTTGAATTTGATTTAAGAGAGACAGATTACACCACATATGATTTTTCAACTGATCCGCCTACCGAAACAACCCACACTATAAGGACTGAGGGAGGGGGAGTAACAGCAACATCTTTAATGTGCAACCAAAACCAATTGATTGGTGGAAATATATCAATAACTGTTTTAGACGGATCTACCGGGGGATTGGTAGAAGGCGTTTATGTTAATTTTGGCTGCGGGGATTATGCTTCATGCGGAATAGACTTTACGGATGGCAATGGAACATATAAAGGCGCCCTGCCGATATGCGCAGGAAGCGGCTATATAAAATTGGAGAAGGAAGGCTATATGAGCAAAGCCATTCCTTTAACGACAAATTTTAACAGCTTATCCATTCCTGGCTATCCCGCCGGCAGCGACTCTATTGGTGTTATTTTAGAGCCTTACAGGGAGCTGAATGCAAATTTATTTGCATACAAAATGACGCAGCCGGATAGCTGCTGCTCTGGCTCTGGCGCAATTAATTCCAATGAGAGGGCTTTAATAACTATAAACAGGGTTAAAGCAGATGTTTATGAGGAAGAGCTTAACCAGTTTTTGATGTTTGACGGAAGCGATAGCAGCTATGACAGGACACACACCTTAAAACTAGTCCCCGGGGAGTACGAGATTAATGCAATATTGTTTGATGATGCCGGCTTTACCATACCAGCTAACTGCAAGCATATCTGCGAAGAGGGCTTAAATCCTTTTTCTGATTGCGATGCTGCTGATGAGTGGATCCCTCCCCAGAAGATAGAGATGATTCCTTCCATGGCCGGAGGGGTTAATTTTAATCTTAACACCAGCTATTGGTTTGCCAGCTCAAGCGCGATTGATTCCGGCGAAAATATTGACCTGTATGTTGTTAAGGTTCCAACACCAACATGCATTGATTATGACTGCGAACTGCCTGTGTGCATAGGGATGGAAGAGATAGCAAAGGTTGAGGAATATTCTGAGAAGTTTGAGCCGCAGCTGACTCCTAGGATTTATTAGTTAGGGCAATCAATGTTCTATTTCTAAAAATATGATATTGATTTAAATATTTTTCTATAAAAATAGAAAGATTTATAAATAAGAAAATATTATAACAGAAATATGAAGAGGATAGAAGAGGTTTACAGGGAAGTGCTTTTCCAGAGTATTGAAAAGAAAAATAACAGCTTAACACAGTCTTACTTAGCAAAAGCCCTAAACATGTCATTGAGCATTGTTAATCTTGCCCTAAGACCATTAAGAAAGATGAATGCTATAAGCGTTAAACAGAGAAGCCTTGATATTATTGACAAAAGAAAAATACTTTATTATTGGGCATCTACAAGAAATCTTGAAAAAGACATCATCTACAAGACGAGGGTTGAAAAGCCAGTAAGAAAAATAGAAGCAGAGATGCCCTCTGGCATTGTTTATGCGGCATATTCGGCGTATAAATTCAAATTTAAAGAGGTGCCTGCTGATTACTCAGAGGTGTATGTTTACTCTGATGATTTGGAAGAGATAGAAAAAAGATTCCCGAAAAACAATAAAACACCAAATATTTTTATTTTAAAAAAGGACGGAAATATGAAAGAAATGACAACAGCGCAAATATTTGTTGATTTGTGGAATTTAAAGGAGTGGTATGCAAGGAATTTTTTAAAGGCCATGGAGGAAAAACTAAATGGAATTCTGGAATAGCACATTAACAGAAAAAAGCTGGGAAATAATGCTCAAACTAAAGGAAAAAAAGTTTGATTTTGTGGTCATAGGAGGATGGGCTGCTTACTTATGGACTAATTTACATAAATCAAAAGACGTAGATATTGTCATTAAGGATTTTGAGGATTTGTCTTTTCTAAAAAAAGATTATGAGCTGATAAAGAATGACAGCCTTAAAAAATATGAGATCAAGATAGAGGAAATAGATATAGACATATATGTCCCCTTTTTCTCAAAATTAGCCATAGATGCTGATGAAATAAAAAAGCATACCACAAAAATACAGGGGTTTGAGGTTGTAAAGCCAGAGGTTTTGCTCATACTCAAGCAGGGAGCGGAAAAAGACAGGGAAAAATCAGTAAAAGGCGGAAAAGACAGGATAGATATAGTGGCATTGTTATGCTATTCGGAAATTGATTTTAAGGAATATTTCAGCTTGCTGAAAAAATACAAGCTGGAAAACTTTTATGAAAGGCTGAAAAATATCATATCCAACTTTAAGGAGATTAGCTATCTGGATATGAGCCCAAGGGAGTTCAAGCTGAAAAAGCAGGAGATAATTGGAACATCAGAATTCCACCATTCTAAATGAATGGTGGTTTAACAACCGGAGCATTATCCAGTGGAATTCTGAGTGTGCTCAAAAACCACTTGATGCTGTAAATGACAGCAACATGCCACCCCTCTCTGATGGGTGGTTTTTGACAAATTGAGGGGAAAATAATGTTTTGACAGCTTTATTTTTTTCTTATTCTTTTTTTCCTCTTCTTTTTCATTCGTAATATCATATAACGGACATATAAATTTTGTTTATTCGGAATATTATATTTTTATTATATAATTTTAGCTTTAGTTTTTTTTAATTCTTTTTTCTTTCGTTTTTTCTTACCTTTTGTTTTACCCATGAAACTAAATCTGCTGAAATATATAATTGTGATTGCTACAGCAGGTATTGCTGCTATCGGTATCAGATAGGTTTTTTTGAATGGTGCTGGTTTTTCTTCCTCTATAGCTTCCTTTATTCCGCCAATCTGGTCAGCTATTCCTAATGAGTTTAATAGTTTGATGCAGTCTTCCACTAATCTCTTTTTAACTTTATAACTCAAGTCTATCTTTTCATTTGCGCTTACTTCCTCAAAGTGCCACATTATCAATGGATCTTCTGTAATAACCTTAAAATTTGGGTTTTTGAATTCAATGTCATCTGGCAGAACGCCTTCCTTGATTAATAATGCAATGCATTTTGGTATCTGCTCGTAAATGCTTAGGTTGTACATTGTCTCATTTGGGGTTATTATAAGCTCTATACTTGTTGTGTTGTCTGTTTCATTTACTGTTATTGTCCTGTTTATCTTAAGATTGTCCATTGTTTTTTGGTAGTTGTCTTTTGAAATTCCTTGGGTAATGCCTTCTATCACATCTATGGTTTCTGTTGGTTCTGTTTCAGTTATCTCTTCTTCTGTTTTCTCATTTGTTGTTTCCTTAGTTTCTGTTGTTGTCGTGGTTGTTGTAGAATCCCCGCCCGAGCCTCCGCCACCGCCTCCACCACCGCAGGTGTAAGTCCCGCCGCCGCAGACGCAGTCAGAGCTGTAGCTTGCGCCTGAGTAGCATGATATTGAGCAGGCTGCTCCCACAATGCAGCTTTTTATTGTTATGTTTAAATTGTTGCTTATGTTTGTTAATGTGTAGTTTGTCCCGTTTACAAAGGCAAAGAATACAGACACATTGCTGATGTTGCCAGTTGAGTTAACATACCATTCCAATGCGCATTTGTCATTGTCATGCATGCTTGTTAAGCAAGTTGCATTTAATAAAGTCAAAGGATTGCTGTTGTTTGTGTAGAATGGAGTTGCTCCTGC
>Ga0209541_10010644_pt1 | contig 14610 bp, 10 predicted proteins | sample RifCSPlowO2_01_FD_184027 | JGI IMG/M metagenome (GOLD analysis project Ga0209541, IMG submission 184027) | Groundwater microbial communities from Rifle, Colorado - Rifle CSP2_plank lowO2_0.1 (SPAdes) (version 2) | ecosystem: Environmental > Aquatic > Deep subsurface > Groundwater | place... | reverse complement strand
TCAAGCGTTATCTTTGAGAAGCCATTGTTACCTGATTTTATCGCTTTAAGCCCCGTGAATGTTACTTCTGTGGATTGCCCCGCAGCTACAGTCGTTCCAGATGATTGGGGGTAATTTGAATTTTCAAGCCAATTGCCTGAATCAGGATACAGTGTTGCAGTGCTTACAGAACCTGAAGCATCACCATTATTCTTTATTTGGGCAGTGCATGAGAAAACATTGTTTATAACAGCCTCTGATGGCGTGCACGAGAAGCTTGTTACTGCGAACGATGCTACAGCCATTGCAAAACTCATGTTTATAGTTAAGACTAGTAGGATTCCTATTATTAAAAAAATCTTTTTTTTCATTTTATCCAGTAACATTAAATGCAGCAAGAGACACACCGCTATTCCAATCACTGTCATAACACCACACTCTCATCCCATAGCTTTGGGCTGTCCAGTTTGTTGTATTAAATATATAGCTATGCGCTGTTCCGCCAGTACTCATAAACCCTCCATCATTCACCCAATAGGAGGAGTTCGCGCCATCATATATTGAACGATAATCTCTTGAGAGATATTCAACGTAATAATTAGCTCCTTTATAATGATAGAGCGAAGTGTTGCATGCACCAACTGTTTGTTCATCTGGTGGAACATATGAGGCATTACTTGTTGCATTTGAGGAATTCCAACTGTTGCAATACCAGTTATAAAAGAGATTATAACTGACAGCATACATCTGGCACTGGCTGTTTTCTGTTGTTGTCGCATTAAAAGATATAGCTGATGACAGGTTATAGGTTGCATTATTTGCAGGAGCAACTATTGTCACATTAGGGGCAGTCATATCCTTCACCCTTAAATTGCCTTCACTTATAGTGCCAGTTCCAGCACTGCTGGATACAGTTGCCCTTATGTAATAAGTGCCCATTGGCCATCTTGAGGCAGGGTATTTTATCTGGAGTATAGCAGTCCCTCCAGTCGTATTTGTAGGCCAGTATGTGGCGCTTGTATAAGTCCTGCACCAGTCACTCGAACAGCTTGAATCTGGAGATGCGTATTCAACACTTGTTATATTCACATTAACAGCATTATAACTGGAATCTCTCGCATTAATTCTTATTGTTAAGTTCTCATTATTCCTGAAGTCATACTTCCAATTTCCGTTTATATCAACATTTGAGAAGTAGCCATTATATGAACTCCTCCCTTCAAAGTATATATAGCCCCAGTCCTGTATTGCAGTTGGGGAATTCTCTTTTGTCCATTCTGCATAGAGGTAATTATATCCTAATTTCCATCCGCCAGAGGGAGGGTAGATTGTAATAGTTTGTGCACCGGTGAGATTGCATTGCCCCGACACATTTGAATAGCATATAGCACATTGCGCAGAGCCGTTTGCAGGGCACTGCCCAACCCTGAATACATATTCTTCTCTTGTGCTCTGGTAGTTGTCATATCTCCATTGATAAATTTGTGTCAGGTTTCCTGATGTGGCTGCACCAGATGCCTTGGTCAGTTGCACAGTCACATTTACTTCTTGATTTGTTACTTTCCCTACTCCGCCTACGACACTGCCCCAGCTTATCTGGAAGGGCATTGTCCTGAAAGACAGCCATCCTGTCTGTGTTTCATTTTGATTATTCTCTCTCACGAAAATATTAAAATAATGGTAACCTCCCCAGCTTCCGCTGCTCCATAACCTAGTATCATTATTTGGGCAGAACTGGACATTTGCTGTTGCATTAAAAGAGCCTGATGAATAATTTATGATTGTATAGTTTGTGTAGTACGTCGTGCTTCTTCCGTAATTAGTCCAAATATCCTCTGTAACATTCACAATGCTATAATTTCCATTTAGAGGCGTATTTGAATACCAGTCTGGGTCATAGATGCTTATTGTCGTATTGATGCACTGTTCAGCATCCATATTGTATGCACTCCCCATTGTATTTACCTGCACTCTGAACGGCTGGACATTAAACCAAAGCCATCCTGTTGAAGTCTCATTTTCTGCATTTCTTAATGTTAACTCACCATAATAATAACCACTGGGCCATGTGCTTCCATCACTCCCATTAAAAGTTATATTCAGGAGCGTATTCCCAGTTATATTGGTAGGGCTTATATTGATTTCTGCAGGATAATTATATGTCTTTTGTGTCCATGTTATTTGGTCCCATGACCTAAGAACAACGCTATCAAGCGTTGTATTCACATAATCTGAGCGGTTGTATCTTATGTAATTTGAGCCATCCCAAAATGACTGCTTGTAACTCTTTGCGGTTGTAACATTGAAATACATCGGTTTGTTTCCCCTTATGTTATACTTGTAATCTGTTCCATTCAAATCAGTTGGCTGTGTGTCAACATAGAATGCGACTGTGTTAAACCATGCATAGCCTGTGTCTGTTCCATTCACATCCAAAACAACATTGTAATAACCAGTCCCCCATCTGTTTCCCCTTGTTGTGTTTATCCATATTGTATAATTGCGCTGCTGGTTTGTATTTGCGCTCCAATACCAGGGGCTTGATTTATCAACAGTCAGATTCTTGACTGTATATGCGCTTGTATTCAGCTCTTTGCAGGGCCATGTTCTGCAGTCCTCTATTTTCTTAACGCCTATAGTCACATTACCCCATATATTTTCACCGCCAGAATAATAGTAATTGTAGTCCCCAGCTTTTGATATTTTGATGTAGAGCGATATGTTTTCCCTCGAGTTAAAATAACTTTTATAATTGCATCCAGTGGCAGTCATACACTCGACAGGCTGCCCATAGACATCCCACATTTTAACCCCAAACCACGCATAGCCATAATCTGTGTCCCCGCCTGATGTTGTTCCCTGTATCACAGCCCTGTAATATCCAGTTCTCCATCCTCCGCTAGGTGGCGGTGGCAGACTAAGTGTTCCGACGCCACTAGTGACGGTTGCAGAGGTAACATTAGAAGTATTATAAGTATAACTGACAGGCGGCCATATCCATTCTCCATCTCTTCCCTGGTATTCAATCTTCTTTAATGATATTGTCCCGCTTAAACCACCGCTTCCTCCAGAATAGCCCCACCAGTTGCTTCCTGCTTCATACAGCCTTACGCTTAATGTTATGCCGCTTAAAGGGCTGTTTTGGTATGTTTGAGCCCAGCCATATAAATAGAATGCCCTTGCTTCAAATCTGCTGTAAACACTGGTCTCTGTTCCATCCTGCCCCACCACACTGAATTTAACAATATTTACACCGCCGTCCCATTTTGTATACGGCTTTACAGTACAGGTATATCCGCCTGAACTGTCGCTTGATTGGCATACAGAGTCAGTTGCATTTATGCGCTGTATTGCTCCAGACTCTATATTTTTTACCTCCCCTACTGTAATTGTTGCATTATTCACAACCTGTTTTGTTGTAGTGTCTACATTGCATTGAGCACCCATGCCGCTTGTGTTTCCAGCGGTTGATGAATTGAGTGCAGTTGCCTTCCCGGTTGGATTATTTGCCTGAGTTATTTTTACCTCAAAATAAATAGTATCTGTTGTTTTAAACTGCCATACATAGTAATACCCACTTGTTACCTGCCCAGGGGTATCCTTAGGCACAGTGCATACATCATAAGGATTTATAATAAATTTTGCAGTTGTTCCAGCTGTCCTGTTCTCTCCGAATAAGAAAGCATTGTAGAGCCCTCCTATTTTTGGCGCATCCATCTTTATCATCTGCGCAGATGAGTTCCACGCCCACTCATAAACATTATTAGATGAGTTAACATCACTGAAATTTGCCACTTGTGTATAATCTAATTGCGAGCCGTTCATGTGGCTTATAATAAATATCTCTGCATTTGTAAGATTAAATGCCGAAGCTGTTAAGTTATAGGCGCCCTCTTTTAGATAAACAAATTCGTTTGCGCCAAAAAGGTCTTTTATTGCCCCCTCTTTATCTGTTGATTGCGCTGACATTACTGTGCTTATAACATTTATAACCTGGCTTTTTGTTTGTGTGTCTCCTGCATTTGAAAGGGTTACATAAAGAGTATATTTCCCAACACTCCCCGAAGAATTTATAGAGAACTCATAGCATCCGCTTTTTTCACAGCTTGCATTCCAAGTCGCATTTGCTGCTGATATAATATTATTTAGGTCGTCTTTCAGCTTTATTGAAAAAAAGCTTGAATTTATGCCAAGAATCACTGAACCATTTGCACGGTCGGTAGGATACGCCTCAAGATACATTGTTTTATTTGGGAAGACGCTATATTCATATTCAAATCCCGCATTGCTTGTTCTCTTGTTTATAGACAATGTCCAGTCATTTACTTGGAAAGAATTCGTAAAATTCACACTGCCATCTCCTGTTTTTGCAACAGTTATATACGAGGTATATGAGCCATAACGGAAAGTCAATGCATCAACTGTGAACAAGAATGTGTTTACGAATGAATTGTTGCCGTTTAATGTCGTGGAATTTATTGTTTTTATGTTATTGCCAGAAGAATCTGTGATATACCCTGAGAAGGTGTATACATCTGTTGTTGCAGATGTATTCACAACACTCACTTCTATCCTGCCCTGCTCTCCCAATGCAAAAACATTTTTGACTGATTTTCCAAGCTCGTCCTTCATATACACATTGACAGAGAATGGTGAAACATAAAAAGCACTGAATGCCTTAAAGTTACTTAATTCCAAAATATAGCTGCCATATGTTGAGGGGGCAGTCAATGTTACTGTGCATTTTCCATTTGCTCCAGTAGTGCAGCTGAATGTTTGCAAAGAACTCTTTGCAGAATTTCTCAGGCTGCCATTAATAGAAGCATTGCTAATATGAAGAATCTTATCTCCTACGAGCCTTATTGCTTCTGCATTGACCTTAACAATTTCAGACGGATTATACTCTGCCCTTTCAGCGCTTACTGTCAATACATCGAGTGTTTGGTTGACAATGCTCACTTCAACCTGTGAGAACCATGTTGAGTTAAGAGGGTCTTGATACTCTGCTCTTATATAATAGTATCCCCCAGTCGAGATATTTATTTCAGTTGCAGTAGGGTAAAAATTGCTCTTTGAGTAAAATGAGCCATTAGAATCAGTAGTAAGGGTATAATTCCTGTATTTAGCCCCATTGGTATATTTTATTGTCAGATTAACATAGGCGCTTGCCAACGGGGCAGAAGCAGAAACTAACGAGCCATTGTCAGAGTAATTTGTAATGTACAAATATCCCTTGAACCCTATGCTTTCATTGGCGGTGTAAACTGTATCCGGAAGTGTGAAATAAATGTCAGCAACATAAGCACTGGAATTAGAAGAAGACGCAATCCCTGCATAGAATTCTGTCGTTGCCATGCCTGTCATGCCGAATATGTTCGTGCTTCGCAAATCAATTTTCAATAAAATCAAAGCAAGAAAAACAGATAGGAGCAATATGCTGATTATAAGAGTCCTTTTATCAGTTTTGTACACCCGATGCCCTCTTTTCATTTAAGTATTATTGGAAGATGATATTTAAAAATCTTTCTCAAGGTTTTTTTGGAAATTTGTAACTCTTCCTATGTAAGAGACATGTCCACTTGTATGAGCCCTTCCTGATTTGGCCCCAGATTATCTATTATAATCTTGTAAGGATTTTTTGCCGGCTGCAGCAGCTTTGCGATTCCCTGCTTCTCAATGCTTAAGTCTACATTTGAGGAATAATCCAACGTCAGCTGGATGTCATATTTGTCAACATTTTGCGTTGTCAATATATCTATGTTGCCGATAGAGGTTTCATATCCTGGCTCGGAATACATATAACCGCTTGATCTTAAAGTCCATTTTATCTTGTTGGCATTTCCATCAAGAAGCAATTCCCCCTTTGACAGCTGGAGATCAACAATCCTTCTGTTGCCTGTTGCCTGTTTTATTTCTATCAGCTTGTTGTCAATTTCATGAAATGCCTTCATTGTCTGCTGTATTATAAATTCATCCTGCGTTTTTGCAATTTGGGGCCTTGTAACAAGAAGAAGAAGCCCAATGACTGCAAGTCCGACTACTGTGTATATAACTGACTCTATCCAAACCTGCGCCTTTTTATTTTCCATATTACCCTCAAAGACAAAAATTGTAACTATCCAATTAGATTTCCAAAACCTAAACTAAAAGAGTTAAAAGAGAGACAAAAATTAAAAATAAAAACTTCCTCTTTAACCAGTCCTGCATGCAGTTAGCGTGACTCTCGAAGACACGTCGCAAACCTTTTCTGTGTTGCCTACCTTGACGATTGGCGCAACTGCAAGTTCTGATGTCACAGTCATACCTGAATTAATCACATATGTCCTCGCTTCGTTTGTGCCAGGCACATCAAGTGAATTACCACTGTAGTTCGCGGGTAACTGACTTACGCTTGACGGAGCAGCTAGTTTGTCGCTAACCTTGAATACCTTTGATTGTCCGCCACCAGAAACTACGAGTTGTATTCCAGTAGGGATGAAATCTTCAGCGCCTCTCTCTATGTTTGCTAAAACAACACCAGTTGCATTGTAGCAAGTGTAACCGCTGTCAGTGCTTATCTGCAATCTTGCGTTCATGCACGATTGTCCATACTGTGTTGCTTGGTTTATCATCGGCATTATGGCGCCCCAGATGATTCCAACTGCAGCAACTGTTATCAATATTAAGAGGACTGTTGCAACAAGCGCAGAAACCGCCTTTTTTTGCATTTTCATCTTTAACCTCCTTTTATTTGATATATCTAAGTTCCAAAGCTAATATTTAAAGTTTTCCTTTTTTAATTCAAATTTTTTTGAAACTATTTATATTATTACTGGGGCAAATCCAATTTTTGCCCGTATTGCTGGGAGCATGCATATGGCTTTTCATTCTGTTGCCCTCTTACACTTCCGAGGATAACAGGCAAAACTAATATGCTTGAGTAAGAGCTTCTTTCCAGCGTTAATGTCTGTTTTGTTGAACTTCCCTCGCTTAGTGTTATTGTCCTCCTGTCAACAATTGATTTACCCACCCCTATTTTCGTTATGTCAACTGCATAGATTGGGACATTTCCCTGATTTATCAAGTATAAATCAAAAAGATTTGCAGAGACTAATCTCACCTCAGCATCAAAACTGAGCTGGTCGCAAACCTGCTCTGCATTCTTGCCGAATTTTTCTATTTGCTCCTTTACAAGCCCATGCGCCCACGTATAAACAATTACTGCAGCTGCTACCGTTAATGTTACCATCAGAACAGTTGCTACCAGGGGGGATACCGCTCTTTTTTTCATTTTAAATTAAATCTTTTTTCATTTATACATCTTTTAGGAATTTTTAATTGCATTCAAGCAAAGTTCGCTGTTTTATTGTTGCCTTGTCGCAAAGAACGTTTTTGCTTCCTTCCAGCCTGAATGGCTCTATTTCCATTTCAACTATCTTTGCATATTGAGTTTTGTAATTCCAGCTCCCGCTTGTAACTTCTCCAGGCTGCAATGGAGTAGCCAATGTCTTTGTGGTTATGACATTAATAGGCAAGCCAACAGGACTTCCAGTTGCGTCTGATTCGTTGTTTATCCTGAAGATATACCCATCAATTCTGAACAATCCCTTGTTGGATAAATTCAGTGTTATATTCCCAGAATAGCACGTGTAGTCCTTTATTATAATGCTTATTCCATCAGGGCATGTTTTTGGCTGGTAGGGTATTACATATGCCCTCAGCCAATTGTACACAACAATGCTCAGCGCTATTGACAAGCTTATCAGGAGTACGTATGCCACCAGTTCGGATATCCCCTTTTTATTCTTCATCTTTATTTATATTCAACAAGGTTTATTAATTTATTTAATTCATGACAAAATACTATAATAGGTTTCATTATCCTTTGTGCTTTCAACTATTGCAAAAAAGTATTGCTGCCCCCGCAAGTCAAAATTATACATCTTGTCTGAAATATTGACGACGACTGTCTTGCTTGGGCCGAATGTTTGTCTTATATTTCCAAATATCCTTTGCTGCTCAATAATCTTTTTTCCTATTTGTGTGCCTCCAATATCCATTTTTACTGTGCTTACCGCTTGGGCACTTCCCCCAATAAGCACTGTTTTGTTTACATCAGTAAAAACCCCGCTGTCATTTTTTCCGTAATTTGCCACAACAAGATAAGAGGAATTTCCGTATATGTATATCAGCCCCAAATCAGGGTCTTTTTCCTGGGCATAAGCCAAAAAATACTTGACGAAATCTTCAACATATACTGCAACATCCTTTCCAGAATAAGTGCCATAATCTATTACCCTGTTTACTTCATTTTCTAATTGATTTGTCAGGTCATAAAATTGGACAGGTTCAGGCTTTACGACAGCATAATTTACTATTGCAATAAGTCCTGTGAGCACAGTTGCAATGATAGCTGCCATAAGAATGTAGAATTGCGCCTTTTTTTCATTCATTTTTATTTTTGCCTCTTTTGTTAAGCAACAATCAAAAAATCCTTAAGTATTAGGATTTTAGGATGATCAGAAATGCAAATGTAGTGAGCATTTCTGACATAATCATTGGCAGAAGAGGTATTTAAAATTATTCTCCTGGCATCAAAAAAACTTTGAGTGCTGCCACACACTAAAGTGTGTGGTTTGTGAGTTTTTTGGATGCTCAGAAATGACTGCACCCTAAATGGTGCGATTTGAACCACATTTCTGACATCAAAAAAGTGCAGACTCGGGGATTTGCCTGATACCTCTCAGACAGCTTCCTTACTATCTTCTCGGCCCTGTAACCCTGCAAGCATCTCCACCATAACTTAGGTCTGCTTTCTTCCGAACCTGAACCGTTTCGCTAAGGCAAGATCAAGCAGGACAAGGCGTCTTCGTCGATAATAAGACCATCTGAAACGAATCTCACTCCTCCCCTTGCAGCTTGCCTAAAGCCCACTGGCAAATGGCATAGGGCTAGCATGCCAGCCTAGTCTGCATGCAGAATAGGATTTTTTAATTTAAAAAGGTTTTTGTATAAGGAGTTGTCGCATAATCGGGGCTTGAATTAAGATTTTTAATTTATTTATACTTTATAAGTTCCACCTTCTATCTTTATCGCTTTTCCATTAACAATCGCATCAGATATCTTCTTTCTTGCAGATAAAACTAACCTATGGAATGTTGGTTGAGAAATATCCATTTTTTTAGCACACTCTTCCTGCTCTAATCCCTCTAAATCCTTCAATCTAACTGCCTCAAATTCATCAACATTAAGTATAGTTTCTTCTAACTTTCTTAAAAGAATGCCTCTTGGCTTGAAATAAGTAACATTGGGATTAAATCTTACTCTTCTGCATAGTCTTGGTCTTACCATAATGAATTATTATTCATAATTATATATAAACCCTACTAAATAAAAAAAGAAAAGTAAGAATTACTTCATTTCTTTCAGTCTTTTCTCTATATCTTGCTTTTCAGCTTCTATATCTTTTAGCTCCGCTTGAAGGATTTTCTTTTCCTCAGACTCAGTCAAAGCAACTTGCCTGTAAGCAAGTCTTCTTCCAAATCCTCGCCCAAATCCTCTTCGCATACCACAACCACAAGGTCCTAAACCTCTTCCAGTCATAGGTCCTAGTGCGTTTGGTCCTGTTCCGTCTTGTCCTGGCATTTTATTTTCCTCCTATCTATTTAGTTATGAATATATATTCATAATACTATTTAAATGTTTCGTTTGCCTTTGCAATATCGAAAAGTAGGTGACTTTAACTTAACAGCTTATTCTATAAGAAGATTTAAAAATTTCCTGTTGTTTTTCTCAGAATGATAATCCTGGGAATTGAATCAACCGCGCATACATTCGGAATAGGAATTGCAGAAAAAAAAGGAAATGAAATAAGGGTTATTGCAAACTGCAAGGATTCCTATACCACTGAAAAAGGCGGCATTGTTCCGATGGATGCGGCAAGGCATCACAATTCTGTCAAGGAAAAATTACTGCAGGAGGCATTGGAGAAGGCAGATATAAAAATTCAGGATATAAATGGGATTGCATTTTCGCAGGGCCCTGGCTTGTCCCCTTGCCTCATTGAAGGATTAAAGTTTACCAAAGAAATTGCATCAAGATTGAAAAAACCAGTAATTCCTGTTAATCATTGCATTGCGCATCTTGAAATAGGAAGAACAACAGGAGCAAAAGACCCCGTATTGCTTTATGTGTCTGGGGCAAACACACAGATTATTGCTTATGCATCTGGAAAATACAGGATTTTTGGAGAGACACTTGACATTGGCGCAGGCAATTTTATAGATTCATTTGCAAGGCATTGTGGGATAGGATTTCCTGGGGGGCCAAAGATAGCAGAACTCTCAAAAACTGGCAATTATATCGAATTGCCGTATTCAATAAAGGGGATGGATGTCTCATTTTCCGGCATGCTCACAAACCTGCAGCAAAAATATGACAGGGGAATTAAAATTGAAAACCTTGCCTTCTCACTTCAGGAAACAGCATTCGCAATGCTGATTGAGGCAGCAGAACGCGCAATGGCGCATCTTAAAAAAAATGAATTATTATTAGGAGGGGGTGTTGCATGCAATTCAAGATTAAGGGAAATGGCAGAGATTATGTGCGGGGAAAGAAAGGCAAGATTATTCTGCCCTAAAAATGAATTGCTTGTTGACAATGGCGCAATGATTGCTTATCTTGGGGCAATAATGTTTGAAAAGAATAAGGTGACAAATGCTGATAATCTGGATATCAGGCCGAACGAAAGAACAGATGATGTTGCTGTTAACTGGATTTAGATTATCCTCAATTTCCTGACTCCAAAATATTCTTCAAGTATATTCTGAAGCTCTTCAAGATGGCATTTATTTCTTCCTATAAGCGCTGCTCTGGATTGCGGCGGGGCATTTATTATTGCCTCTTTCCCTTCTAGTGAAATCTTTTTGAATTTTACCGGATAAACAATTGAAGCAACAAATCTTTCTATATCCTCTGCCCCCCTAGGCAAGCCGATAATCTTGACTCTTTTCCTTAACCTTAGCGATAGCTTCTTTAGATTTGCTCCGTTCTCGCCTATTGCCCCGGATACAAATTTTGGATTTACAACAAAGATTATTGTTCCATTGTAAGAAAAGCAGTGCGTGCTTCTGACGTCAACACATCTATCAAAGAAATTCATGTACTGTATAAACTGCAGGCAGAGTGTCTTTGTCATTTGTTATAAACTTTATTATTGCAATTACTTTTAAATCTACCTATTCCTCTTTTTTGCTTAGGGAGCCAGTTACTTTAACAAGCAGTCCCGGCAGGCCAGTCCCAACAGGCACTGGCTGGTTTAGAATTACATTTTCTATTACTGATGCAAGTTCATCTTTCTGGCCCTTCACTGTAGCCGCAACAAAATGCTTGATTGGCGTTTCAAAGGATGCCCTTGCAAGAATTGATGATTTCTCGCTTATTATCCCTATCCTTGTTATGCCCTTTATCTCTCCTGAAACAGTCATTGCATCCGCGACTAATTTTATATGCCTGTAGTCTATATCAAGACCCTGTGATTCTATTACCTTGCGTGTTTCTCTTATTATCGCTTCTCTTGCTGCCTCTATGCCAAGAACCCCCCCTATTTCAAATATATCATTTGTTATTGTTTTGCTGGCATTGACACCCTTGATTTTTACTATTTCACTTAGATTAGAGCCTGCTGTGAGGATTACATATTCATCCTCTCTTTTGACAGGCAATACCTGCTCTATATTGTCAATGCCCGAGATTACTGTCTCTTTAAGCTTCTCTTTTAATTTGTACAGCTCCTTAAAATTTAATTTTTCATCCTTTAAAGTTATGGTGCCTTCATTTAGTTTTACTTTGAAGTTCTTTTCCGTGAGTCTCCTGACAATTGTTTCAGGCGATGTATGAAGTGTTTTGACTGCTGTTTTGTCAATAACCATCTCTAATCTTTTGTCGCCAAAATTTATAGTTATTGAACTTACTATCTCTTTTAATTTTACCGACTTGATTTTTTCTGCGAGGACTTTAACTGACTCTTCATTGTTGAACTCCTTTTCAAAGTATACTTCCATGACCGGCCTTGAAGGTTTTTTTCTTGCATCAAATATCTCAATTATCCTTGGCAGTCCAGTTGTAATCTGCATCTCCGAGACACCTGCAAAATGGAATACATTCAGTGCCATCTGTGTTGACGGCTCGCCAAAGCTTTGTGCTGTTATTATCCCTATTGCTTCTGCCGGAGAAATTTGTTTCTCATCCAAATGCAATTTGCTTACATCCGCACCATCCTCTCCATATAAAAACTGGATTAAATTGCTTGAAGCATCCCTTACTGTCCCGTCATATTCCACTTTTAAATCCTGTAATGCATTAGATAATCTTCGGTACAGATAGCCAGACCTTGGTGTTCTCAATGCAGTGTCCATAAGCGCATCTCTTCCAGTCATTGCACCAAAGAAAAATTCAAATGGCTTGACTCCCTCCAGGAAAGATGAATAGATAAATCCTTTTGATAAAGGCGATAAATCGTGCTTCTTGAAGAAAGATAAGGTTCTGTAGCTGTAACCCAAATCTATTCTTTTGCCCCACAATGCCTGCTGTCCCACAGAACAGGCCATTTGTGTTATGTAGATTATGTTGCCTCCCGCGCCCGATAAAATCATCTGGTATGCAGGATTTGTCTTTGGCAAGTCCCTTTTTACAAACTCGCCCATCTTGCTTCTTACTTCATTAAGCACCTGCAGGATTTTAATCTCCCTGCTTTCTTCTTTGGTTTTTCCAGGCAATAATTCAAGTGCTCCTGTAAAATATGAACTGACTATCTGCTCAACCTTTTGCTCTGTTTCCTGTATTATCTTTTGTGTTGCGACTTTGATATGCTCTGGCACTTTGATATCCTCAACTGATATTGTAAATCCATTTCTTGACAAGTAAAGAGTGCCAAGATTGAAAACCCTTCTTAATGTCTCTATCGTTTCATCTCTGCCAATAGCATTATCTAATACCTTGAGGAGTACTCCATCTTCCACTCCAAATGTATTCTTGTCAACTACCCCGCTGGCAAGTTTGCCCTTTTCAATCTTTAGATAGGCATTGTACGGGCAATTCTCTTTCCTGCAATTTCTGTAACATTCCTCATTTTCTGATTTCTTGTCATAATACTTGCAATTATCCCCCAAGCATGCCTTTGTGCGGCTTTCAAAATCTATTTTTGGCAATAATGCAGAAAATACCTCTTTGCCGTCTTTGAAGTTATGCTTTAGTCTTTCTTCAGATGCACCAGATTCAATAAGCAGTTGAATTGCGTCCTGCTTGGTAAATTCACTGCAGCTTAATATATAATTGCCAGTTATTGCATCTGCGATGCATCCAAGAACATTTGTGTTATTCTTTGGGGAGATGAGCTGCTTATTTATCTCTAACAGCACTTTTGCTTCTGCCCTTGCCTCTTCTGTTTGCGGTGAGTGAATATTCATTTCGTCTCCATCAAAGTCCGCATTATACGGTGCAGTAACAGCTGGATGCAGCCTGAATGTTCTCCCTGGAAGAACCTTTACATAATGCGCCATTAAGCTCATCTTATGCAAAGAAGGATGCCTGTTGAACAGCACAATGTCCCCATCCTGGAGATGCCTTTCTACTATGTAGCCGGATGTAAGCTCCTCTGTGAGCTCTTCCTGCAAGTCAGGTGTTATTCTCTTTCTCTTTCCGTCAGGCCTTATTATATAATTAGCCGCGGGATATTCTTTTGCAGCTACGAGCTGCTTTAACTTGTCTATATTCAGATTATTGACAGTTTCCGCGACAGTTATAACCTTTGCAATCTCATATGGAATGCCAATTTCATTTAAGTGCATAAATGGCTCAGGAGATATAACTGTCCTGCTTGAAAAGTTGACTCTCTTGCCTGCGAGATTATGCCTTATTCTTCCCTCCTTCCCCTTGATTCTTTCTGTTATTGTTTTTAACGGCTGTCCTGAACGGTGCCTTGCAGGAGGTATCTGCGGGACAGAATTATCGAAGAATGTTGTAACATGATACTGCAATAAGTCCCATAAGTCCTCAACAATAACTTCTGGTGCGCCTGCATTAAGATTTTCCCATAATCTCTGGTTTGCCCTTACAATATCGCTCAATTTATGGGTTAAATCATCCTCGCTTCTTTCCCCGCTCTCAAGGGTTATGCTTGGGCGTGCTGTGACAGGAGGAACTAAGATCAATGTTAAGACGCCCCACTCAGGCCTTAATGTTTTTGCGTTTATTCCCAATAATCTCAAATCATCATCACTCACCTTTACTAATCTTGCCCTGACTTCGCTTGGGAATATTCTCTTTTTGCCTGCAATGAAGCTTGTCGGCTTTTCAAGCTTTATCTTTTCCTGTGCTGCTTTGCAGTAGGGGCATTTTTTTCCGTCTTTCGCCTTTTTTACCCTCATTAATACAGGATATTTTGCTATGGCTTCCTCATCAAGAAGAATCCTGCCGCATGCCTCGCATGTGCTTCGCAGAACCAATTCTATAATAGGCACATATTTTATGTGAATGATAGGCCTTGCCAATTCAATATAACCAAAATGCCCCAAGCATTCTTTTAGTCTTCCCCCGCAAGTTCTGCATCTCACACCAGGGTCAATTGCTCCAAGCTTTAAGTCCATCAAGCCG
>Ga0209541_10010641_pt1 | contig 14612 bp, 16 predicted proteins | sample RifCSPlowO2_01_FD_184027 | JGI IMG/M metagenome (GOLD analysis project Ga0209541, IMG submission 184027) | Groundwater microbial communities from Rifle, Colorado - Rifle CSP2_plank lowO2_0.1 (SPAdes) (version 2) | ecosystem: Environmental > Aquatic > Deep subsurface > Groundwater | place... | reverse complement strand
TCAAGAAATGTTGCCATTTTTATTTTCCGCCAAACAATTTGCCCAGGTCAATGCCTACCCTATTAAGTGCCCCGACTTTTTCTCTTTCTCCGCCTCCTGTAACAAACGCAATTATGATGCCAAATACAAGTATCATTATAACCACGGCAACAACATCCGAACCAAAATTTTGCTCTAGCTCGTTCATAAAACCGCCAGCCCACCATCCAGCAGAGCTTCCAAATATGTATACTAAAGTCACTACCGAAAACAGCCCGATCCATCCGGGAGCAGTTACCCCAAGCATAAGCCGGTCATGCGCAAAAACCCCTAATAAAATCATTAAAGCTATAACTGCTACAACAACTAATGAAACCGAAGGCAAAGCGGAGTTTAGAATTGCAACAGGATCGTATCCAGCTGGAAAATTCCCAGTAACATGAGGTACGACAACAATTAAAGCAAATATTATGGATATGGCTACGTTCATATTCCTCTTTTCTTCTCCTAAAATCTTGGTTTTCTCAAGAACTGCAAATATAATTGTAAATATTAAAAGAAAGGGCAGCAAAACATCAACTAAGCCAACTCTTTCTAGAGACCTAAACAAACCCTGAAATTGAAAAGCACTACTTACCATAATTTACCTCCTTATCCTCCTTATCATATATGTAAACAGTTTCTATTGAATGACTTTTTAAACTTTACTGCTATTTTCTCTCAATTTTCCTTTCTTGGGTTATATAGGCTATAAACATAACTATTAAGACCATCAATATTACTGACCCGACAAGTTCTCCCCGGTTAGTGCCGCTAAAAAAACCAAATGTAGCATCTAATAAATCCAGAGCATCAAGGAAAATGAAGCCCAAAACAAGAAAAACTATAACCATAAACATTGTTTTCCAGCCGCCTTCAAGAAAAACTCCATGAGGCTCTTCCTTAAAAAATGACCCTACCAGAAGCAAGAACAAAACAACTCCAAATAATACCACAACAAACTTTGAAGCTACTTCATTTACTATTGCTACAAGCCTTGAAGAAGCTATTACCAGAAACGCTATTACAAAAGCGGCTACAGAGTTCAGGTTTTTCTTTGTATATTTCTTGCCCTCTATCTCCTCTACGCCAAAAACCTTGGTTCTTTCTAGGAGGGCAAAAACAATAGTAAAAACGAGGAGGAAAGGTAATACTACGTCAAAAACCCCTATATTATCAAAAAAATCTAATATTTCCCTAAATGGAGTCGCCATCTTTTTACTAAATAATTAGTCCGATTATATTTAAACCTTTCGAAAATATAGAGTAAAATTTCCAAGTGCGTAGTCAAGGCTTTTTGCAAAGGGAAGGGTAGCGTCAAGATGTGAGCATCTTTTATTTTTACAGCAAGCAAAAAGGAAATTGCAATGGGAATTTTTGCCTTAGCGCTATACATTGAAATGCGAACGACGCTACCCCTAACGAAAGTGAGCCTTTGCAAAAAGCCAATAAAGTGTATAGTTAACAACTTTACTTAACAGAAAATATTTGTATAGTACGCAACCAAATCAAAAAACAACAGAAAACGAAGTTGCTCAGAAATTCAAATGAATTTCTGGCACCACACAAGGTGGTTTCTTGGGTATGTCAAAAACCACCCATCACAGATGGGTGGCATGTTAACATTACGCTAAAACATAGAGTGGTTTTTTGACACTCAAAATTCCGCTTATTCATGGCTGGTTTTTGAGCACACAAAATTCCATGTGATGTGTTTGTTATATGTTAAACCACTTATCACAGATAAGTGGAATTTTGTTGTGTCAAAAACCAGCCATCAGAGATGAGTGGCATGTTATTGGAAGTGGCACATTAGGTGGTTTTTGATGCTCGGAATTCCACCAATAAGGTGGTTTTTGAGCACTACTCATTCCACCAATTACAGATTGGTGGAATTCCGTTGTTTGAAAAAGCTTTGCTTATTCAAAACCAGCGGAAATTAATAATTTCCTGGGCTTTGAAAACCAAAGGTTTTCAAAACCTTTATAAAACTAGGTTATTTACAAATTAAAATGCTGGATAAAAAGGATTTTGAAAAAATAAGAAGGGAAATAGAGGCTTTTGACATTAAGCGAGAGTCAGTAATACAGCAGTCAAGGGAAATAATAAACATCTCTAAGAAAATTATTTATGCGCTGCACAGGGATGATATTAAATCCGCATCTTCATATGTAGCAGAAATTGAAAAAAAGAAAAAGGCTCTTGACACGAGTGTATTGCTTGACACAAATATAAACCAAACAGCTATTCAAGAATATGTCGAAGCATTGTGCTATTATCATTTTGTCAAAAATAAAAAAATGCCGACAAGAGATTCTTTAAAAGTTGATACTGAGGGCTACTTGATGGGCCTATGCGATTTAACAGGAGAGCTTGTAAGAAAGGCTGTAAACGATGTCATAAACAAGAAATTTAATCAAGCTATTGAAATTAAAAGCTTAGTTGAGGAAATATATGGTGAATTTCTTGAGTTTAATTTAAGGAACAGCGAATTAAGAAAGAAGTCAGACCAGATTAAGTGGAATTTAAAAAAACTGGAAGATGTTGTTTTTGAATTAAAACTAAGTGGAAGATTAGAATGAAATTCAAAAGAACAGCTACTTGTGGAGAACTTGCAAAGAATGATATTAAAAAAGAAGTAACGCTTTGTGGCTGGGTAAATTCAAGCCGCGACCATGGAAACATAATTTTTATTGACCTGAGAGACAGGTATGGCCTTACCCAAATAGTTTTTGATCCTGAGCACGACAAAAAAGGCCATAAAGAAGCTGAAACATTAAGAAGAGAAGATGTTATTGCAGTAAAAGGCAAAGTCAGGGCTAGGGGCAAAGGGCTTGAAAATCATAAATTAAATACCGGGGAGATAGAAGTTCTAGTTGACGAGCTTGAAGTTCTAAACAAAGCAGAAACACCTCCTTTAGAAGTTAATGACAGGGTTGAGCTCAATGAGGATGTAAGGTTAAAGTACCGTTATCTTGACTTAAGAAAACCCCAGATGCAGCATAATATTTTGGTAAGGCATAAGGCAGTTAAGCTTGTAAGGGATTATTTTGATGCTCTTGGATTTCTTGAGATTGAAACACCTATGCTTGGCAAATCAACTCCAGAAGGAGCCAGAGATTACTTAGTCCCAAGCAGAGTTAATCCAGGCAAATTTTATGCTTTGCCGCAAAGCCCGCAGATATTAAAGCAGATTTGCATGATTGCAGGCTTTGACAAGTATTTTCAAATTGTAAAATGCTTTAGAGACGAAGATTTGAGGGCTGACAGGCAGCCTGAATTCACGCAAATAGATGTTGAGATGTCTTTTATTGAGCAGGAAGATGTTTTTCTAATAATAGAAGCCCTTATGAAAGAAATGTGGAAAAAAATTTTGAATAAAGACATAAAAACTCCTTTTAAGAAATTAACTTACCAAGAAGCAATGGAGAAGTATGGCTCAGACAAGCCTGACTTAAGGTTTGGCTTAGAGCTTGTAGATATAACTGATATTGTGAAAAAAAGCAGCTTTGAGGTTTTTACAAAAGTCATTAAGGAAAAAGGGAAAGTGAAATGCATTAATGCAAAAAAGTGCGCAAATTTCTCAAGAAATGACCTTGATGAGCTTATAGAATTTGTCAAAATCTATGGTGCAAAAGGCATGGCATGGATGAAAGTTGCTGAAAAGGGCTTGGAAAGCAATATTGTAAAGTATTTTGATGAAAAAGTGCAGAAAGAGCTGATTAAAGCTGCAGATGCAAAAAAAGATGATTTGCTGCTTTTTGTAGCTGACCATAAGCACCATATTGTAGATATTGCATTGGGCCATTTAAGAAATGAGCTTGCAAGAAGATTAAAGCTTGCTGACGATAAAGAGCATAATTTTGTGTGGGTCACAGATTTTCCATTGTTGGAGTTTGATGAAGACGAGCAGAGGCATGTCGCTGTGCACCATCCTTTCACCAGCCCAAAAGACGAAGACATAAATCTTCTTGACTCTGATGCTGAAAAAGTAAGGGCAAAGGCTTATGACATAACATTAAATGGCGTTGAGATTGGCGGCGGCTCAATAAGAATATTCAAGCCAGAGCTGCAGAAAAAGATGTTTAACATATTGGGAATTTCAGACAAAGAGGCAATGGAGAAATTTGGCTTTTTGATAAACGCATTCAAGTATGGCGCTCCACCTCATGGAGGAATTGCTTTAGGCATGGACAGGATAGTAGCAATGCTGACAGGAAATACTTCAATAAGAGAGGTAATTGCATTCCCAAAAACAAAAAACGCAGAAGACTTAATGATGGAAACGCCAAGTGAAGTTGATGAAAAACAGCTAAAAGAAATTAATATTAAGCTGGATTTGGTTAAGAGGAAGTAATTAGGGAGTCTTGTTAAACCACTTCTCTCCAAGGTTTCAAACCCGGGTTCAAATATTTTCTAAGAAAGACAATCATATCGTTTTGGATTCTAGGTGATGACGCTCTATAAGATCTATGCCTTATACCAATATCCCTTGGCATCATGATATGGCTAATTCCAGGGTAGGGTATTATAAAGGAGGTTTCACCCATCATGATATTGTAAGCACTTTCTAGGGTGCCTTCTTTTATTGCAGGCCCTAAGATATAATCTTTTGTGCCGTACTGAAACAGTTTGGGTGTGCTTTTAATATACTTATAATTGTAATACTTAACAAAAGGGTATTTTGAAAAATAATCCAACAAACTAGTAAAGTCGAATGGGTTTACGCTTTCTTTTAGATATTTTAAAAAATCTTGGTAATCACTTTTTTTGATTTCTAGAGCTCCAAGCCTTATTTTTTCTAAATTACTTCTAATTGCAGGAGGCAATTTGTAATCAATTACTATCTGCTTTTTGAATAAATTATCCAAAAGCCTGTCGAGGTTCTGAAGTAAATTAAACGAAACTTGAGCAATTTCCGGAGTTACTTTATAGGCAAATGGTGGGAATGTTCTAGCAGCCTGTACTGATTCTGGTGGTGCAAGAAGAACCACAGCATCAATTTTTCCTGCAATTTTTAAATTTGAAAATCTTGTTGTTTTTAGTGCTTCTAGAATCTGTTGTTTAAAATCGTCATAGGCTCTTTTTTCTTCTTCTAAATCCCCAAAAAGCTCTAAAATTTCATTTATTTCGACCTGCTCAAATTTGTTTTTTTCTTTGGCAATGATATCATTATTAGCTATTTTACTTAACGAAGACTTTAATTTTTCAATGTATTTTGTAGCTACTTTGATTATATAATTTTCAAGTTGCCCGTTATAACCTCCTAATGCAAACAAAGCAGCTATTGCCCCAATGCTATGCCCTACCACTCCTACTTCTATTGTGCCTTTTAATCGTACAAACCGTATACACTCATAAATGTAATCTGACATTAATCCAACTCTGTAGTTTCCCTCTGAACCTTGGGAGGGAAGATTGAATGCACAAACTAAATATCCTTCTAAAACCAGCCTATAGATTAGAGGCTCATACTGCACATAAGCTTTAGTTGTTCCTGGCACTAGGACAATCCCTGCTCTTGGATAATTGCCATTAATTTTCTTAAAATAAATCTCTCCAGAAAGAAAACTTAACTTTTCTTTTTCAATGCCTTCCAAGTTTGTTTCAATTTGTTCAAATCTACTGCTAAACTCTTCAAATATTTTATCAAGGTTAAGATTTTGCCTAAAATCTCTTTTAATATATTGTTGCAGTTTAATCTTAATTGCTGATAGTTTTTTATAAAGATCGTCAACTTCATATCCTATTTTAAGATTTCTATCTTTTTTAAGTTCTTCTAGTAATTCAAGATAGTGGTCAATCAGTCTTATATTCCTGTATTCTTCTTCTTGTACATCCCATAAGGATTTAAAGAGGTGTTCAAATTCTCTTTTGTAATATCTTAAAATTCTTATTGCGTCTTCTTCATATTGTTCAAATTCAGGTTCAGAAAAAGCACCTGGCTTTAATGATTGAATTTTTTCTCTAAATCTTTCTTCTTCTTCTAGTTTTATTTCTTCTTCTTCTGCTACTAATTGTAATTCTCTATAAATATCAGCATCTCTTTGCAGGTTACTAAATAATTTTTCAAAATAATGTCTTCGTGTATATTTGCCTTTATAAACACGGCCTTCATCTATTACAGTTTTTTCAAAATTTTCTTTTATGAATTCATTTAGATATTTTATTTCTTTTTTTATTCTTGCGCTAACATCTTTTGGTACATTACTTAACACATCCATCATTATAATTGCTATTCTTTTTTGATCTCCTAATGTTTTCAATATTGTGCGTAAAATATGTTGGTTAACTCCAACATTGCCTTCAAGACGGATTACTACAGAATCCAAGTAAGCTATAAATTCAGATATGTCCTTTATTAGTGCAGAAATATAGTCAACCCGCCCTTTATTAGCGTGCACTAATTTGGCTAATATTTTTATTTCTTTCTCTAGACTTTTTTTCCTTTTTTCTTTGCTAAGGATTCCGGAAATTAGGCGCATATTCTTTTTATCACAAGACCCATTTAAAAATCTTGTCAAATACACTTGCCTACAAACAACTTTGTTATGTGTATTACGACCATTGCAAATCCAACAATCATGTTGAAGAGGTGAATATACTTATTTCCCGATTTCTTTGTAATTAGTTTATAGGAGAAATAAAGCAAACCTACTCCGATTAAAAATGCTAAGAAATTATGAATTTGAAAAGCTATTCTGGGGTATATTTTAAACAGAAAAAAATCATAGGTTGCTAAACCGATACTAATGATTAAAGTTATAGGGATTAAGTACTTTTTTTCTAGCATAGTAGCCCTCCAAAGATCAATCTTAATACATGTATAGCAGCAATCATAATAAACAGATTAGCCAGTATTAGATGTGGTGTAGAATTTTCTTCTTTTAGAAAATGAATAGTATAATAGCCAGATAATATTAAACTCATCAGTATTATTGATATGTTTCTAAATGCCTCATATGCAGGAATTGTATAACCTTTAGTTATCAAAATAGTATGGACTAAGAAAATAAAAAATAAAATACTAATTCCAAATATGTATTTTAAATTAAATTTCATACAATAACCCTATTTCTATTAATAAATTTGTAAAGATAATAACCTGTAATAAAAACTCCAAATAATATCAACTTAAAGGCAAGTATGGAGTATACAAATTCACTGGATCTAATGTTCATTAATGTAAAACCAGCATAAACATAAATTAAGATATATGGAATAAATCCTATAAAGGTTGCTGTGATAAAATCTTTATATTTTATTTTAGTCATACCTGCGGCATAACTTATGACGTCAAAGTAAAAGCCTAAGTATCTTGAAATTAGTATTAAACTGAATCCATGTTTGTCTATGTATGATATGATAAATCTTATCCTCTTATCTTTGATTTTATGCATAAAATGTTTATATCCTATTTCTTTGCCTATAAAGAAGTTGATTGTAGCTGAAAGCACTTCCGCAATTAAAGCTAGTACAGTTCCCCAGAATAATCCGTATATAATTCCAGATGCAAAAACAAAAGGATACGAAGGAATTAAAAAAATATTGGCAATAATATAGATAAGAATGAAAACTGCTGGAGATAAATACCCTAAATTGTCGAACAAATTTTTCAATTCTGAAGGACCCTGAGTAAAAAACCAGCTGTTAAATTTCTCAAGTTGAACTACAATTATGACTAAAATTATAACTCCAATTAAGACTTTTAGAATATGTTTTTTGATTTCTCTTTTTAAATGAATCATGACTAATAATATTTAGCAAGTCATATTTAAATTATTTGGTTCACAAATTTGCTTTTTTAAGAATAAATCCAATCACCTTTAAATATAACATAAATATACCCTCTTCTATGCAAATAAATTTAGTAACAAGCAATTTAGGGAAGGTAAAAGAATTCAAAGCAATATTAGAAAACAGTATAAAAATAAACCATATCAGAATGGAGTATAGGGAGCTGAGAAGCGACAACCCAGAAGAGGTTGCAAAAGAGTCTGCAAAAAGGCTTGCTGAAGAATTAAAAAAACCAGTTGTTGTTGAAGATTCCGGCTTGTTTATTAAAGCATTAAATGATTTTCCAGGAACATGCTCATCTTACATTCATAAAAGAATAGGCTTAAAAGGAATACTGAAATTAATGGAAGGCATAAAAGACAGAGACTGTTATTACCGCTCTGCTGTCGCTTACTGCGAGCCTGGCAAAAGCCCAATAAGTTTTTTTGGAGAAGAAAAAGGCAAGGTATCAAAAGAAATAAAAGGAAATTATGGATTTGGCCATGATCCAATATTTATTCCAGAAGGTGCTCAGACTGCGTCCGATACCAACTCTGTTGGAAGCAAAAAAACCTATGGAGAGACTGAAAATTGCGAAACTATTAAAAAATTCAGGAGAATTGCAGTTGAAAAGTTAAAGGAATACTTAGAGCAGAGGTAACAAAATGATACAGAAAATAAGAGATTTAATGACAATAAAAGACCAGATTGATGTTATAAAGAATAATATAAATCACACTTCAAATTCTATGGATAGCCTAAAAAGCGAGGTGCAGGCCTTAAAAGAACAGATAAATGAAAATATTAATACTATTAGTGATAAAAACAATGAATTCTTCAAGAATTTTGATGAGAATATTGATGTAATCAAAAACTTAAGGCATGATTTCGAAAAAGAGCTTTTTGACTTTAAATTGCTAAGGTCTCAAATGCAGAAAAAAATAATTGAAAAATTTGAAGAAGAGCTTGGCAAAGAGCTTAAGATACAGATTGAGAAATTAAGAACAGATTCAGAAAGCTATAATGAGCTCAAAAACAACATAATTGAAATATCCGGCAAAGTAAACAATCTAAGCGGAGAGATAAATAAATTTACAGAAATAAGCAGCAACATCAAGAAAGAGGACTTTGAGCTTACAAGATTTGCTAACAAGCTTCACGAGTCTGACAGGGAAAAATTAGCCCTGATGCAGAAAATAGACGCCTTGGAAAGATTGATTTCAAAAATAAGAAGGCCGGAGTACATAACAAGATAAAACATAATGTGTTGCGAAATTCGATGCTTGTGCGTAATTTGCCAATGTCCTGAAAATCATAAATTTGAAGGACACAAAAAATCGAAAAGCGATTTTTTCGTGCATACAGCTCCGCAGGATTGGAATGCACGACCTGAGCAACGCATGGCGTTGCGAAGTTGAGAGGCAATGTTAAGGCCTCGCACAAGCATGAATAGAATTTTGCAACAACCCCTAATAAGGTAAAAACATGAAATTCCGAAAAGCAACCTTAAAAGATGCAGAAGGAATAGCTAATGTCCTTACGCAAAGTTATAACATCAAGGACTTAAAGGAAGGCATCAATACTTTTAAAAACGAAACAAAAAAATTCCATAATTACATTGTTGCCGAGGATACTCAGAAATCAAAGATTTCTGGTACCAACTCAATTGGCAATAAAAAAATAGTAGGCATTGTAACATGGGCTATGCATGGATTGCCAAAGCACCAATTATGCGAACTGGACAGGATTGCGGTTTTGCCAGAGCACAGGGGAAAAGGGATTGCAAAAGGATTATTCAACGAGCTTGTTAAAGACGCAAAAGCATTCTACAAAAAAAACAACTCAAAATTAAGAAAATTGTATCTTTTGACTCATCATGACAATGTAAGAGCGCATAACTTGTATGAAAAGCTCGGCTTAAAGCATGAAACGACATTAAAGGAGCATTACTACAAAAATAAAGATGAATTGGTTTATAGCATGTTTTTTGATTAGAATCTACAAATTTGTATTATCCCTTTTTCTAGCCAAACGCCAAATAAACAAATATTGCTGATGCTGCTGTAGCAACAATACTGAATGGCAATCCTATCTTGACAAAATCCCAGAATTTTGTATGATAGCCCTCTTTTTTTGCTATGCCCATTGCAACAATGTTTGCTGAAGCCCCTACAGGAGTTATATTGCCGCCAACACTTGTGCCAATTAGCATTCCAAAATACAGCACAATAGGATTAAATCCGCTTGCGAGAGAAACTTTTTGGATTACAGGAAGCATTGCAGCAATAAAAGGTATATTATCTATAAATGCTGAAAAAACCAATGAGCCAACCACAATAACCACATAAGCAAATAAGAGGTTATTGCCTATTGTTGCAGAAATTAATTTCGCTATGTTATCAATCACTCCGGTTTTAGTAAGGCTTTCAACCATAATAAATATTCCTGCAAGGAAAAATCCTGTTTTCCAGTCAACCCTCTTTAGCATTGGCTTAACATCTTCCCTGTTTTTTTGGTAATCCCAGGCTATGGCAACTAAACCAAAAATAACGGTTATTAGGCCTGCCATAAACTTGAAATCCGGGTCGAGATAAGATGAAAATGAAAGCGCAGCTATCAAAAGGATAAGAAGCGCTGCGGGAAAAAAGATTTTGGCTTAACATGTGAAAATTTTTTGTGAGGATGATTGTATTTTCTAAAGAAAAAATACAGCACGAAAAGAGAGGCAATCGCGCCTATCTGTACTGCAAAGAATAAAGACGGCTTGTGAGCATAAAAGAAAAATTCATTAAAAGTGAACTTTGCAAATCCTGCCATAAGCATGCTTGGCGGATCGCCTATAAGTGTCGCAACTCCCTGAAGATTTGCTGATATTGCAATTGCTGTAAGCAAAGGCACAGGAGAAATCTTTAACCTTCTTGTTATCTGCAGGGCTATTGGCGCGATAATCAGGACAACAGCAACATTTGCAACTGCTACTGAAATAAAACCAGAAATAGCTGAAATAAGGATAAGAACTGTGGACACAGACTTGGCTTTGTTTGCCACATAAATTGCAATTAAATCAGGCACTTTGGAATAAACAAATATCTCAATCATGAAAAGCATGCCAAAATATATTCCAAGCACATTCCAATTTACAGCCTTAAGCGCTTCCAATGGGGAAAGTATGCCTAAAATCAAAAGAATGATTATGCCTGCAAACACAATTCCAGCTTTTTTCTCGTAATTTATCACTATCAAAATGTAAGCAAAGACAAAAATTATTATTGCGGCCAATTCAAAGAACAAAACCATAAAATACTTTTTTGGCTTATTACTATATAAAGTTTTTGACAATATTTTTATAATCCCGCTATAACGAAGATTACTCATGGAAAATCTGCTAACAAAAGAAAACTTCCAGTGCGACAGGTATTGCGGGCAGTGCTGCAAAAAACTAGTAGTGAGAGTAAATAAGGAAGATATTGAAAAAATAAGAAAACTAGGCTACAAAGAAGAAGATTTTCTCGAAAGAGATTTGCTTTATAGGAGTAAGTTTGTCCTGAAAAAAGACAATGACAAATGCATTTTCCTCAAAAAGCACAAAGATAGGAGATACTCCTGTAAAATATACAAAAATAGGCCTAAGACATGCCTGCAATACCCATTTTTTGCAAAAAACAAAGTAGGAAGCTGTATGCCAAACAAGATGTATCCAAGTGCCTTTGTTTCTTTTACATAATAAAAATAGGATAACAAACATTTATAAAAAACCTATTTTCTATTTTTTAGTATGGAAAACAACCGTGTTGACGAGTTTATCAAAAATCCAAAAAAAGCCATGTATGCATTAGCTCTGCCTATCGTGATTACAATGATTGTGCAGGTAATGTATAACATTGTAGACACTGCTTTTGTCGGGCGCTTAGGCGCTGAAGCCATTGCAGCTTTAACATTCTCATTTCCCTTATTTTTTATTTTGATTTCATTAAATTCTGGGATTGGAATAGGCATAAACTCAAGAATATCCAGGTATTTGGGCGCTAAAGACAAACAAGGGGCTGAGAACACTGCAGTTCATGGAGTTTTAATATCCTTGGCTTTGGCCCTGGTAGTTTTCATCTTAGGTTACCCAACTTTAACGCCATTATTTTCATTGTTTGGAGCAACTGAAAATGTCTTGAATTTGGCAATTAGCTATATGTCAATTATTTTGTTATCAGTTTTTTTTATGTTCCCTTCTGTTGTTTTAAGCAGCATCTTATCTGCTCAAGGAGACACAAAAACCCCCATGAAAATCCAGATATCTGCATTAGTATGCAACATAATCCTGGACCCAATTTTCATCTATGTCTTAGGCTATGGTGTTGCTGGAGCAGCAATTGCCACATTGCTGTCTCTCTTGCTTTCCATAATATTAGCCGTCTATTACATTAGAAAAAAATCTTATTTGCATGTAAGCCTAAAATGCTTCAAATTTTCATTTACTATAATAAAACAAATTTTCTCTGTCGGAGCCCCTGCCAGCTTTATGATGCTGCTTATGTCAGTCTATGTTATTTTTATTAACCGCTTTATGGCCTACTTTGGAACAAATTATGTTGCATCTTTTGGCATAGCCTCAAGGCTTGAAACTGTTGCCACAATGCCAATTGTTGCTTTATCTATGGCAATGTTAACTTTGATAGGAATGTTCCATGGCGCAAAAAGATTTGACTTGATAAAAAGAATTGCTCCCTACGGAATAAAAATAGGCGTAGCTTTCACTTCTGCGCTGGGAATTATATTTTTTATGCTGCCCTCTTTATTTCTAAGAATATTCACCCCAGACCCTGTTTTACTGGATATAGGCTCTGCTTACCTCAGGATAGATGTGTTTACATTTCCGCTCATGGCTGTAAGCATACTCGCCAGCAGAATACTTCAAGGCATGGGGCTTGGATTGCCTGGTTTTGTAATAAATTTAATCAGGGTATTTATATTCGCAATACCTTTAGCTTACTTATTTGTATTTATTTTGGGCTATGGATATTTGTCAATAGCCATTGCAATGGTTATAGGTGGAATTGCTTCTAGCATAACCGCTATTGTTTGGCTTAGATCTGATCTAAAAGCTCTAAACATTAACTTAAAAATATACCCCAATTAGACGATGTCCCATTAAGACCGTCTGTGCCCCTAATAATCAATAAACTTTTTAAATGACACTTTATTCCGACTATTATTCTTTTTTAGAATGTTGAAATTAGGAGGTAAATACTATGGCAAGTTTTAAAATTAACATTGCAGATCCAAAAACCAGCAAATGTTACAAAACAGAAGTTAAAGAGGAGAAAGCAGCGCCTTTTATGGGCCTTAATATAGGAGAAAAGATAGAGGGAGACAAAATTGGCATAGAGGGCTATGAATTCCAAATAACAGGCGGCACAGACTATTGTGGCTTTCCTATGCGAAGAGGCATCTTAGGCATAAGAAAGAAGATAACAATATACAAGGGCGTTGGCTTTAAAGGCGGCCTAAAAGGAATGAAGAAAAGAAAAACCGTATGCGGCCATAAGATTAGTGAAAGCATTAGCGCAATAAATCTCAAAGTGCTTAAAGAAGGCTCAAAAAAGCTTTCTGATATGTTCGGTAAGAAAGAAGGTGAAGAAAATCCAGAAGAAAAAGAAGCAAAAAAATCCAAAAAAGAAGCAAAGGGGGAAAAATAATTAATCTATGCCTAAAACCAAAAAAACAACAAAATCTACTGAAAATGCTCAGAAATCAAAAATTTCTGAAGTCACTTCCAATGCAAAAGAAAAAATATTACAGCCAGAGCTTAACATAGGCACGGTAGGCCATGTTGACCATGGAAAAACAACTTTATTGGAAACCTTATCCGGTGTATGGGCAGACACTCATTCTGAAGAGATAAAAAGAGGCATAACAATAAGGCTGGGATACGCAGATGCTGTTTTCTATACAGAAGGGGGTGAATATACTACAAAGCCAAAAGATAAGTCAAAAGCCGAGGTTTTAAGGAAAGTCAGCTTTGTTGATTCCCCGGGGCATGAAAGCCTAATGGCAACTATGCTTTCAGGAGCTGCGATAATTGATGGCGCTTTATTGCTTATAGCAGCAAATGAAACATGCCCTCAGCCACAGACAAGAGAACATTTAATGGCTTTGCAGATAGTAGGGGTAAAAAACATTGTAATTGTCCAAAACAAGATTGACCTTGTTGATGAAAAAACTGCTTTAAAAAATTATAACCAGATTAAAGATCTTGTAAAAGGAACAAGCTATGAAAATTCTCCGATAATACCAATATCCGCGCAGCATAATGCTGGTATAAGCGCCTTAATAAAAGCAATTGAAGAGACAATACCTACCCCTGAAAGAGATAAAAGCAAGGATCCTCTTATGCTTGTTGCAAGAAGCTTTGATATTAATAGGCCAGGCGCATTGCATCAGGATTTAATAGGTGGCGTCCTTGGAGGCAGTATGAAGCAGGGTATATTAAAAACAGGCCAGGAGATAGAAATACGGCCAGGTAGAAAAGTAATTGAAAAGAACAAGGAAATTTGGAAGCCCATAAAAACAAAGGTTATTGACTTAAAGTATGGAGGTGTATCAGTAAAAGAAATTTCTCCAGGTGGAACTGCTGGAATACTTACTTCTTTAGATCCTTCAATTGTAAAATCAGATTCCCTAGCAGGCTCAATTGTTGGCTTGCCGGCAAAATTACCGGAAACCTTGTATGAAATAACCCTAAAGCCCCATCTTTTAGAAAGGGTAGTAGGAACAAAAGAAGAGCTTAATGTAGAGCCTATAAAAATGAGTGAAGCTTTAATGCT
>Ga0209541_10010640_pt1 | contig 14613 bp, 15 predicted proteins | sample RifCSPlowO2_01_FD_184027 | JGI IMG/M metagenome (GOLD analysis project Ga0209541, IMG submission 184027) | Groundwater microbial communities from Rifle, Colorado - Rifle CSP2_plank lowO2_0.1 (SPAdes) (version 2) | ecosystem: Environmental > Aquatic > Deep subsurface > Groundwater | place... | reverse complement strand
TTCTGCTGAGACCTTCTTCTTCGCTTTTCCTTTCAAATGTGCAATTTCCAGTACTGCTTTGTTGAATTGAATCTTATCTAATTTTTCTCTTAAAGCAGTACGAATAAACTCTGTTCGGTTATGATATCCTTCATGCTTTACTGCTTTATCTACCTTTTCTAAAAACTGGTGTTCGAGTTTCATGGTTATCATGTCGGTAGTCATATTGCTAGTGTATATACACTGTATATTTAAATGTTGTGTGGATTTTTATGGGGTGGTATCATCTTCCATAAGAAATTAAAATACGTTCGATATTTTTCTGTGATCTCTCTATTCGATATTTGTCTGTGATCTCTCTATTTTTAATTACAATTGCAGTAAACATTCCTCCCCCAAAGAAAGAAGTCTTCATCTTTACGAAGCCCGCCTTACAGCCGACTATTTTCGTAGAAAGTGAGAAAGTCTTAAATACCCCCCTCCCTTCGTTCTCCTTGACAAAGCCGTGATTACGTGAACACACGTGGCGCAAGCCAGACGGTAGTAACTGATGAGCTTTGTCACTTTTCTTTATACCTTTCAAAATCTCCAAATTCACTTTAATATCCAATCAGAACACTTTTCTCTTGTTTAATTATTCCCAAGAATTCTCCGACTAAAAAAATAGATCCCATCACTACAATCAGATGCTCGTGATTGCTGTCCAGCTCCCTGGCTTTCTCCAGTGCTTCTTCAAGATTTCTTGTGATTACCCCCTTCTGATACTGCACAAGTTCTTCAGGCTCTGCTCCTCGTTCCATATTTGCTTTCGTGAAAATAATTTGTTTCTCATCTCCCAGATACCCCAAGCACGTCTTGATATCTTTATCTTTACTCATCCCTACAATCACAATCTTCTTTTGAGGTATCTTTCGCAATTCCTTGGCTAACTCAGCAAACGCAGGCTGATTATGCGCGCAGTCAAGCAAGAAGGTATGGCTTTCATAGTTTATGGTTTGCATCCGTCCTGGCCAGTTGACATCAAGAAGGCCCTGCTTTATGGTGCTTTTTTGAATGCTCAGCAATGCAGCAACCTTTTCAGCAATAGCAACATTTCTTTTCTGAAACTCACCACGCAAATTCGTTGGTATTGCCGAAGCTGTTGTGATATGCAGTCGTGCATGTTTCTGTTCGCAAGTTTTTTTGATGATTTCAAGAACCGCATGATCATTGCTCGTCACTACATCAATCCTTTCCTTAATAATCCCGCATTTTTCAAGCGTAATTTTCTCAACCGTATCTCCCAGAATATGCATGTGGTCCAGTCCGATATCAGTCAGCACTGCAATCTTGGGCACCATAACATTCGTAGAGTCATAGGTTCCCCCAAGGCCCACTTCAATGATGGCGTAATCAACCTTTTGATCAGCAAAATACTGAAATGCAATCGCATTGATGGTTTCAAAGAAGGTATTCCCTATTGCATCAACAAACGGACGAACTTTTTGGATATACTTGCAGAGCATTGCGTCATCAATTTCTTGGTCATTAATCTTAATGCGTTCATTCACGCGTATAAGGTGTGGTGAGGTGAACATTCCTACCTTATATCCTGCTGTTTTCAAAATCGAAGAAAGCATAGCACAAACAGAACCCTTGCCGTTTGTTCCTGTCGCATGAATAAATGTGATGCCTTTTCGTTGGTGTGGATTTCCCAGCTCTGCAAGAAGCTTCTTCATATTCTCAAGCCCGAGCTTCATGCCTCGTGCTTTGAGGTTGTAGAGCTGCTGCAGTTGTTCATCTAACTCATCTAAGTCTTGTGTCATGGCAATGGGGAGATTAGAATTACGATATAAATCTATCTCAGAACCGATTAAACTACCTATCCAAACATATTCAAATAGTCTTCCCCGTCTTCTTTAATCTCTTCTTTTACCTTAACAATGGCCCTCAAGAAATCCTTTTGCTTTATAGTTGTTCGATTATCCCGAATCGCAAAATATCCTGCTTCAGTACACGAAGCTCGAATCTCTGCTCCAGAAAATCCTTTCATCTGTTTCACGAGTCTGTCAATCTCTGTTCCTTTCTCAATTTTCATATATTTGCTGTGAATTTTAAAAATCTCTTTAATTCCTTCTTCATTCGGTGCATCAATCCTAATTAACCGATCCAATCTTCCCGGTCGAGTAATCGCAACATCCAAAATATCTCTTCTATTGGTGCATCCGACAATTTTAACATTACCTAATGGCTTAAACCCATCAATCTCTGCAAGGAGCTGCATGAAGGTTCGCTGCACTTCCCGTTCGCCTGATGTTCCAATCTCAATCCGTGTTGCTGCAATCGCATCAATCTCATCAATAAAGATGATGCTGGGTGCTTTTTTGCGTGCAAGTTCAAAGATCTCCTTCACGAGTTTAGAACCTTCGCCAATAAACTTCTGCACCAATTCAGAACCGACAATTTCAATAAACGTGGAATTTGTTGCTGTTGCTACTGCTTTTGCAAGTAAGGTCTTTCCTGTCCCTGGTGGCCCATACAGGAGAATTCCCTTCGGAGGTTGAATTCCAATTTTCTTAAACAGCTCAGGTTTCTTGAGCGGAAGCTCGATGACTTCCCGAATCTCTTCTGCCTGTTTGGTGAGTCCACCAATTTCACTCCAAGCAACTTCGGGTTTTTCAACAATAACAAACTTTTCAACATTAAACTTGCGCTGTGCATCAATTTTCTTGACCACAGTCAAACTTTTTTGTTCCACTAAGACCGTGTCTCCGGGATACAATGGTTCACAGGCACTTGCAACTTCAACAAAAAACTCATTTCCATTGTTGAGTTTGAGCAGCGCATTCTTTTCAATCATATCTTTGACTTCAGCAACAAGAAGCGGTGTGCGATGGAATTTGCTTAATTCCTCTTTCATATTGGCAACAGTTTCCTTGAGAATACGATTTTCTTCTTCGATGGTGCTGGTATCAACCGTATAGTGCGCCATCACTTTATTGAGAATATCGTCGTGCGATGCCATCCATCCCTTTGTTGGTGCGGGGAGTATATAAAACTTACGATTTTTGTTTGATTTTTGTTTTGGTTGGCACTTGTTTTCTCTTTCTCTTACTCCCTTTCATCTTTTCCCTCGGTAACGGCAACAAAAAAACAAAACCTTTATTAAGGAGATCGTCCATTGTCGAGAGTAGAAAGAGAAATGCGGGGGTTAAAAGAGGTGATGGCGTATCGGTCATCCTTCTGTCGCACCATCCCTTTTCCTTTTTGATCTCAAAGAAAAACGAGAGAGTCAATAAAAAAACAAAAATTAATACAAGCCAAAAATAATCAACAAAAAGAGGGGGTAGACCATGGCAACGAAAGTAGCAAAAGTGGGAGTCAAGCGAAAATCTGGCTTTCTTTATTTTTTAGATAAGAAGGGCAATGTCGCAATGGCAAAAATGGCCCGCGCAGGACGCAAAGGCGGACGACAATCTCAAACCGTTATTGCTCGAACCGGCGTGAAGCGAAAAGCTGGATTCTTGTACTTCATTGACAAGCAAGGAGACGTCTCTGCTGTCAAAATGAACCGAGGCGGTCGAAGAAAAAAACGACGCTAGAACAGTTCACGTTTTCTTTCTTTTTCTTTTCTTCTCCTATCTTCTCTTTGTGTGCTCTATTTTTTCACAATCAACTTCTTAGAAATCTTGGTCAGCAACGATGCTTTCTTATTCTTCATGATTAACGTGTCTTCGATCCGTATTCCTAATTTTCCGGGAAGGTATACTCCCGGTTCTATCGTGAAAGCAACACCATTTTGCAAGGGGATGGTCGAACGTTTTGAAACCGCAGGAGCTTCATGAATCTGCACACCCACTCCGTGCCCCAAACTATGGACAAAATATTTTGCATAGGCTCCTAACTCTTTCTCGCACTGGTTGTGGAGGTCGCCAAAGGTTTTGATTCCTTTTGCACCAATACCCATTCTTGCTTGTACAACCGCTTTTTCCTGCGCTGACAAAACGAGTTCATAGAGTTTGCGTTCTTTCTCCGTCGGTTCTCCCAGATAGATCGTGCGTGTGGTGTCTGAACAGTATCCTTGATACTTCACTCCAAAATCAATGACGCAAAACCCTTTCTTGAGCGGAATATTTTTGGATTGGTAATGGGGTTGCGATGCTCCGCTTCCTGACGCTACAATGGGTGTAAAAGAAATCACCAAGCCGTGTTTGTGCGTTTCTGCAACGAGAAAATCATAGACCTCCCTTTCGGTTTTAAACTGATTCCATTGGTCAATACAGGTTTCAAGAATCTCATCGCTCGCCTCGCATGCTTTTCTGAGGTGACCTTCTTCTTGTGTTGTTTTAATCATGCGCAATGTTCCGCAAATTCCTGAGGTATCGGCAAAAGAACACCCTGAAGATCCTTTCAAACCATTTTTTAATGCTGAGAAAAAGGCGAGCGTTACCGAACTTTCATCAATTCCAACTCTTGTGTTCTTTTTCTTTCCAATCTTCGCCGCCAGCGTCTCCATAAACTCTTTTTTATAGACAACAACCGGAAATCCTGCTGTGCACGTTTTCTCAGCCTCCATGACTGAAGCGATGATGTATGGCACTCCTGTTTGGGGTACAACCAGACATCCTGAAACCTCGTGTTGGACAAAATAGAAAAAGTTAGGATCTGTATGCTCTTCTAAATTGAAGAAGACCGCGCAATCAATCTTGTGCTTTTGCAGTTGGGTTTGAAGTTCTTTGATTTTCATCGTGTCTCCGGGGTGCTGTGTGCAGGTAAAGTGGGCGTTTTGGAGTTATCCTTGCAGTTCTAGCGCGTTACTTGAAACGTCAATACCTGATCAAGCAGTTCTTTCGCTTTTCCTTTTGTAAAATGTTTTCTGACCGGGTCAAGGAGCTGGTTCAGATGGATGGCCACTGCATTCTTTAAGTCCATGGGGTGCAGTTCTCCAGCAACATAGACCTTTTCAAGCTCTAAAAAGCTGGTAAATTCTAAATCTCCTCCAAACTTCTGAGGCCTCTCGACTTTGAATGTTTTCTGATGTTCAAAAATAAGATAACGGGCATATTCCATCATCGGATTTTCATTCACTTCTTTTGCAGGGCAGTATGCTTGTTTAATTTTTCGGATGACTTCATGGGGCGAGTCAGTCATAAAAATGGCAGTATCAGGCTTTGACTTGCTCATCTTGAGTTCAATTTTTCGTTCCAGTGCATCCTTATCTCCTTTCGGAGGCTCGCCCAGACCCATCAGCATATGGTGGCTGACAATAACGGGTTTCCACCAACCCAACTTTTGTCCGATCTCCCGTGCAAGGATATTGACTTTTCGCTGATCCATACCAAGCTGGGTGATGTCTGCTTCAAATTCGAAAATATCTGCAGCCTGCATACAGGGATACAAAATTTGAGATGCCTGCTGGACTTCTCCTTCTTTTCTTCCCATAATCTGTCCGCATCTGAGAATACGCTGGATCGTTGATTCGCGGGCAATCTTCAGGACTTTTTTCCAGTATTCTTGATTATTGACCACATCGGTTGCTCGAACAAACTCCACCTTATCTGTATCCATTCCGCAAGCTTTCCATACCTCAATAAGGTAATCACCTGCAATCTGGATCTTTTCAAGATCTCCTCCAAACTTCAAATTTGCCCAGGCATGCCAATCCGCTGCATACATCTTAAAATGGATGCCTGCTTTGAGCATCTTATTCACATTGAGAGCTCTAAGAATTCCCTGTGCAATATGGACTTGTCCGCTGGGCTCAAAGCCATCATATGCAATAGGTTTTTGTTTGGTTTCGAGAAGGTGTTTGAGATCCTCTTCAGTAATAATCTCTTCCCCTACCTGCTTGATCAGTTCGAGCTTGGTTGCAACATCCATACCCCTCTTTTTGCGAATACGCTATTTAAAGTTTCTGGAGGGGATCCCAGTTCTGCAACGGTCTTACAACTGTATTCTGCACCCTCGAAACATTTAAATAGACCACCCACTCTTCGCCCCTTATCTCATTTGTTAAAGCGAGGCAAGAAAATAGAGGTCAAAACAGAGGTCGATGGTATGGCAGATGACGACAAAAAATTCTCAAAACAACTGATTGGCAAGACAATTGTTTCTAAAACAGGAAAACGCTTTGGAGAGATTGGAGATATCATCTTTGAAACCAAATCCGGAGAACTCATCCACATGGTTCTGGTGAATCCAACTCCGTACACCCAAAAGTTGGATCTTGAACGAGATAAAGAAGACCGAATTTTGATCCCTTTCAGCTCTTTGATTGCAGTGGGAGACTATATGGTCATTGCAGAAGAAGACATTGTTTAGGTTTTTGTGGGTTGTAGGCGGTAGGTTATTCTTGTATTGCTTCTCATAAATCTTTATAAAAGATAAGCTGATCTTTGATGCTATGTTAGCCATCTGGACAGAAAAGTATCGGCCAAAAACCTTTGAAGAAGTCATCGGCCAGAAAGAGATTGTTTCTCGTGTCCAGGCCTTAGTCGAAACGCAGAATCTTCCACACCTTCTCTTTGCAGGTCCTCCAGGTGTTGGGAAAACAACTCTCTCCTTGGTTATTGCGCGCTCCATGTTTGGTGACAACTGGAAGAGCAACTTTCTTGAGCTGAACGCATCTGACGAGCGCGGTATTGATGTGATCCGCGTCAAAGTCAAAGACTTTGCGCGAACCAGAGCATTAGGAAATGTTCCCTTTAAGATTATTTACCTTGACGAGTGTGACGCACTCACCAAAGAAGCTCAGCAGGCGCTCAGAAGAACCATGGAAAATTACACTCAGACGACCCGTTTTATCCTCAGCTGTAATTATTCTTCAAAAATCATTGAACCGATACAATCCCGGTGTGCAATCTTTCGATTTAAGTCACTTGCAAAGGAGGATATGTGTACGATTACTGAAAAGATCAAACATGAAGAGGGTTTGAGGTTTGAGGGGAATATTAATGATGTACTCTTCGCAGTAAGCGAAGGAGATGTACGGCGAGTGGAGAATATCCTTCAAAGCTGCTCTGCACTCAGTAAACTCATTACCGAAGAAATGATCTTTTCTATTGCAGGCCATGCAAAACCCCGGCAGATTGGCAAGGTTCTTGAACTTGCTGTTCAAAATAAGTTTATTGAAGCACGCAGTGATCTTTTGAAAATTATGCTGGATTATGGCCTGAGCGGATTGGATATCATCAAACAAATTCAGAAAGAGATTATGCAGCTCCCAAACGTTGAAGGCAGAAAACGCATGGCGATGATGGTTGCCTGCGGCGAAGCAGAATTTAGGATGACTGAGGGGAGCGATGAATTTATCCAGCTCGAAGCCTTGCTTGCACAGATCTGTTTGTTAGGTTCCAGGGAAGAAATTTCCTGATTTGATTTTCTCATACGCAAGCACCAGTTCGGTGCTGACAACAAAGATGCCCAAGACCAAAATCTTATTCTGCCTTAGCGGGAGATGGAGAACATACAGCACCAGAAACACCAGGACAACCTTTACGATAATCACTGCAATCTCAAACTTGATGAACCACTTGATCCATTTCTCCAATTTTTCGCTTAGGAATACATCCATCTCACTCACATCCTCTTTTTTCCTCTTCCTCATTCGTATCTCAATGCTTCAATCGGCTGCAACCGCGATGCTTTTACTGCAGGAATCAGCCCTGAAATAACCCCCACAAGAAACGAAAACACAATGCTCCAAAAAATAAGATCCGGCGGTGTTTCTACTGCAATTTTCACTAATCCATAGCTGTTAATCACCTTCTGAAGTCCATAGCTGATTCCCAAACCAACAGCGGTTCCCAGTATTCCCCCTATTAATCCAAAGAATCCTGCTTCTAAAAGGAAGATGATCCGGATAAACCGCTGCGTCGCCCCCAGAGCTTTCATCACTCCAATCTCACGTGTTCTCTCCAGGACTGCCGTAAACATCGAGTTCATAATACCAATTCCCCCGATGATCAGCGAAATAAAGGCAATGCCTGCCACCACAATCTGCACCACCCCCATGATCTCTCCTGTCTGTTCTTTTATTTTTGTTGGTGTGGTCACTTGGAAGTTTTTATCGCCTCGTTTTCGTTCAAGCTTGTCTTCCAGCTTTTTTGCAACTGCAACAACATCTTCTCCTGCTTTTACCGTTGCAGTGATGGTTGTTATGGCCTTTGGTCTATTTTTGATTTCACGCAGAGTATCCAATGCCATGTTGATGACATAATCCTGATTTTTGGCGCCTTGCTCTTCTTTTATTCCAATCACTTTAAACTTTTTTCCATCAATTTTAATGCTATTCTTCAGACGAATTTCCTCATCAAATGCCTCTTTTGCAATACCATACCCGATCACAACCCCATACGGATCTGTTTCATCAAACCAGCGTCCTTCAAGAAGCTTGACATCAAGATCAGCGAATGTTCTTTCTGCATCTTCGGGTTCGTAGGCAATGACCTCAAGATTTTTATGCTCTTGTTTAAACTCGACTTTTCCTGTTTCCATATACACCGGCGATACATACTCCAGTGAAGGCATGGCATCCAGAAGATCGACATCTTCTTTTGTAAAATCGGAAAGTCCTGCTGGCGGGGAAAATCCGCTTGCGCTTTTAGGGCCGACAAAAATTCTCCGCACTCCGAATTTATCAAACTGATCAGTAATCCCTTTTTCCAGCCCCTGCCCCAGCACCAACACTGCAATCAGGCTGGTGATGCCAATAATAATACCCACTAAGGTGAGGTACGACCGCATTTTTCGATTGAGGAGATTCTTCCAAACAAGCGGAAGATAGAGTTCTCGCAAGGTGCTCATTTGGCCCACCTTAGGGCATCAACCGGATGCAACTCTGCTGCATGTTTTGCAGGAAGGGCCCCTGAGCACGCACCTACCACCAGTGCAAAGAGAAGTCCGCCGAGGATGAACCCGAGGTTCGGGCTGATTTTGAGGATTGCAAATCCTGACATCGCAGCTTGGTATTGTACAAAAAAACTCAACGCATTTCCAAAAAGGACTCCTAACATACCCCCTGCAAGACCCATCATTCCTGCTTCAATGAGAAAGACCATCAGGATATCTAGATTAGTAGCTCCCAGACTTTTCATGACACCAATCTCTTTTGTTCGCTCTCGAACAGCAGTATACATGGAATTCATGATCCCAATTGCTCCCACAACCAGCGAGACTCCTGCAATGCTGAGGAGGATTGCCCGCACCAGGCCCAAAGTGGTGTGCAGGAACTGAAGAATTTGTTCCGGTGTAAGCACTTCAAAATCATCGTTATGCCGTTCTCGTTCCAGTTCATGTTCAATGCGCTTTTTGACAAGCGCGATGTCTTGTCCTGGTTTTACGGTTGCTTCAATAAAACTCACTTCATCCGGCTTGTTGAAAAGTTCTCGTGCATCATCCATAGGGATGTAGACTTGAGAATCATCTTCCTGATTGCCGATTGCCTCATACACCCCCACTACCTTGAACTCTTTATCCAGAATCTTGATGTGGTCATTGATATGGATCTCGCGTCGGTCTTCCTCGTCAAAAAATACTTCTTTTGCAACGAGGGGGCCGATGTCTTCCTCGTCAAAAAATCCTTCTTTTGCAACGAGGGGGCCGATGACTACTGCACCCCGTTCGCGGTCATGAAATGTTCTTCCTTCTGCATACGTGATGTCATAACTCTTTATTCGTTCTTCACTGTCCTTTGTCGGCCAGCCAATGACGCTTGCATACCCTTTTTTTTGTTTATATTTCATATCCGTTGATGGCGCAAACAGGTACGGGGTTACCAATCTGAGGTCTCTCATTTTTTCAAGCACATCTACATCGTTCTGTGTGAGTCCTTGTTTGGTTCCTGGTTTTCCGCCGGGGATCGTGATATAAACTCTGTTGGCTCCCATTTTTTTAAACTGTTCTTCAATCGCTTTTTCAAGTCCGGTGCTGATCATCAGGAGCGCAACAATAACCATCACACTGATCATAATTCCCATCACCGTAAGAACTGAGCGGAGCTTTCTATGGTGAATATTTTTCCATCCTAAAGAAATATAGTCAGTGATCATTGGAATGCAGGAAGGGGGCAGCTGGAATGGGCTCAGCAGGATATTTGCAGGGTATTTCTGTTAACCATGCAGGACTTTTTTTATAAACTTATGAATCTCTCCTTTCTTTTTATAATAAACAACAGCAAGGATAGCAATAATAAGAATCCATACGCCCCAGTTGCTTTGTTCTGCGCCTAAGCCATAGCGTTGAATTTCTCCGGGTGAATAGACTGCCACAGGAATCTCTTGTTCAATAACATACTCTTCATTGTAGCTGTCTTTAAAGGTGGTTTGCACCATCAGTTTCACATCTTTTGTTTTTCCTTCTTCTACAAATACATCAAAGGCTGCAGTTTCATAATCGTCGCTTTCCAGATTTCCAAGGTAGGATGTCGGAGGCGAGAGAATCGTGTACGCCGGCGACGGAAGAAGGGTTAAGACCACAAAATTAATGTCGCTCTTTCCAATATTTGAGAAGCTAAGAACTACATTACCCTTTTTCTTGGACTGATACACTTTTGTTTCATCAACATTAATAATAAACTGAGGCGGATTATCCACAATCAAGCCAAAGTTGGTTTGGGTTTCATATTTTTTTCCTTCCCGATTGGCATAGGTTACTTTGAGCGGGATGCGGTGGACTTTAGAGGGCGCAGTTCCATCAACAACCAACTGGAAAATGATTTCTTGGCTTTCTCCTGCTAAAAGTTTTTTAATGGCTTTTTCTCCTGCCGAACCCACGGTTGCAAACGGGAGATCTTTCAAATCAACTGATACCCGGACATCATCAACAGCAGAATCCGCTAAGTTTGCAATGGTGACATGCACTCTTGCTTCTTGTCCTGCCTGGGTGCGCTCAGGAATTACTTCCACTTTGTCCAGCAACACCACCGTATCTCGGCTTTTAACATGGACTGTAAAATTCTCAAGTTTCACTGAAGCATCGCCCATCCCATACCTAAAATCAACTTCATAATCGCCTTCAACTGCTTGTTCATCAACATCAAATTCCCATTCCACTGCATAGCTGTCTTTTCCAATCTGTCGGGAATCCAAGGATCCTACTTCTTTAATTTTCTGTTCTTTGGTTGTTAAATGCAGTGGCCCTTCCTCACTAACACTGACGCTCACATCATTGAGTGCTCCTGCCCCTTTATTTTCGACCTTCCACCTCAGTTTGACGCGTTCTCCTGGCTCTACTGGATCAGGATCTTGATTCAAAAACGTTACTTGAACATCTAATGCTCCTGGTGATTTTTTGAAGAAAGTGGATTCTGATTTCGCACTTACAAGGATACTGAGTAAAACAATACTTATAAATATTACAACCATTATGAGTATGCTACGAAAAGAACTCGCTAAAACTCGAGATTTCATCCTACTCACCGCTATCCTTGAATCTTTTTTTGCCCCCTCTTTTTGCATGGTATTCCTCTTTTTTCCCAAGCTACCCTTTTTTTGCTTTATTTATTTATAAAGGTTGTTACGCTACTGCTTTCCCATCCTTCAGCATAATAATGCGTTCAGCATATTTTGCAACCTGCTTGTCATGCGTAACCACCACCAGCGTTTTCTTCTCTTTCTCATGCAGGGCTTTCAATAAATCCATAATTATCATGCTTGCTTTGCTGTCCAGATTTCCTGTCGGTTCATCTGCAAGAATAACTTCTGGTTCATTGGCAAGCGCCCGGGCAATCGCAACACGCTGCTGCTGTCCCCCGCTTAACTCAGAAGGCCGATGCTCCATTCTCTCGCCGAGTCCTACCTGATTCAGTAAACGTATAGCTTGCTGTTCTCTTTTAGGGTAGGGTACGTTCTGAAATACCATCGGCAACATCACATTCTCCTTTGCAGAAAGCGTGCCGATCAGGTTAAAGGTTTGAAAAATAAAACCAATCATTTTTCCCCGAATCTGTGCAAGGTGGGATTCGCTCATTCTTGCGATATTTCTGCCTTTCAGAAGCACTTCTCCCCGTGTCGGAATGTCCAAGCAACCAACCATATTCACCGCCGTTGATTTTCCACTTCCACTGGGGCCCATGATCGCAACAAATTCACCTTGTTTCACTTCAATATCTAGGCCTCGAAGCGCCTCTACTTTGACGTTGCCTATCTCATAAATCTTCCACACCTCATTAAGCTGGATTAAGGTTTCACGCGCCATGGTCTGTTCTTTTTAATATCCTCTTTTCAATATGACCTGATTATATAAATATTTTTAAAGAGGGATGATGCACTCCTCCTGATCATCCCAGATCGTATCATCATAGGTTATCATGAAAAAGTTCAAATACTCCAAGAAGGCTCTTGAAAGCACAGGGAGCGGGGCTTCCCAGCATCAAGAAAAATGGAAATGGAAAACCCGCTATACCGTTGGAATCTTTATCATCTTTGTCATGGTTTTTAGCGTTGTAGGTTTTTTGAATACCGAACAACCCAATACTTACAATAAGATCACCTTTGTTCAGGTGCAAAAGGGGTGGATCGCAAAAACTGATTTTGGAAGACTGCTCTTTTCAACCCATCCTTCGAATGTTGAACAGATCTCTGTTCCTGCAGGTGTTGTACAAACCCTCCGTGAGAGCAAGGTGATGATGCTGACGCACGATCCTGGTGATCCAAATAAGGAACTGCTCGCTATGCTGGGGTATAATTTCCTTCGTCTGGTTGAAATGGAAAATAAAGAAAACGAAAAAACCAAGCAGGTGTTTTTTGGAGTGACCCAGGATCTCTCAAGCACGCCGAGTCGTCAGACAACGCAGATCAATCAGACAGCATCGGCCAATCAAACAAACTTCACACAGCCGAAACAGCCAGCAAACCAGAAGACGATTGATTGCAACGACGCAAGCCCTTACATTCCTGTGGTAAAATACGAAACCGTGAATCGCAGTGTGATGAATGCAACGACGAATATCACCTTTACCAACAACTGCATTATTCTGCGTGGTGCTTCAGAATCTGCACTGGTGGAAGTCGGCGATCGACTGCTTTATGGTTATTTGGGAATTATTGAGGATCAACAATCATGACAAAAATAAAAACCAAGAAAAAAACAGATAGTACTCAGAGAACTCAGAAACAAGAAAAACTTTCAGTTCCCCGTAAAGAGGAGATTATCGACCCTCACCTGGAGGGCCTCTCAGCTTCCCAAGAAAAAAAAGAAAAAATTGACCCTTACTCACAACTCATCCATGAACCCAAACGATTGTATATCATCGTTGGCGTCATCCTCTTGGTCTTTGCTCTTCTCTTTGGAATGGGTTTCTTTCTTAAAAAACCGCTGAACATTTCATCTCTTGACGATCTGCATGAGTTGAACTTTCAGGGTGAACTGGATCCTGAACAAGGATATATTCATGACGGTTTTAGCTTTGTGAAGTATGGGGGAACGTGGCATACCCGATTTTTACGTATGACAAATAATCAAACCTACCAGGTCGAACTTCGTTACGGTCCCCGCGATATTGGCGATATTCCTCTGCGCGGTGATTATGAGCTGATTCCCCGCCAGTTCAACAGTACATTTGTTACCTTTGATCCCACCGGAGATAACCTCAGTCATATTGCCCTTGCTGCTGCTGATGTCAGCGGAAATCTTGCTGGCGTGCTTCAAGTCTATCCTGTTGCAGCATGCACCAAGAATGAAACACGAGGCTGTCTTGATCGGCCGGTTGTCCGATGCGGTGCACCGGGTGTTCCGGTTATCTATCTGAAAGAAACGCCTGTCGCGTCAATTGAACAGCAAGGTTCTTGTTTAATCATTGCAGGCAAGGAATTGGATATTGTGAAAGCCGTTGACCGCTGGCTGCTTGCAATGTATGGAATGATGAAGTAATCTGCTAGGCCAGCACTGCCCAGCGTAGTTCGTAGTATTTCAAGCTTTGTCGTACTACTTGTAAGCGGCTTCTAGAAACTCAACAGTACGGAGCGCAGTGCTGGCCCATCTTTCTTGACAACAAACTATATAAACTGACTTTCTGATAGCATCTGCATGGCATGCACGGCAAAAAAGAAGCTCGGCAATCAAAAAAAGCTTGAAGACTACGATCCCCTTTACCAAGAAGCACGGCGCAAAGCAAAGCGTGAATTTATCGGAGGCCACATGTTTATTTTTTTGATTCTGCTTCTGATTGTGATGGTAACGGTCAGCATGTTTTCTGATGCTCCGCTTGCACAGAAGACGTTTGAAAAACTTGATCCTGAACAGCAAGAGGCTGCAAAAAACAATGCACTCCTTACCAAGCTGACAGGAACGCTGATTGGCCTATCAGATGAACGAGTTGCAGAAAACAACCAAGGAAAAGTGGATCATCCAACTCCCTTACCTTCAACAACCCAACTCCTTGAAGGTGTTGGCTATCTCTTGATTCTTCTTGCTGTGATTATCGGCCTCTTTACCTATGCTTCGGTTTCAGTGCGTGTTGAAGAAGCCGTGGATTCACGAAAAGTGGTGATTAATTATATTCAGCTTGCTAGGCAACAGGGATTTTCTAAACAGCAAATTAAGGATCGTCTGGTTCATGAAGGGCACGAGATGGGAGAAGTTGAAGGTCTCATGAGCGAAGGAAAAGGCGACGGCGATGACAGCAGCGATTTGCAGGTTTCGCTGAAGGTGAATTAA
>Ga0209541_10010638_pt1 | contig 14613 bp, 13 predicted proteins | sample RifCSPlowO2_01_FD_184027 | JGI IMG/M metagenome (GOLD analysis project Ga0209541, IMG submission 184027) | Groundwater microbial communities from Rifle, Colorado - Rifle CSP2_plank lowO2_0.1 (SPAdes) (version 2) | ecosystem: Environmental > Aquatic > Deep subsurface > Groundwater | place... | reverse complement strand
AAGGCATGCAAATGTCCAGCCCCATGCCGGAACTCAGGCAAATCAGGCTGCTTTTGCTGCTTTGATGAGCCCGGGAGAAACTATCCTTAGCATGCATCTTGACCATGGGGGGCATTTGAGCCATGGCTCGCCGGTAAACTTAGTGGGGCAAATTTATAACATCACACATTATGCCGTAGACAGAGGAGGGTTTATAGACTATGATGTAGTGAGAGATACGGCACACTCAGTAAAGCCGCGTGTGATTGTAGCAGGGGGAAGCGCTTATCCAAGAACGATAGATTTTGAGAAATTTAGAGGAATTGCTGACGAAGTTAATGCCTATTTTGTTGCTGATATCGCCCATATTGCCGGTTTGGTGGCTGCTGGCTTGCACCCTTCGCCTATAGATTTCGCACACGTTACAACTACAACTACTCATAAGACACTTAGAGGGCCAAGAGGCGGGCTGATTCTTGTAGGCAAAGATTACGATTCGTTAATTGAAAGAAAAGGAAAAAAAGCTGTCCCTTTGCATCAGGCAATCGACAGCGCAGTTTTTCCCGGCATACAAGGCGGCCCTTTGGAGCACGTCATCGGAGCAAAAGCAGTCGCCTTTGGAGAAGCATTAAATGCTGATGAAACAGGCATAAATCCTGATTTTGCAGGCTATCAGAGGCAAGTAGTTCTAAATGCAGAAGTCCTTGCTAAGTTTTTAGCTGAAAAAGGATATGAATTATCTACAGGCGGGACAGATAATCATCTCGTGCTTGTAAGAAATCCGCGAGGCCTTTCCGGGCTTTGTGCGCAGTATGCTACGGAAACAGTTGGCATAACAACAAACAAAAACAAAGTGCCGTATGATACACGTTCAGCGCAGGTGCCTTCTGGTTTAAGACTGGGAACTCCTGCATTGACCACAAGGGGAATCAGGGAAGAAGGTACTTTAATTATAGCAGAGGCTTTGGACGATGTTTTAAAAGCTACTAGTGAAAGAGGCGACCATACTCCAGAGATATCAGACGAAGTTATAAGAATGGTTAAGCCTAGAATAGATGAAATTTGCAGGCAATACCCACTTTACAGCGGAATGTTAGGTATGTTTGAATTCATAATCAATGATTTAAATTTACGACACCTGTAATCAAACAATTCGATAACATTTATATAAGCTTTATTATTCTTTTTTTAAATGGACCAGCAAACAAAACAAAACTTCATCAAAGCTGGCAGAATCTCTGCAGAAGTTTTAGAGTATGGAAAGTCATTGGTTAAGAAAGGAAATTCACTATTAGATGCAACGGAACTTATAGAAAAAAAAATATTTGAATTGGGAGCAAAGCCCGCTTTTCCCGTCCAGATTTCTTGTGATGAAATAGCAGCACATTTCTGCCCTTTAGGAGAGGATACTACAATTTTTGAAAACCATGTTGTTTGCTTGGATTTAGGAGTTCATGTAAATGGCGCAATCGGCGATACTGCATATACCGTTGATTTGTCCGGGAAATATTCTGATTTGGTCAAAGCAGCGCAGAAGGCTTTAGAGGAAGCATTAAAAATTACTGCTGTTGGAACTGAATTAAGGGAAATTGGAAAAACAATCCAAGACACAATTAAAAGCTACGGGTTTAACCCTGTAAGGAATTTATCAGGACATGGTCTAGGATTATATGACATCCACACAAGCCCCACGCTGCCAAATATCGATAATGGCGACAAGGCAAAACTCACAAAGGATATGACATTTGCAATAGAGCCGTTCTCTACGACAGGAGCAGGTGTTGTTGGGGAAAAAGGCCACCCAACAGTTTTCATGATGCAGAACAAAAGAAATGTAAGAAGCCCGATAACAAGGGAAGTTTTAAAGGAGATTGAATCATACGAAGGGCTGCCGTTTGCGGAAAGGTGGCTGCAGAGAAAGTTTGGCGCTAAATCAAATTTTGCATTAAGAGAGCTAAATCAATTCGGAATAATCCATCAATTTCCGCCTTTAGTAGAAACAAGCAAGGGAATTGTGGCGCAGGCAGAGCATTCTGTTCTGATTGACGATGAAGGGGAAGTGGTGGTGACGACGCTGCTATAGGAAAAATATTTTTTAAATGTAATTGCCCAACGGAACAGAATTGCAAGGACTTTGGAAAGAGCAAGAGAATATCAGCGCAATAGAAAAAGCCTTGCCAGCTTGATGAAAAGACTTGAATATACTGGAAAGAAGATAGCTGGAAAACTTAGTCTCCGTCCTGTAGCGCATTTTAATGATAGACCTGCCGCAATGAATTATTCTGAGATTCAAGGAAAATTATCTGAAGAGTTTAGCTCGCACCCTTTCTATACTGATGAGGGGACACTTGGTGAAATAGTAGCATACCTTACAAAAGCGAGGCATAGCATGTTTGGTACTAAGTATACAAAAAAATCTCTTGGCATTAGCCCTATGCGGTTAAAATATTGGCTTAATGACAAGGCTGTTCCTTATGGATGGAGTAATACTTTAACAAGATCAACCAGACATATAGCTTACCCGTCTGATGGTTTCCTTATGATTAATCCAGATTCTCTCTTAGCGACGGCAAGGCTGCAACAAATATTAAAAGCCCTTGCAGCTCTTAGAGTTCACAGAGCTAATGGTAATACTGTTTTGGCTGCGGAAGGATTGGGAACTAAGCCCAGAACCTTGAGAAATTTTATATAGCGAGATATCAACAATCTTACTTTTTGAAAAACAAAAACCAAAAGTATAAATATAAGCTATTCCAAAATCATATTGCGGGGTGGACAATTGGTGGTCCACGATTAAAAGGAAAAAAGAAATAAAAATCCAGCCAAAGCAAATTGAAAATCATGAATTCTGCCCATATTCAATAGTCGCAATTGGTTGCCATTCGGAAATAAGTGACATGACTAGGCAGTAGTTATGATGGAAAAATATTTAAAGAAAACTGTTAAACAGTTCAAGCAGTGATTTTGAATGTACGCCACAAGCGCCGCAGCAAGGCCTGAGTCCGACAAGGTCACCGAGCATCCGAGTTCGCAGCAGCTGGTGTACTCTACAATTTTGCCTGCAGGCATATTGGGCCAGGCTTCTCAGGCTGCTGGTACAGACATAACTGTTCTGATGTTGGGAGAGAGTGGCGCGGGCAAAGGCATTCTAGCCAGGTATATCCACAGCCAAAGCCCGAGACACCATCGCAATTTTGTAAGAATAAATGTGCCCGCAATACCTGATACGCTTCTCGAGAGCGAATTATTCGGATATGAAAAGGGAGCCTTCTCAGGCGCTGACAGAAAAAGGGCGGGAAAGATCAAATATGCAGCAGGCGGTACAGTGTTCATGGACGAGATGGGGGATATTCCGCCGCATATGCAAATCAAGCTGCTGAATGTTATGGAGGACAAGGAAGTGACTTCTCTTGGAAGAGATGAGCCCGAGGCTGTAGACGTGAGATTCTTGGTGGCAACCAACAGGAACTTGGAAGCGGATGTCCTGGCAGGGCGCTTTCGGCTGGACTTATTTTACAGGATCAATGTGTTCCCAATAACTGTTCCGCCGCTTCGTGAAAGGCAGCAGGATATAGAAGGCCTTGCGCAATATTTCTACAATCAAAATGCGCAGAGATATTACCACCAAGACGCTGAGCTTCATCTGGAACCGAATGCTTTGAATCGCATGCTGGAATATGGATGGCCCGGCAATGTAAGGGAATTAGAAGGGCTTATGGCAAGAATGGTTATTAAGTTTCAAGGCCGCAGTGTTGGCTTAAGATTGAATACTTTGGATGACCTGCTAAGATCTCAGAAGCCTGTTGCTATGCAAGTTGCACAAGCCGAGCAGCCGCCAATAGCTGAAGCAGCACCATATCCTGCAACGGCCCATGCTCCTAATGGCGACGCAACTACATTGCAAGTAACTGTGCCTGCTGGGGTATACACTGGAGAAGTCCTGTTCTTTGATACTGTGAAGCAGGCAAATATGCAGATACGAAGGCACATAATAGAACGCGCCTTAGCCGCAAACCGGTGGAATAGAAAAAAAACAGCCCAAATCATTGGGGTTTCTGACAAGTTCCTTCAATCTATGATAAAAGAAGCTGGATTGGGGAAAAATTCTTAATTTAATCTTTTAATAACTTCGATAATATTTGTCATCTCCTCCTCTCCCGTCTTCATATCCCTTAATTTCAATTTCCCTTCCTGCAGCTCCTTCTTTCCGATGAACAAAACGTAAGGGATTCCAAGAGAATTCGCATATTCAAGATTTTTGCTTGGGCCTTTGTCGTTTAAGTCAATGTCCGTGTTTATTCCGGCTTCCCTCAACTGCTGCGCAATCCTGACAGACTCGCTCAATGTTTTAATCGGAATAATGTAAATTTTAGTATTTGTCTTGACGGTTGTCTTTTCCTTCTCCATCAGGGCATCATAGAGCCTGTCAACTCCGAAGCTCACGCCCACTGCAGGATATTCTCCCTTGCCGAGAAAATTCCCTATTATCCTGTCGTACCTTCCTCCTGCACAAACAGAGCTTTTCACATTTGAATTTTTCAGGAACGTTTCAATGACAGTCCCTGTATAATAGGAAAGCCCTCTCGCAAGGGAAATGTCAAGCTCCGCATCAAGGCCCATGATTTTCAAATACGACAAAAGCTCTTCAAGCTCTGTTAATCCTTCCGAGCTTTTTAAAAAATTCTTTAATTGCCTTATTTTTTCCTCGTTGCCGCCTTTTATGCTGATAAGGTCAAGAGCTTTATTGATTTTGACGCTGTCAATTCCCTGCTCTTTCATTTCATTTTTCACTACATTTGGCCCAAACTTCTCAAGCTTGTCTATTGACAAAATGGCTGCCTCCTGCCTGTCCTTCCCAACGCCGCAGTAATCCAGTATGTCGTTGAGCAGCTTCCTGCTGTTGACTTTTACAAAGGCTTCAAGATTCAATTTTGGGAATACAGCATAAATAAGTGATATTATTTCCGCGTCAGCAGCCATTGAAGATGAGCCGATAATGTCAGGATCGCACTGCAAAAATTGCCTGTACCTGGCAGAAGCCACAGGCCCATCCCTGAAAACTTCCCCAATTTGATAGCGTTTGAATGGCATTTTTATGTTAGGGTTCATGCCAACATACCTGCATAAAGGGACAGTCAGGTCATACCTTAACCCCAAGTCTCTTTCTCCCTGGTCCTTGAACTTAAAGGTTTCCTTTAATATCTCAGCTCCGCCAGCATACTTTGACGCCAAAACATCATATCTCTCCAGAACGGGCGTTTCCAGCGGCGCAAATCCGTATAATTCAAAGACTTCTTTTAGAGTGCCGACTATTCTATCCCTTAAAATCTTCTCTTCGGGAGCAAAATCCCGGGTTCCTTTTGGCAGCTGGAGTTCCATATTAGTTTCTGTTTTTATTTTGGTTTAAATAATTATTGTTTAACATGATGATCTTAGATACAAATATGGAACCCTAGTGATAACTGCATTAAAATAGTTTAATAACTCTTGACTTTTAGCCCTATCATGCCAATGAAATTTTGCGGATTTGCAATCTTTATCCCAATTCTGCGGGCCTTCTTTATCTGTTCGCTATTTACATATCCCCAGCCCGCAAGAACGCAATTAACTCCAAGATTCCTTACATTTAAAAAATGGCTGAGTTGGTCGTCAACAAAAGTTATGTCTGAATAATTAACATTTTCAATTTTCCTGATTTTCGCTATATGCTTCCTTTTGTCTAGGCCCGACATGTTATCGAATACGTGCATTGGATTTATCTTGATTCCAAAATGCCTGAACGTTTTTAATATTGTGCTTCTTCTATTTGAGGTGGAAATGTAAAACGAGCCTTGCGCACTGGAAATAAGCTTTTTCATATGATGGTAAACAGGCTCAAGTTTTGCCCATTCTTGGAAATCATCCCTCATGAGCCCGTTCCTTGTGCTGTAAAACTTGCGGACGAACTTATTTTTGTCAATCGGCACTTTTTTTGATTTTTCTGCGAAATCAGACGAATTTTTTATTGCGATTTTTTTGTCAATAAAATACAGAATATAGTAATAGTCCAGGGCAGTTCTTAGGAAAGTTCTGTAATATCTGTACTCCTTGTATTGCATCCTATATTTGTTTATTCTTACTTTGAAGCTGTCAAGATTGAGGTTTCCGCCAAAGAGCTTGGTTTTGGGGCTAAAACTCTTGTAAGCGCCAAATCCAGTAAGAAGCCCTTCATCGGCGCTGTCGACTATGACGCCATCAAAATCCATGACTAAAATTGCCTTAACTCCCTCTTTTTGCACGATACCTCCCTCTTTTCTCCACAGCCTCAAGCCTTTTTAGAACCAAATTTGCGTCTTTTGCTTCTTTTTTATATGCGTCAAGAACAGACTTAAAACATTCATCTCCTATCCTGTAATGCTTTGATGATAAGGCTTCCTTCAGCACATGCAAGTCAACAGCCTTGTCCTCTGCTTTTTCTGAAAAAAATGATAATCCGAAGTCAATGAAATATATCTTATTTTTGCTTTTTTCCAAAATCATGTTTGATGTAGTCAAGTCGCCATGTATTATTGAATTATTGTGCAGGATTGCAATCTTTTCCCCGATTTCTTTCGATAATTTTTCAAAATCCTGCTTTTCCAGTATGTCCCTTACCAGTTCTCCTTCAATCTTCTCAACAATTATATTCTCTTTTTCATCATCCCTGATTAGTCTTGGGGATGGAAAACTGACTGCCTCCAGCTTCTGCAGTATTTTTGCCTCTCTTCTTGTCCTGAAGCCCCTCAGCCTATTATCAATTTCTTTTACCCTATAAGATTTTGCAAACCTGTTCTTTATTATTCTGCCGTCTTCAAGAAACAATTTTGCTTCTGCGCCCTGGGCTATTAGGTGTTTCATCAATACAAAAAAATTATTTTGCTTTATAAATATTGTCTAGTTGGCTCTCTGCCATATAGAATTATGCCTTTTCTCCACTCTTCTTTGGTTCTGTTTCCCTTAATCGCTCCGATTCGCTTGCTTATGTCTTTCATATCTATAACCCTTACAACGTCTGAGATATTGCTTTGCACTCCTGGAAGATACTCTCCTATTCTGTTTTCCTTTCCAGTCAATAGAGCATGATTTATGTAATTCCTGCTGGAAGGATCCTTTAAGTCGGCTTTTAACATGGAAACTGTTATTATGCCTGCTTCCAATAATCTGGTGTACCAGTGTGAGCCTAACCCAAGATCCGGCGTATAGCTTGCAAATGGATATTCTACCAATACTGCAGGACGCAAGAGGCTGTTTTTGTGAATTGGAACACCTTGGGTTCCATCACTGTTCCCCCACCTTCCAGGGCCTATAAGAGCGAAAACAGCATGCCTTTCTTCAAGAATTCCAGTAAGCCTGTTAAGTGTCCTGGCTACTTCAAACCTGTCTTGAACCCATAAATTAAAATAATCCGGAGTAACATAAACTGCGTGAGTTATCTTGCTTCTATTGCAGTTATCTGGATAATCTTCAGTTCTCAGCACACACCTCTCTAAAGGAATGTCTCCAATAGGGGGTTCGGCCGGCGACAGGAATTGGTAAGATGGTGATATTGGCCTAGCTTGTACTATATTTAAATGCCAATCTTTTGGCGGGCCAAGTTTTTCATTAAAGCCCAAAATTGCAATTTCAAAATCCCCTATATCTGTAAACCCTAGCAAATTGGTAGCTTTTCCTAATGCATTGTAAAGCATAGCTCCTACCGGAACTGCCCAATCATGAAATGTTACAATGGGCCTAACTCCCGTAAAATAAGGTTTTAGGCTTCTTGAGTCAATATCAAAATCCCTGAACGAGCCATGCAAAAGATTTAGAACCCCAGTATCGCTTCTCAACAAATACATGAGCTCAACTTCTTTAAGTCCCGGAAATTCAACAGAATCTTCCTGCCTGCCCAAGAAATGCTCTAAATGCGGCCTGTATGAAGGAGCTATCACATGCAATCTCTCTTGAGATGCGTCCATCAGAGTCTTGTCATCAAATTTTATTCTTATGTATGGGTTACCTGGTGCAAATCTGAACGCATGCTTGCCGCCAACAGCCCTTGTTCCAAATCCCAGAACGATATTTGCAACCCCATCCTTTTCTTTTAGCCCAGGATCCCATGGTCTTGGATTTTCAGTAAAAACAACGCCTCCAATTAAAGGGGCAAGTTCAGGGCCAAGTTGCTGTACAACGAGAGGCTGCATAGCAATTGCCATCCTGCTTCTCTCGCTTATTCCATATCTTGCGCGCGCCTGATAAGAGCCTGGATTGTAATTGTCAGCTAGAATCATCTTTATCATTCTGAATACATCTTCAACTCTTTGCTCTATTGGGACTTCTGCCCTATTATGATAAAAAAGTGAGCGGTAGCTGCCAGCAAGAGTTTTTCTCTCTCTTCCAACCCAAACTTCATCTTCCAATGTAGAGGATGACCTTACAATTACAGGTTTTCCATCATATAGCATTAGAAATGAAAGAATCTCTGGCTTAAGGCCAACATCATTCTCAGCACGCCAAAATGCCCTGATTGCATCGTCATGATTTGCACCCTTGGCTGCATGTGCTTCTTCAGTTATGTTTTCAAGACCGTTTTTGGATTCAAATTCTTCATGGTAAGAAGTAGGTATAGCATGGGTTGGAGGAATAAAAGTATCAGCATGCACCTGCCTGAGTTGCTCTGCTATTCCAAACAGCCTCATCATTCCGTAATTTTTTCCACCTATGGTTGGCACTTGCAGGTTTCTTTGAAATTCTGTATGAAGGGGTATTGTCCACATATCCTCCGGAAAAACAATTTAGTTTAAAATATTTACTGTTTAGTAGAAATATATAATAGCCCCGGGCAGACTTTCGACAAACTTCTTTTGAATTTGCTTCGAACTGCCGTCAGAGCCTTTCTTCTTAAAATATTAAGCCAGAGGGCCCTATCCTTTTACGGCTGTAAAGAGAGACCGCTAGACGACGGGGCTATGAATTTTTTAAATCTGTCCTTATGTTTTTTATTTGAAAAACCTATCTCTCTTATATACCTTACTATCTCTCCCTGCCTTGAAATAAAAAAATTCCTGTTGTCTATGATTTTGGAAGGGCTGAAGCCTAATTTAACAAAAGCGGCTCTTGTGTCGTTTAACAGTCTTGGAGTATGGCTTGTAAATCCTATTCTTATAAGGTTAGAGTCTCTTTGTGACATGCGAAAAACTGATCCATCAGTATCTATTAGTCCTCTAACGCAAGTTCTCAAAAATTCCACATTATCAAATATCCAATCCGGAATTCCAACATTATTTTTAATTTTGTCTCCAGATTTTAATCCTATCGTTTCCAAGTAGTTTACTAGTTCTTTGCTATCCAAACAAATAAATCTTTCATTGTTAATCGTGTGTTTCCTTATTCTGGCGTTAATTTTGAAAAGTTTAAGGCAAAGTGGTTGAATAAAGTTAAGATGATACTCTTTGTCCTTGTTATAATCTCCAGCTATTCTCACAGAATAAACACCTATTTTGTTGCCTTTGTTGTAAGAATAAATGTTTCCGTCTCCCAAAATAATACCGACAAATTCTGCTAATTCTTTGCATTTATCTGGAAAATATATGGTCTTTAGCGAACCTTTTGAAAGTAATCCACCTTTTCTTTGACCCCAATTCTTTCCTTTTGATTCTTCTATATACTTCAATTGGAATTTCTTTTGTTCTGATATGTCGAATTTAGTGTTCATATTAACCAACCTCCAAAGTTTTTTAACTTTACAAAGACTTTGGAGTCTTATGAAAAAGAGAACGTTTAGCGAAATTGCGTAATCTATTTTCTGGTAAAACCGAAAATCATTATTTGGCAGTTTTTGCGTATTCTCTTTTTTCTATTTTAGAAGAAGTTTTACTTTATAAATATCACGTGAGCATGTCCAGTGGTAGTGGATTGTCAAATAAGGACTACGGGGCTATAAACCAAGAAATAAGCTATTGATTTTTATATTTTTTGGGATTGGGCTTCCTTAATCTCTTCCATTGCTTCAGCTTTCTCTTCTTTGACTTCGGCGCTTCCCGCTTCTGCTTCCCGCTGCTTTGGCATCTCAGCCGAAGGCTGCGCCGGGCCATGCTTGTGCTCCTCAATCCCGGCATACCTTATCTCGCAGACTTTCAAAGGATAGATTTTGCTGAATGTTGCCCTCATGTCCGACTGGAGCTTGTGCGAAATCAGGTCTTTCATCACATCGTCGTAATTCATTTTCCTGACGGTTTTCACAAGCATTTGTACAATCATGTTGCGCATCTTCGCAGCAACAGAGCCTTTGACATCAGCCCTTGTTATCACAAGCGGCTTTATCCTTAAATGGAAGTTATCGGCAGTTTCGCAGGTGAACGACAAGTCCATCTTTTCGCTGTTCCTGCGCACAAACCTTTTCACGGAAGAATGGACTATCTCATAGCCCACAATCCTTGTTATCCCCCTATTGCCATCCACCCCTACGATCTTGAAATGTATGTTTATGTTCTGCCTTTTGACGTCGTTGGCCAGGTTCATCAGGCTGTGGCTCAGCGTCTTGCCCAGCATAGCGCTTGGTTCGCCAACAAGTGTTTCACCGATCACAACCTCGTCAAACTGCTTTGGCGCGACTATGTGGTACCACTGCTTTTTCTTTAGTTTTGCTGCCTGTTCTTGTGCCATTTTAGTGCATAGGGGAATTTTGGCGATTTATAAAGGTTTATGTTTCGGTTTTGGATGATGAAAATAAATGCAAGAGAAAACCCAGAATAATTCCTTATTGAAGGGCTGTGAATAATTGGCTTGTTTGGGAAAATTTTTTGTAAAAAGCAAAAGGTTTAAAAACTACTGCATAGTTACTACAGACTAAATGACATATCCGAAATATGAAGGATCCATTCGGCCTTTCTCACTTGCAGGCATAGATCTATCTGATAGTAAAAAAGCCGAGAGTGCTTACAATGCAGTTTGTGAGTATCTGCGAGATAATACTTATATTTTCACGTCTCATGTTGAAGAAATTAGAGAAATTAATCAGTTTGATGTGCAGATTGTTGGCAGTACTTCTGATAGTATAATAGTTAATGTTGGGGTATTAGTAGAATCACCTAGTAAATTTTCTGCGATAAGGGTTCCGCTGCCTTCTTGGGATATTAAATTATTCTCTTTCCAAACCCCAGTTGATAAAGTTAAGCATGATCTGGAGCGGACAATAAGGGAAGCAGCAGCGAAGCCATAATGGCTTATTGATATTTTTCGCATTTGATATAGTCTAAACATCCAGATTAACAACTTCCTTCGCATGAGCCTCTATGAATTTCCTTCTCGGCTCCACTTCGTCGCCCATCAGTAAAGTGAACATCTTGTCGGCTTCTACAGCGTCTTCAACTGTGACCTGCAGGATTGTCCTGTCGCTGGGATCCATGGTTGTTTCCCAAAGCTGCTGCGGGTTCATCTCTCCCAGGCCCTTGTACCTTTGAAGATTGGCGTCTTCCCTGCCGATTTCATTCAGCAGCTTGCCAAGCTCCTCGTCATTGTAAACGTATTTTGTCGTCTTGCCTTTTGTAACTTTGTACAGGGGCGGCTGGGCGATATAGACATAGCCTGCCTCAATCAGCGGCTGCAGGTGCCTGTAAAAAAAAGTCAGCAATAAAGTCCTGATGTGGCTGCCATCAACATCGGCGTCTGTCATAATCACCAGCTTATGGTACCTCAGCCTGGCAATGTCGAATTCTTCGCCGACATTCGTGCCTATGGCAGTAACCAAAGTCGTGATCTCTTCGTTTTCAAAAATCTTGTTCAGCCTTGCCTTCTCAACATTGAGTATTTTCCCCCTTAGCGGCAGCACGGCCTGAAACTCCCTGTTGCGGCCCTGCTTGCAGCTCCCCCCCGCGCTGTCGCCTTCCACAATAAACAGCTCGCATTTTGCCGGGTCTTTTTCAGAGCAGTCGGCAAGCTTGCCTGGCAATGAGCCGTGGTTTAATGCCCCTTTTCTCCTTGTCAGTTCCCTGGCTTTCTGCGCCGCCTCCCTTGCATGCGCCGCATTGACGCATTTGTAGATGATTGTTTTCGCAACCTGGGGATTCTCTTCCAGGTAAGAGCTTAGCGTGTCATATACTATGGAATCCACCAGCCCCTTTATTTCAGAATTGCCCAGCTTGGTTTTTGTCTGGCCCTCAAACTGCGGCTCAGGTATTTTGACTGAGATGACTGCGGTAAGGCCTTCCCTTACATCGTCGCTGGTGAGCTTTATCCCCTTTATGTTGTTTTTCTCTATGTAATTGTTCATAGCCCTTGTCAGCGCTGTTTTGAATCCAATCAAATGTGTTCCACCTTCATGCGTGTTGATTGTGTTGGCAAAAGAAAACACGCTTTCCTGGTAGCCGTCGTTGTACTGCACGGCGTACTCAAACTGGATGCCGTTTTTTCCCTTGTTGAAAGAGATTACCTTGTGCAAGGGATTTTTGTTGTTGTTCAGGTATTCCACAAAAGATATTATGCCGCCGTCGTAGTGGAACTCGTTTTTCTTTTCTGCTCTCTCGTCCTCTATGGTAATCTTTACGCCCTTGTTCAGGAATGCAAGTTCCCTCAGCCTGCTGGACAGGACATCAAAGCTGAATTCTGTGGCCGAGAAAATCTGCCCGTCCTGCAGGAATTTCACGCTTGTCCCTGTGTCTTTTGGCTCAACATCCCCTACAACAATCAGGTCTGTCACGGGCTTTCCATAATGGTATGTCTGCCTGTACACCTTCCCGTTCCTTTTTACCTCTGCAACAAGCTCTTTGGACAGCGCATTTGTCACAGAAATTCCGACTCCGTGCAGCCCGCCGGAAACTTTGTATACCTTTTTGTCAAACTTGCCTCCGGCATGAAGCCTTGTCATTACAACCTCTACGGCAGGCTTGCCTAATTTTGGGTGGATGTCCACAGGTATGCCCCTGCCATTGTCGCTTATCGTGATGAATCCGTCCTTGTGGAGAACAACAGAAATCTTGCTGCAGAACCCGGCAAGCGCCTCGTCAATTGAATTGTCAACAGCCTCATATACAAGGTGATGCAAGCCCTTGGCATCAGTAGAGCCAATGTACATTGCAGGCCTTTTCCTTACCGCGCTCAAGCCGGCAAGCACTTGAATGTCTTTTGCCTCGTAGCTGGATACTTCCTTTGTTTCCTGCTGTGCCTGTTCCATTTTTGAGTTGATATTTTTTTATTTTTTATTGAATTTATTTTTTCATTAATTATTGGGTTTTATCGTTAATGGATATTCGTTATTGGGCTTCATTAATTGAATTTTCGTTTAATGCGTTTCACGCTTTATTCTTTTTGCTCCACTTGCGCTACTCAAAAATTAGTAATTTTTGAGTTCCCAAAAATCTTCGATTTTTGCGATGACATTGGCGCACGGACATTAACTCTTTAATTCATTAAATTTTTTAAAATCATCACTTAGTTCTGCATCTAAACCTTTAGTATATGAAAATAATAAACCACGATTTTTTCGTCGACAAATTAGTATGTTTTCCCAATAATTTTAATGCCATAGACTATATAAACTTTTCGTGTCAAAAACCTTGTGTTTTTGAGCATCATCGGAAATTGCTTACAATTTCCGAGATTCCTAGAATAGCTTTATAGGGCTTAAAAAGGCTAGATTCAGGCCTTTTAAAGGATTTAAAATCACACGAACAGCTTTTCAATCTTCAAGCCCTTAGAAACAGCGTCAAAATCTTCCTTTATCTTAGAAGAAAATTTAGTCACAAACGGCCCTGTAAACTCCTTGATGACCGTTATGCTCTGCGGTATGCCCATATAATAAGCTGAGGAGATCAAAACAGTGTATCCCTTTTTTGACAAGCGAGTTATCAGATTTTCCATTATATAGGGGGGGATAGCAAAAAACTCCCTGCCTAAAGGCTTTATGTTGTCAATGTCCAGATCAAACTGCTGATGAATCCTCATTTTACATCAATGTCAAGATAAGGGTATCTTTCCTCCAGCTCTGCCCCTTCAATAATCTTTTCGCATTCCCTGCACAGGTAGGGATCGCTCACCGCGCTTTTCAATATGAATGTTCCGCAATTTGTGCACATGTATCTTGCCATTCAAAATCACCCCATTATACAGCATCCTCATAGCCCTGCATGAAAGCCGCTTCACTAGGGGTTAGCTCGTCATCGTCTAACATTGATTCAAGCGCGCTTCTTGAATAGATGCTGATGTCATCATTTTCGTCTTCCGCCTGAATCTTCCTTTTTTGAATTCCAACCACCCTTGAGTTTGATTGGGTGAATGAGCTATAAATAACTAATCCATATACTATATATAACATATAAAATTAATTTTAATATATATTGTAATATATTCTACAATATCTATTATTTCAGATAATAATGCTTATATACTAATCAAAGGTATCTAAGCGATTTGACTTTATTTTAAAGGGGTGCCAATATGGATATCAGAAAACTGATAAGCTTCGGCAAGGGCTCTTTTATAGTTTCGATGCCCAAAAGCTGGATCGAGAAAAACAACCTCAAAAAGGGGGACCTGATATCTGTAAATGACGACGGATTCGAGCTGGTCCTGAGCGCAGGCAGGCAGGACGAAAAGCCGGAGGCAAAAGAAATAAGCATCGATGCAAAGGGCAAGGACCTT
>Ga0209541_10010637_pt1 | contig 14614 bp, 16 predicted proteins | sample RifCSPlowO2_01_FD_184027 | JGI IMG/M metagenome (GOLD analysis project Ga0209541, IMG submission 184027) | Groundwater microbial communities from Rifle, Colorado - Rifle CSP2_plank lowO2_0.1 (SPAdes) (version 2) | ecosystem: Environmental > Aquatic > Deep subsurface > Groundwater | place... | reverse complement strand
TAGGCGCGGCTGGGATTATCCGGTTCCGGACGGCGAAACTTTAAAGGACGTCTACGACAGAGCTATTCCTTTTTATACCCATACCGTCTTGCCGCTTTTAAAGAATAACCAGACGGTACTTTTAGTGTCGCACGGCAATGCCGTCAGAGCCTTGATAAAATATATAGAATCAAAAAGCGACGAAGAAATTACCAAAACAGAGATGATTTTCGGAACTATATTAATTTACATCGTTGATGACAAGGGCAAGTTAGTAGACAAACAAGAACGCCACATCACCAGCGCCCCACCCCCCGCGTAAAGTTAGACGCCGTCTGGAGTACAATATTCACGAACGATATGTTCAACTTGTTTTGCGCCCATTGGCAACGCACCAGCCAGCTCGATGTCAGAAATATGTTGAATGAAGTAATAAGCGGCCTCTTCTGCATCTTTCTGAAAAAACCTAGACAAAGATGCTATGTATTCAGATCTGCCATCAAAACTTGCCATTAACTGTGAGAAGAAAACACGTTTCATCCGAGCAGTAAATTCAGGACCGTTTATCACGTATGTAGCGCCAAATGCAAGTCGCAGACCGTTTATATGTGCAAATCTTTCATCGTCTTCATTAGCAATAATCTGACGAATTATTTCAAAATTATCGTTTTCACGGACAAGTCCACTCTCCATTGCTTCATTAAAAAAGCCAGAGGGTTTTGTCATATATGCTAAAAATTCGTCCTGTATTGTACTTATGGGACTAAGCCTACGAGCAATCAAATGATTTGCTAATCCAGCTCCAAGATACAATGTCTGCAGGTCTTGTTCTGATTCGTCAGGATCATTAAACAAATAATAGTGCCCTAGATCAGCGACAGTATCAGGATCGTATGTAACTTCTAGTGTTTTCTTTCCTTTTGGCTCTTTAATCTTAGCCGGAAATACGCTTCTGTTAGATTCATCATGCGTAATTCTGACATTAATATCGTGATAACGTACGCTTCCACAAAGAAACGTAAGTGAATCTAATACACATAAGAGATCCAATTGACTTCGAGCTGTTGAAGTTACATTTCCAATTAAAGCTTGTTCTTCGGGACTTGGGGCTGCTTGTTCTTTACTCATATTGTCTCTTCAATTATTATCATACCGACTAATTCAACAGTCCGATATTATTAGTTACCAACTATATAAAATAGGGGTGTGCGTCTGTATTGCATCATTATGACACCATTTCTTGTTATTGTCTAGTTCTTTTGGCGCCATTTGGCGATTTCGCCGTGATTACCGCTAAGAAGTACTTCTGGTACTTTCATACCTCTAAAGTCCTCCGGTCGGGTGTACTGCGGAAATTCAACTGTTTTGTCATCGTCTTGAAAAGATTCTATATCTGTAGAGCTTTCGCCGCCAAGAACGCCGGGCAAAAGCCGTACAACCGCGTCAATTACTACCATTGCCGGCAGCTCACCGCCCGTTAAAACATAATTGCCAATTGATATTTGCCTGTCAACCACCGATGTAATTCGCTCATCGTAGCCCTCGTATCGTGCACATATAAGAATCTTGTCTTTATTATTGCCAGCCAAGTCTTTTGCAGTTGATTGTTTAAACTGTTCTCCGCGTGGAGTGAGCAAGATAACTTCGGCTTTTGGCGACTTACTTTTAGCAAACTCAACCGCGCCAAAGAGCGGTTCTGGCATCAAAAGCATGCCATCGCCGCCGCCATAAGGCGTATCATCGACGGTCTTGCGCGGTCCTAACCCAAAATCCCGCAGGTTTATGTACTCAAATTCAACTATTTTTTTATCTTGAGCCTTCCAAAGCATACTGGTATTCATCACGCCTGGAAACATCTCTGGGAACAAACTAATAATTTGAATTTTCATAGGTACTATTGTATCAGTTTACATCCAACTAAAGTTAGTTAACTCCTTATGTTAACAAATATACACGATCGTGTATATTTGTTAACATTGCGTATATGATTACAGAATAATCAAGTAAACAAAAAGACCCGCGCCGATGGCGGGGTCGTTCTGTCACATAAAGCTCCCACCCGCTGTTTAGCGAATGACTCGCAACGAGCTTTTTATATTTGTCTTACGACTGAATTAATTATACCTGTTGTATGGTTATCACACAACCCTAAATTGAAGCATTTACTAAACGTCTAAGTCGTCAAACTCTTCCAGTTCCTTGCGGGTTTGGCTAACAACATTACTGTGGTCTTCAGCTTCTGCCGTACCAGCATCGTCAGTTGTAGCTTCCTCAGCTACTTTATCGTCTGTGTTATCCGTGGTGTTGTCGTCTGAAACAGGATTATCACTTGCCGGTGTTTCTTCCTGGCGCGGTGCCCAGTCGCGATTTTCCGGTTCTCTGTCGTCTCTTGGGCGTCGTTCATATGGTTCGCCGTTATCTACAATTTTTAAGTTGTAGCGAGCATCATTTTTCGTACCAAGCGCGCGCAATAAAGTGCGCAAACTTTGGGCCGTAGCACCGCGTTTGCCAATTACTCGGCCTAGATCTTCCGGATCAACCGTAAGCTCCAGCAAAACACCCTTTTCGTCTATTCGTCGTTCTATTTTTACAGCGTCTGGCTTGCCGACTAATGATTTGACAACAAACTCAACAAACTGTTGGTCTATACTACTCATCGTACTTCACCTCCGGTTACGAACGATTGATGAAACTTTACTTGGCATTGCAGTTTTGTGTATCCAAACGATTGAGATAGATGTTCGAAGCTTATTGCGTAGTACATCATGTTCAGAAACTCCCTTATTTGTTAATATATAGGACTTTCGCACGTTATCGTTAAGTCCAGGGTAAATCTGCTTGATAGCGAAAACTGTTTAGGTTCAGGAAAGGTAGTTATAGCTACATTGAGTGAAGATAAACAGTTTGTAGCCAAGCAGGTTTGCCTGGGGTGATGAGAATGTGCGAAAGTCCTATACAACTCATTATATATTATATTCAAGCTTTTTCTAGTGCTTCGTCTTTAGCTTCCGGTTCTTCTGTTTTTTCAGGCCCGGCGGCAACTATTTCTTCTGCTGGCGGTTCTTCAGCCGCTGTTTCGGCTTCTGGCTCAGATGTTTCTGTCGCTTCAGTTTCGCTGGATGCCTCTTCTGCCTTTACTTGTTCAACGTCGTCAGTTGGGGTTTCGGCCGGTTTATCTTCCGCTTTTGGTTCAGCAACTTTTTCTTCTGCCGGTCGGTTTTTACGCAGTTTTTCGGCGTTGCGCGTAGTTCTGGTTTTATCCGCGCTTACACTTACCCAATCAGGCAGTTTGACTCCTTGTATTTTAAGCAATCCGGCAACGCGATCAGATGGCTGGGCGCCATTTTTTATAAATTCTAAGGCTTTATCTTTATCAATGTTTACGGCCTTGCTGTGCGGATCATAATTGCCAATTAAGGCCACAAATTTACCACTGGTCGGCGATTGGCGAGAATCTTGCACTACTATGCGAAAACTAGCATGCCCGCTGCGCCCGGTACGTTGTAAACGAATAACTAACATATACTTTGAATAACTTCCTCTTATAGATTATTATCAAATTTAATAAAATGAATCTTCACAATTATAGGTGTTATAGGGGTAAAAGTCAACATTGGCTCAATCAGACGAAGACTTATGTGATTCCAGGGCAGCTTCGGCGGCTTTTTGCTGCCCAATTTGTTTGCTTGGTCCAACCCCTTCACCAACCTGTTTGTTATTTACAAAAACTCCCACCGTAAACTCTTTTTCGTGGTCCGGGCCTTCTTCACTTAACACCTTATAAACCGGCGTAAAACCATCTTTGCTTTGTACAATCTCTTGCAAATGAGACTTGGCATCCACCCAGGAATTATTGCGCAGAATATCCGAGAAAGTTATTAGTAAACTATCTTGGATGAACTTTTTAGTTGGCTCATAGCCTTGATCAATATAAAGCGCGCCAACGACTGCTTCGTAAGAGTTGGCAAGTATTTGGGCCCGTGCCCGATCCGTGCCGCGTTTCTCGCCCCGACTTAAACGAAGCAATGGCTCAAATTCAAAGCGCGCTGCCGCCGCACTAATACTCTCGGTTCGTACCAAAGCGCTGCGCCAGTTGGTCATCACCCCTTCCGGATCTTGAAAATTCCTGTACAAATATTCGGTAACAACCAATTCCAGAACAGCGTCACCTAAAAATTCCAGTCGTTCATTATGCTCATGAACAGTCTTGCGATGTTCGTTTACGTAAGAACGATGCGTGAAAGCCGTTACTAAAATTTCTATTGAGTTAAACGTAACCCCAAGTTTTTCTTTGGCGAATGTTTGGTAGGCGCTATAATCCTGCATCGCGTATTTTCTTTAATCCCAGTAGTATTATTTTGCTGATATCTTCATATTCTATCTTATCAAGCGCGTTGGCGGATGAAAACCACTTAATGCCGTTCATCCAATCTTCCGGCCGTATTTTGTCGGTATTACCCTGAGCCTGCACCAAAAATATCTCGGTTGTCATCAGTACTAAGCTCTGCTGACGTCGATAACGAAAATTAATCTTGCCCAGCCAGTCAAGCGCCTTAAGTTGTTCTAAGCCAGTTTCCTCGCGAATCTCGCGCTCGGCCGTATCTTTGGCGGATTCGCCTTCCTCTATGTGACCCTTAGGAATAGTCCAGCGGTTTTTGGCATCTTGGATTAGTAATATTTCTATGTCTTTAGTCTTGTTCCGCCTAAAAACCACGCCGCCGGCGGTCGGTTCGCGAACTACTTCATTAATGGCCGGTCGACGGCGATTAACAAATTTCTTAAATCCTTGGAATGGTTTTGGTCTTTTCATCCCGTTAGACTCCACTTAACATAAATCGGTTGTAGGACATCTTGAAGCTCGGTGCCTACTTTATGACGCTTAAAAAAATTACTGGCATTATCCTGGAGTCTAACGGGATTCATCATTTTTTAGTTGCCTTCTTCTTGATTGGTTTGTTCTTATTGCCCATTTTTCCAGCCTCTTTAGCTTTGAGTGCAGTTCCCAAAACGCCGTTGATAAATTTGGAGCTGTTGTCGCCGCCGAATGATTTGGCAAGCTCGACTGCTTCGTTAATGACCACTTTTGGCGGCACTTTCTCGTCATACAAAAGTTCGTACAAACCTATCTGTAAAACCAGCCTGTCCATGCGAGCAATTTGGTCTATTGGCCACTCTGGCGCGATAGGTTGTAGCATTTTGTCCAGTGATTTGGATTTTTTTGAAACGCCGTGCACCAGAGCCTTGATAAACGCATGATCGTCTATCGACTCCCGATATCTGCCGATGTTGCGCATTAGAACTTCATCCAAATCAAGCCCCGTATCACCGCATTCACGGCGAAAATCCTGCTCGTATAATGTTTGCAGTGCGATTATGCGGCCCAGATGACGATTTGCGCTCACGGGGCAATCTCCGTTTGCCTAGCAATTAGCAAATAGCAATTAGCAATTAGCAATCTATGTTTAAGTTGTATTAATTGCATATCCATAAATTTTTAAAGTTTTATCCTCGCTACTTCTGACGAATTTTTAATATACCTAGTTACTATTTTCTAGTCCCTAGTTACCGCGGCATTGGGCCGCTTGCCGGATTCCCGGCGCGTAGTATAGATTTTTATCGGCGACTTCGCATTTACTACCCTGGCTAGCTTTAAAGCCAAATGGCTTCGGCGGCTGCCTGTGCGGCGCGAGCTTGTGCGTTTTTTGGGTTTACCCATAAAAAAGAAGCTCCTCTTTACTATTACATCTTAATACTTAAGAACCATTATACGTTACCGGCAATCATTCTCAAAAACAAAATGCTTGACTTCGTACCATGAAAGTGGTTCTATGTTTATCGTTATGGATTTATATAGAACAACGTTTGGAGCCGAAAGCGACATTGATCGCCTTGAAAGTCGTCAGACTGTCTTATGTGCTCTAGCAAGAATTGCACAAAAATATAAAGATGAACAAGATCGGGTTGACTCTGTAATAGAAAGTGACCCTAAGGTGGTTGACGCGCGTGGACGATTTGATCCTAATTGGCAAAGTATCGCGCCAACCATCGTTCCAACAGGCAATGTAACAATAGTCGAGGAAATCACTGCGACGCCATTGATCGAGGCGCCGGTTAAACAACAAAGTTGATCAATTTGTTTGCTACGTAAATAGTTTTCTTTGGTTCTTTGTCCAAGTACTTGGCAACATTTTCTTGTTGTTTGGAAATCTTTGTAACTTCTGCTTCGTTAGAATCAATCGGCACCTCAATTGTGGCCCGTAACTTGCCATTTATTTGAACAGCAACGGTTACGGTATTTTCCTGCAAAAACTTATTGTCGGCTTTTGGCCAGTGGTCTTTATGAATAGTGTCGTTATGGCCAAGCAAGTGCCACAATTCTTCAGCGATATGCGGCGCGAATGGCGCAGCCAGCATCGCCAAACTTTCTAATGCGAATTGCCAAGTTTGCTTATCATCAAAACCGGCAATTTTATATTTATAAAGCTCGTTGGTGCACTGCATTAGCGTCGCAATGGCCGTATTGTATTTTTGCTGTTCTAAATCTTCGGTGGCCTTATGAATTGTTTTATTGATAGAATGCAGAATTTTTTCAGAGTTAGATTTATTCGATTTACCAGACTTATAATTCAAAAACTCGTCCGTCAAACCCCAAACTCTCGATAAAAATCTAAAACAACCCGGCACGCCTTGCGGGTCCCAGCGAATCCATTGGTCAAGCGGTGCCGCAAACATCAAATAAGTTCTAAGCGCGTCCGCGCCATAACCTTGCTCAATAATTTCCAGCGGATCAACTCCGTTACCCTTGCTCTTGCTAAACATTTGTCCGTCTTGGGCTGTAATTTTGCCATTAAACAAAAATTTCTTAAACGGCTCGGGGTTATCCAGTAAGCCTTTTTTGTTGAAAAATCTAGTTACAAATCTTGCGTAAATCATATGTGCCGTAGCGTGGTCGGCCCCATTATAGAAATCAATCGGCATCCATTTGTTTACCCTGAGCTTGTCGAAGGGTTGGCTGTTATTTTGCGGGTCAAAATAGCGCAGCATATACCAACTGCTGCAAATGTAGGTGTCCAGCGTGTCGGTTTCGCGTTCTCCATCTTTCCCACAGTCCGGACATTTTACTTTAAGCCAGTCTTTTTCCCTAGCCAAAGCACTGCGGCCATCGCCGCTTGGCTTGTAATCTTCAATTTCCGGCAATATTACCGGCAAATCTTTTTCCGGTACCAAAACCGGGCCGCAATCTTTACAATAGATAATTGGAATCGGTGCCCCCCAGTAGCGTTGCCTGGAGACGCTCCAATCTCTCATTTTGAAGTTGACTTTTTCTGTCGCCGCTTTTTTAGCTTGGAGCCATTGTATAATCTTGTCTCGCGCTGCCTCGCTTCGCATACCCGTAAACTCGCCTGAATCAATCAATATACCTTCTTCCGTATATGGATACTCTTTGTTTCGTACTTTTTCGGCTTCGGCTTTGTCCTCTGGAATTACCGTCACACGCGCCGGAATTTTATGCTTATTCAAAAATTCATAGTCGCGTTCATCATGAATATCGCCAAAAACAGCACCCGTCCCATAACCGGCTAGAACAAAATCTCCGATCCAAATTGGTATTTTCTCGTCATTTGCCGGATTGATGGCATACACACCGGTAAATACTCCGGTTTTTTCTTTATCAGCCTGGCGCTCTACCTCCGTCTTTTTTACACTCGTCCTTACGTATTCTGTCACCTCTTTTTGTTTGTCTGGAATAGTAATTTTCTTAACCAGCTCGTGCTCGGGCGCCAAAACAATAAATGCGCTACTAAAAATGGTGTCAGCTCGTGTAGTGAAAACTGTAATTTCTAAGTTGCTGTTATCTATCTTAAATACAATGTCTGCTCCGACGCTTTTGCCAATCCAGCTTTTTTGGGCCAGTTTAACGCTTTCTGTCCAATCCAATTCTTCCGTTGCTTCAAGCAACTCATCAGCATAATCTGTTATCTTGAAGAACCATTGTTTAACCTCACGCTGGTTAACTTCCGGATCATCTGGTCCATCATGCCGCCAGCATTTGTCATCAATAACCTGTTCGTTGGCCAGCACTGTCTGGCATTTTTCACACCACCACTGCATACGACAGTCTTGATAGGCCAACCCCGCCCGATACATCTCGCTAAAGATCCACTGAGTCCATTTATAATAAGCCGGCTCATGCGTAGCAATCTCTTTAGTCCAATCATTACTCCATCCCATAGCCCTGTATTGTTTGTGGTAATTTGGAATAATTGTAGCCATGGACTGTTGAGGGGAAACTTTTGCATTAATCGCATAGTTTTCTGCCGGCAAACCAAAAGAGTCCCAGCCTACCGGATGATAACTCTCGTAACCTTGCTGTCGTTTAAACCGCGCCATAACATCGCTTACCGTGTATGTGAAAGCATGCCCGATGTGTATGCCTGACCCGCTTGGGTAATTAAACATACTCATAGCAATAAATTTGGGTTTATTGCTATTTAAATCGGCTTTATAGGTCTGCTTTTCGTGCCAGAAATTTTGCCATTTTGGTTCAATTTCTTTTGGGTTATATCGTCTCATCAAGATGTATTATAGGACACTATCTTGTCATCGACCAATAAAAATGCCCTGCGCATCCGGCGCGAGATTTAATAATTCCGATACGGTAACAAGTTTAAACCTTGGCTTTAGGTCCTGAATGATTTTTTCTACCGCGGCGGCCGTTGTAGGCTTGTCGTGCATCACAATCAACCCGCCGGACCGAGCCTGAGATACAACTGCATCGGCAACATGTTTAGGGTCTTTTTCTTTCCAATCTTTGGGGTCAATATTCCATAAAATTACTGGCATATGAATATAGGCTAGCATCGGTTTTGTAAATGCCTCGTACGGCGGCCTGAATAATTTTGGAGCCGGCAATCCAAGACTCGTTATGGTGGCTTGGGTTTGGCTAATTTGTTGTTCTATCTGGGCTCTAGAGATTTTGAGTAAATTGGGATGTGCCCAAGTATGATTGCCAATTTCATTACCTTCTTTTTGCATCCGGTGCATTAACTCGCTATTGGCGACTACTTTAAGCCCTATTACGAAGAAAGTTGCTTTAACCCGCTCTTTTTTTAGAGCATCCAAAATAATTGGTGTGGAGTCAGCATTTGGACCATCATCAAAAGTTAGAGCTACGCAGGCCGCAACCGCGCAGTCTGGCGTAGGTGGCGGAGGCGGAGTTGCCAGAAGTCGGACTAATGAATCTGATGGATTGTCTTGCTCTGGCAATATCTGGTCAATGGTATGAATTTTTATTTGCGATGTGCTAGCTTGAGTAGATTTTGTTAGTTTTACCTCGGCTACAACGGGCATTTTACTACTGCTGGAGCGAAGTTCAACCGCAGCCATCAATACGGCAGTTGCCGTCAAAACAGCTGCGAAATAAAGCAAAACGATAGACCACCATTTCCTGATATTTGGGCGGCGATTGTCCCAAATCTTCTTTGAGTTTATTACTCCCACAGTGCTATAAACATACAGCAGATTATAGACCAGGGTCAATGTATCTTTAATACGTCAAAAACGTTAGAGTCGTCGGATCTTACGGCGAGCAGTTTCAAAAAGAAAGGTTATTGGATAGCGAGTAGGATTAATTATAAAATCGCGAGCTGGTAAATATGCAACATCCTCACCCCCAAAACCCCGTTTGAAAACAGAAACACCATAAAACCGGTGCTTGGTTTGACCGTGCTCAGTAACTCCCCAAAAATTATAGCGCTTACAACCACGCCGGCGAGCCTCCTGAATGGCCTCCCATTGAATTGCATATGCACCAGGATAGTCACGTGCCAGCTCGGTACTAGCCCCGTAGTGATACGCTGCTTCGGACCCATAAAAAATCACAAACGCCATGGCCAAAGGCTTATCTTCGTAGGTAGAACCATATAAAACTACCTTGTTATCCTCTGCGAATGTCTTAAATTGCTCTGTTAAAAACTTCTTTGAAAATGGCACAAATTTTTGACGCTTGGAAGTTTCTAGTTGTAGTTTATAGAATTCATCAATGCTCTGATCATCGCTACTCTCAGAAACCTTTATACGTAACTTTTCAGCACGGTTTAGCTCATAGCGCGCGCCTTTTCGCATTCCTCGCTTGAGTTCTTCATTGGTTTTAGTCAAATCTAGTTGACTCGTTAAGTCGGCCGTTACGTGCATAGGAGCAGTGTGAAATCCTAGTCTTTTAAAAAGCATTTGGTTATCGGGTGTGTTAAGCAATTGCGGGCGTACACGTACAAACAAACATCGTTTTTCATTGGCTACTTGCCTTAGTGCCGCTAGCCATGTTTTTACCAGTTCTGGATTATTCCAATCAATAATAGGACCGGCCGGCACAACCATATGCCGACCACGTCTTGCAGGTTCGACGATTGCCTGCATTACACCCAATAAGCCACTTTCATTATAAAATCCCAATCGTACCACAGGGTGTCCCAAACGTTCATGAAACACCCCCCAATGCCAAGAATGCAAGAAGTTAGCCTCTTCGTGTTTAGCAATAAAGGCTTCCCACTCATCTTTTTTTTCTATTATTTTTGTGGTAATACTTGCCATTGTTTGATTTTAACACAAATATCTCTGGCAATTGATGGAGTAACCTCTTGATGGGTTGGCAGATTCACAATAAGTTCGGTTAACTTTTCAGCATTGGGACACTGCCCCGATCTATAGTTAGTCATTTGTAGGTATCGCTTTGGCGCAATTGGCGCGTCATACCATGTATCACCAGTATATATCCCAAACTGCTTTAAGTATTTAATAAATCCTTCTCGATTTTCAATCAATAACGGAAATCGTAAAAATACAGGCTGGCCAAAAAACTGTGTTACACACATAAGCTCAGACGGTAATTCTTTTTTATAAATAGTAGCTATATCTCGGCGGTGGTTAAGTTCGCTTGTTCGTTTTTGCCAACGAGTTAATAACATCGCAGTTGTGTTTTTATTCATGCGATGTATTCCGTGTAACTTATCATTCATTGGAGTAGCCAACAAGTGCAATCGCTTTAGCCCAAAATGCAGCAATCTACCAATTCCAACGCCATAGGTTGCGCGAATAATGTTCGTCCACAGCGGATATGTGCGGGATCTCCATCGAAAAACCGACGACACGTCAGGCAACCGTGATTTTTCTTGAATTGATTCTGTACGGCGGTCTACGAGGGCTCCTCCTGCCACAACATCTAACGGTTTATCTTGGCTAAAAGATAACATTGTAAACGCGCCCACTGTCCCGGCCTCGCGGGAATCTTCATAGACAGCGCCAAGACTATGGGCCAGATCTTCAATTATCAGTATCCCAGTTCGATGACAATAACTTTCTATTGCCGTTATGTCTGCAGGATAGCCCAGTGTATTTTGAATAATAACAGCTTTGATTTGAGGATATTCGGTATGTGTAGTTCGTAATTCAGACAGTCCGAAGTTGAGTTGGTTTTGGGCTGTGTCAATAAATACCGGCCTGTAGCCAGCATCTTCTACGGCTCGGTAGACAACGTAGCAAGTAAAGCCGTTGATGCCAATAACACTATTTTGCGGCAAACCGCTTTGTTGCAAAGCCAATTCCAATGCTTCCCTTCCTTTATAGGTTAGAGTTACTTCCTTTCCTCCATAATAATCGCCTAGCATAGTTTTTAGATTATCCTCTGCTTTTTTCGAGCCATGAGAAAAAAGATTACTAAAAGCAAAACGCCACGAATAGTTAGAGCCAAGGGAGTTAAAAATACTCATTTGCCAGCCTCTAGAGCTTTTGCGATTATGTCTACAACTTTTTCGGTATGTGTGGCCTGCGGAGCGTGGCGTGCTCCATCAACTATATAAAGTTTGGACCCCGAAATAGTTGTATGCATTTTTTGACCGTCCGCAAGCGGAGTCTGTGTGTCATCGCTGCCCCAAATTATCGTTACCGGTAATTTGATTTGCGATAAATCAATCAGTTGGTCCGCATGTAGCATATTTTGCATGGTTTTCTTCATATTTGCAGGCGCGTTGTAATAATCTTGAGCACCAATCACTCTGTAAAACAGTCTTTTAAGGGGGGGTATGTAGGAAAATATCTTACCTATTTTGGACAGAACCCGCAATATCTTAAGTTTGAACAGGGTTTTCTTTTCGCTCTTTGGTATCCCAGCACTATCAATCAAAATAAGCTGGCTAATCCGACCCGGATATCGTTGAATGTAAGAAAGAGCGATCCGACCACCATTAGAATGTCCAATCACAATTGGTTGTGTTTGACCCTGTAATTTACTGTCCAGCCAAGAAATATATCCATCAATGTCCCAGACTTTGTCACTGGGTTCGGTTAATCCTGGTACTTTAAGCAAGACCAGTTCTATCCCCCGTTTTTGTAAGTAATCACATACGTCATACCATTTATCCAAAGAATATGTCCAGCCATGTATAACAAACACTTGTTTCATTTTGGTAGACCCCATGCCTGACGGCGTTTAACCCAACTTGTCTCGCGTCGTACCAATTGTTGTGCATCGGACGGACTAGCTAGTAACTGTTCTACCACGCCCTCAAGCCCCTGTGCGCCTTTAAACATTATAGCTTCACCACCTCGTATTTGTTGCTGAAGATATTTAAGAACTTCTCCGGCAGTTAAAAATGAAACAACAACAGAGCTGGGTAGTTCTTTTTGTAATAATGAATATGTGTGGGCTTTAGTACGTTTACCTAATAAAATGACGTGTTCTGGTTTGGCATTGGCTATTTCAACTACTAATTTCTTATGTTCTTCCTGCTCCAGACTGCCTTGTTCAAGTATATCGCCTATAACCAGCCATTTGTGTGTAGCTGGATACGCCTGAAATAAGCCCAGTAGCGCAACCGTAGCCCCTAGACCAGTGTTGTAGGTACTATCAATAAGTGTCGTCCCTTTTTTACCTTTAAATATCGTACTGCGGCCAGGTGGCAGGGTTAGCTGTTTGTACGTGGAATCCGGTGGAAGATCAAGGTAGCGTAATAATGTGTCCACTAGTTGTAGGGCTATTCCGACTTCCCTGGGATGTAGCCCTGGCAGAGTAATTTTCTTTTGCCCAAAAGAAAAAACAGTAGAATCGGGTTGTACTATGTAGCTAGTTATCGCTTTGGTGGAGACCCGTTCCGTTTGCACGCCTTGTGCTGCACGAGCAAGCTGTTCGACAAGTTCGTCCTGATCACTGTTAACGGCTACTAATTTAGTAGTTGCAGCTACAAAACCACCAAACTCGTTAGCGATAGCACCCTCGTGAGTTGCAAACTTACCGTTTGACACCAATGAGTCAAAGTTCATGCTGTGGGTACGATGTACACTTACCCATAAAGTTACTTCTGGGCGTAAAAAGTTGGCGCTAAATTTTCCTTCTCGAGGCCGATCACAGTCCGCTTCAACCACATATAACTTAGTATTTGGTATGCGACGCCAGATACGGAAAGGAGCAACCAAGACATATAGCGGCCATTTACTTATGGATAACACGTTAGGTTCAAGCCCCAATAGTTGAAACGAGATACCAAACGCGCTATTGGCATGATGACTATATGAAGCTCGCGTACCAAGTTGTGCTTCAATTAAATGCAAAAGTGTTGTTTTACCGCTCGACCCAGTGACGACAATAATCCTCGGTTGCCAACGTCGAAGTACAATTTTTGCCCAAAATGTAAAATACGCCGCTACAACAAAATATAAACGTTTCTTGATAGAATGAAGCATACCTCTTATTTTACCCGAAAATGATGAAAGCCGCCCTACTTTAGGCGGCTTTCAGATAGAATTCTGGTGGAGCAATTGTAGGTGTAACCTACGCATGCCCCATAGCATCCGTATATTAACAAAATAAACGGTAAATGAAAACTAACAAATATGCTACGTTACTAGTGATTATTGCATGCTTTTTTGGATGCGGTCTTGTAGCTCGGAAATTGGGATAGTTTTACTTGGCAATCCAACAGCTTGTTCCAGTCCTTGGGCACTGTAAGTTTCTTCTTGGCCGCCGTCAACATATTTAATTTTTAGCAGTTGCCGTGATAACTTACCCACCGTCATTTCTACTTTTAGCGGTGCGGCGCCTTCGTATTGGCTGGGGTCTAGCCCCATTTCGTCAAGCCCCATATATTTGGTGAATTTCTGCAGCATTTCAATGTAGGCCTTGGGGCTAATATTAACGGTGTAAACATAAACTGCCCGCCCGTTTAACTTTTCCCTTTTTATTGGTTCACCAGAAAAATCATAGGCTTTTTTGTCTTGCATTAATTTTATAAGTTCGTGGCGCTGTTGATAATTAAGATTAGCGTAAGGCACTATGCCAAGTATGCTCTGTTGGAAATACTGTGCATTTGACGGTTGCCCAGCTTTTGAATCCTCTGTTTTGGCCCAAATACCTACTAATTTTGACGCGTCTATGGGTTTGCCATCCGCGGTTTTTTGCGCGGTTTTAATACTTATATATCGGCTATAATCGTTCTTCAGTGTGCCGATTGTTTCGGATTTTACCTCGTTTTCACCCATATCGCCTGCCTGCTTTACACTTATCAAGTTATGTGCGGTATTTGACGAGCCAAACTGCAGCTGCATATATTGATCCAGCGTTTGCCCGCCCTGGTCTTGCACTACA